>JAEEGL012844763.1_pt1 | contig 12605 bp, 11 predicted proteins | sample 9134231 | NCBI WGS metagenome assembly JAEEGL01 (sample SAMN16246548, study PRJNA631951) | gut metagenome | biome: gut microbiome; feature: rumen; material: fiber-attached | host: Bos | place: Iran: Karaj | collected 2018-10
GAGATCTTGGATGTGGAATAAGTTTTGTAAATATTTTAAAAGGCATGTTTGGACCGGTCCTCTTGATCGCTGTCCAACATGCCTTTTTCTATTGGTCAACTAAATACAAACGCCTAGAAATCATACAATTTCCTGAAATCAGCGTTGTTATGTGGGTATCATTCTGACATAAAATCTTTAAATACATACAGTTTTATGAAAACAAGCTTGTTATGTGGGTATTATCATGACACGTGAATTTTAAAATTCATACATTCTTTTGAAATCAAGTTTGTTATGTGGGTATCAAGTTCAAAACGAACGTCTTGAAATACATACAGTTTTCTAAAACTAGCCTTGTTATGTGGGTAACAACCAAAAACGAAGGTTATAACATACATACATTTTGCGTTAAGATGAATCGGAATGTATGAATCAGGTCCAAGCAAAAGATGGTTGCATAGATCAGATCTTCATATCCCCGTCCTTGACCCATCCCAGCTTCTTGACGAACATATGGAACAGCAGAGCGAAGATAGCCGGCAGCACAAAGGAGATCAGGACCAGGCCGATCCAATCGAAGGCAGTGATGGCGGCTTTCGTGCCGGCGGCAATGTCGTTCACCCAGCCAGTATAAACACCGATCTGGCCGACCAGGCCGCAGGTGCCCATGCCGGAGGAGACCGGAGCGCCGTTCATCTGCAGTTTGAACAGGCAGGTGGCGAGAGGTCCGGTGACGGCGGAGGCCAACGTCGGCGCGATCCAGATGCGTGGGTTCTTGACGATATTGCCCATCTGCAGCATGGAGGTTCCGATACCTTGTGAGACCAGGCCGCCCCAACGATTCTCTTTGAAGGAAATGACTGCGAAGCCGATCATCTGCGCACAGCAGCCAGCCACAGCAGCGCCGCCCGCAAGTCCGGTCAATCCCAAAGCGGCACAGATCGCCGCGGAGGAGATGGGCAGTGTCAGCGCCATGCCGACCAGCACGGAGACCAGGATGCCCATCAGGAACGGCTGCAATTCGGTCGCCCACATGATCAGCCCACCGAACCACTGTGCTGCTTTGCCGATGGGCGGTGCGATGAGCCAGGAGAGAAATACACCGACAGCGATGGTGACCAACGGCGTTACCAAAATGTCGACTTTCGTCTCTTTGGAGACGGCTTTGCCGCATTCCGCCGCGACGATCGCGATGATGAGTACGGCTAAAGGTCCACCGGCCCCGCCCAGCGCGTTGGCGGCGAATCCGACGGAGATCATGGAAAACAGGACCAGCGGCGGGCACTTGAGCGCGAAGCCGATGGCGGTGGCCATGGCCGGTCCGCTCATGGCGGAGGCGATGCCGCCGACGGTGTATGAAGCATCACCCACAGTCGCGACCGGCTGTGTCAGAAACGGCAGATGGAACTGCGTGCCGATCGTGTTGATGATGGTACCGATCAATAAAGAGCAGAAGAGACCTTGTGCCATAGCGCCAAGGGCGTCGATACCATAACGCTTGAGCGAGATCTCGATATCTTTTCTTTTCAGAAAAGCCTGGAAGCGGTTCTGCATATCAGATTCCTTTCTTGTTTCATATGGATCTCTATTACTATAGCTTGTGAAGGCTGTGCACGTCAATAGAAACAATTTACAAATCGGAGTCCCATACAATGCATAAAAATGCCATATTGTATGAATAAATATGCATACAGCTCTTAAATTTGTTGCTTTTTTCTCTTTACTTCCATTATAAAATACAGTAATATAGATTATTGAAAACTATCACCCGGAAAAGAAGGTACAATGACAGAAAATACATATAACATCCGTGTCATGCGGGATGAGGATTACGCACAGGTCCATAAGCTGTGGAAACAGATCTCCGGTTTTGCCATGCGCACGCTGGATGATTCAGAAGAAGGTGTGCTGCGGTTCATCCACCGTAATCCCACCACCAGCATCGTGGCAGAAATGGACGGAGAGATCATCGGTACGATCCTGGCAGGCCATGATGGCCGACAGGCCAGCTTCTACCACGTCTGTGTGCGTAAAGACAAACGCAATATGGGCATCGGGACCGCGATGGTCACCGCGGCCATGCGCGCGCTCAACGAGGAGCACGTCAACAAGATCACTTTGGTAGCCTTTCGCAAAAACGAGGTCGGCAACCGCTTCTGGCGGCACGTCGGCTGGAAGCAGCGGGAAGACGTCAACGTGTACGAATTCATACTCAACGAGAAAAACATTTCAACATTCAATGACGAGGTATATGCGCCATCGAATACTAGTGAAAAATAAATGCAAGAGGCACATAAAAAATCGCCTGCGGCGATTTCGATGGCAGATCATGGAGGTAGTAAATGAACATCATCGATGGCGGAGTCACTTCCGCGAAAGGTTTCAAAGCCGCATGTACGGCTGCCGGCATCAAGTATAAGGACCGCACGGACATGGCCATGCTGGTCAGTGAGGTACCGTGTGTCACAGCAGGCACCTTTACACGCAACCTGGTCAAAGCAGCCCCTGTACTGTGGGACCGCCAGATCGTGGAGAGCGGTGCTTTGGCGCAGGCCGTGGTCGTCAATGCGGGCATCGCCAACGCCTGCACCGGTGAAGAAGGGTTCGATGCCTGCCGGAAGACGGCAGCCGCGGTCCAGCAGATCTGTGGCTTTGCACCGGAACAGGTCTTCGTGGCTTCCACAGGCGTCATCGGCGCGCAGCTGCCGGTCGAAAAGCTGGCGAACGGCGTCGCTGCCATGGTACCGCAGCTCGCGGACAGCAGAGAGGCGGGTCATCTGGCGGCCAGAGCCATCATGACCACCGATACGCTGCCGAAGGAAGTCTGCGTCGAAGTCGAGATCTCCGGCACAACCGTCACCATCGGCGGTATGTGCAAGGGCTCTGGCATGATCCACCCGAACATGGGCACCATGCTGTGCTTCATCACCACGGACGCGGCGATCAAAAAAGAGCTGCTGCAGAAAGCGCTGTCCGAAACCGTGGACGAGACCTTCAACATGGTCTCGGTCGATGGGGATACTTCCACGAACGATACCTGCCTGGTGCTGGCGAACGGACTGGCAGGCAACGTACCGATCGAAACAGAAGATGCAGCTTATGAAGCATTCAAAGAAGGTCTGATGGCGGTGAACAAGGCGCTGGCCATGAAGATCGCGGGTGATGGTGAAGGTGCCACAGCCCTGTTCGAGGTCATCGTGAAGAATGCGGCGGACAGAGAAGCGGCGCGGACGCTCAGCAAATCGGTGGTCACCTCCAGCCTGTCCAAGGCGGCGGTCTACGGCCATGATGCCAATTGCGGACGTTTCCTCTGTGCGCTGGGTTATTCCGGCATCGATTTCGATCCGGATCAGGTCGATATGTGGTTCCAAAGTGAACATGGGACGCTGCAGGTCGCTGAAAACGGCGTCATCCTGCGGTACAGTGAAGAAAAGGCCAAGGAGATCATGTCCACGGAGCATTTCACCGTCATCTGCGACATGAAGCAGGGTGATGCAGAAGCTACGGCCTGGGGCTGCGATCTGACCCATGAATATGTTACCATCAATGCGGATTACCGGTCGTAAAAAGGAGATCAAATGATAATGAGAGACTCTGTCATGAACAGCAACGAGATGCAGAACGTCATCGATAAGGCCCAGGTCCTGATCGAGGCACTGCCTTATATCCGGCGCTTCAACCGTCGCATCATCGTCGTCAAGTACGGTGGATCGGCCATGCTGGACGAGGAACTGAAGAACCAGGTCATCGAGGACGTGACGCTGCTGAAGCTGGTCGGATTCAAGCCGATCATCGTGCACGGCGGCGGCAAGGACATCAGCAGCTGGGTCAAGAAGAGCGGCATGGAGCCGCGGTTCGTGAACGGTTTGCGTGTCACCGACGAGCCGACCATGGAGATCGCGGAGATGGTCCTGAACCGGGTCAATAAGTCTTTGGTGCAGAAGGTCGAGAAGCTGGGTGTGCTGGCGGCCGGCATCAGCGGCAAGGACGGTGGCCTGCTGAAGGTCAAAAAGAAGTATTCCGGCGGTGAGGACATCGGTTATGTCGGAGAAGTCAAACAGGTCAACCCCAAGATCCTGTTCGATCTGCTGGAGAAGGATTTCCTGCCGATCGTCTGCCCCATCGGTTATGATGATAATTTCGACACCTATAATATCAATGCGGATGATGCGGCCTGCGCCATCGCTAAGGCGGTCAACGCCGAAAAACTGGCCTTCCTGACGGATATCGAAGGCGTTTACATGGATCCGAACGATCGGTCGACGCTCATCTCCGAACTGTCGGTGTCTGAAGCCAACGGTCTGATCCATCAGGGCGTGATCGGCGGCGGCATGCTGCCCAAGCTGGGCAACTGCATCGACGCCATCGAGAATGGCGTCAGCCGGGTGCATATCCTGGACGGACGCATCGCCCATTGTCTGTTGTTGGAGATCTTTACGAACCGCGGTATCGGCACAGCCATCATCGCGAACGATCAGGAGCGTTTCTATCATGAATAAGCAAGCATATATCGATCAGGCGGAAGCCCATCTGTTCCACGTATACAACCGTTTTCCGGTGGTGTTCGACCATGGAGAAGGCGTGTATCTGTACGATACCGATGGCAAGCAGTATCTGGATTTTGCCTCCGGTATCGGTGTCATGGCGTTAGGTTACAGCGACCCGGAATACACTGCCGCGGTGCAGGAACAGGTCGGACGTCTGCTGCACACCTCGAACCTGTATTATACGCCGCAGGTCGCGGCCGCAGGAGAAGCAGTCTGCCGGGTATCCGGTATGGATAAGGTCTTCTTCACCAACTCCGGTGCGGAAGCCATCGAAGGTGCCATCAAGACGGCGAAGAAGTACGCGTCCCGCCGGGATGGCCATGCCGGCCACGAAGTGATCGCCATGCAGCAGTCCTTCCACGGCCGTACCGTTGGTGCTTTGTCCGTTACCGGTACCGATCATTATCGTGAACCTTTCTACCCGCTGATGGGCGGTGTCAAGTTCGCGAACTTCAACGACCTGGATTCCGTCAAGGCCTTGATGAATGAAAACGTCTGCGCGATCCTGGTGGAGACGGTGCAGGGCGAGGGCGGCATCTATCCTGCGGAGCCGGCGTTCCTGGAAGGTCTGCGCGCGCTTTGCGACCAGTATGACGCGCTGCTGATCCTGGATGAGATCCAGTGCGGTATGGGCCGTTCTGGCTCTATGTACGCATTCCAACAGTATGATGTGAAACCGGACATCCTGACTACAGCTAAAGCGCTGGGCCTGGGTGTGCCGGTCGGCGCGTTCGCTGTGACGCAGAAGGTCGCAGATGCATCTCTCGTACCGGGCGATCATGGCACCACCTATGGCGGCAATCCGCTGGTATGCGCCGCGGTGGCCAAGTCGGTCGAACTGATGGAGCAGCGGAGCATCCCGCAGCATGTGCAGGAGATGACGCCGTATCTGGTGGAGACACTGCAGTATTTCGTGGACAAGTATGATTTTGTCACGGCACAGCGTGGCATGGGCTTCATGCGCGGCCTGGTGCTGACCATCCCGGTCGGACCGGTCGTTGCGAAAGCCCTGGAAGAAGGCCTGATCGTGCTTTCCGCAGGTAAAGATGTGCTGCGTCTGCTGCCGCCGCTGGTCATGGAAAAAGAAGGCATCGACGAAATGAAGGAAAAACTGACCAAGGTGCTGGACAGTTTCGTTTCGTAAGCGAAGGCTGTGCAGCAAAAGAGAAGGGATGGCATTCTGCCATCCTTTTGTCGATACAAAGGAGATCCACATTGAAAAGAAAGTACACGTATCGATCCACCACTTCGCCTGAGATCAGTGCAAGGGAAAAGGAACATTTTGAGAGGACCAGAGCCCTGGCCGGGGATTGTACGGTCCTTTTGCGCAATGATGGTACACTGCCGATCCCATGCGCGGGGCAGAAGATCGCCCTGTATGGGGAAGGCGGCCGCAACACGGTGCGCGGCGGCACCGGTTCGGGCATGACATATGCCCGCCATGATTATTCCGTGGAAGAAGCCTTGGAAACAGCCGGCTTCACAGTTACGACCAAAGCCTGGCTCGACCGTCAGGACGCGAGGCGGAAGCAGGAATTCGATGATTTCATGGAGCGGATGCGTCAGGAGGGCGGGGCCGGCCTGGAACTGATGCTGATGGGCGGCACACCGCCCGCGAGAGAAGCTGAGCCGGTGACGGATCAGGATGTCGCGGAAAGTGACACGGACACCGCCATCTTCGTGCTGGTGCGCAACGCTGGCGAGGGGGACGACCGCAAGGACGTTCCCGGGGATTTCCGCTTGATGGACAGCGAAAAAGAGGCTATCGCCGCAGTTGGAGCGGCTTATGAAAGAACCATCCTGGTACTGAATGTCTGCGGGCCTGTCGCGGTGGATGAGTTCGCCAGTATCCCTGGCGTGAACGCGATCCTGTACGTGGGACAGCAGGGGGCTCCGGGCGGCCTTTCGGTCGTAGATGTGCTGACCGGACGTCAGACACCATCCGGGAAACTGGCTTCCACCTGGCCGAAAGTGTATACGGACTGCGGTTCAGCCAAGAATTTCGGTCTGCAGAACGATTACATGGATGACGTTTATTATGAAGAAGGCATCTTCGTCGGCTATCGATACTTTGATACTTTCGGCATCACCCCGGGCTATGCCTTCGGCTATGGACTGTCCTATACGACCTTTGCTATGGAATGCAAAGGCGTCGAAGCAGATGCTTCTTCGATCTCCGTGATGGTGCAGGTGACCAATACGGGCACCCGGTATGCGGGCAAGGAAGTCGTGCAGGTCTATGTATCCGCACCGGAAGGAGCGTTGGAAAAACCCTATCAGGAGCTGAAAGCCTATGGGAAGACCCGGTTGCTGGCGCCGGGGGAAACCGAGACTTTGAGGATCTCCTTCAGAACAGATTCCATGGCATCCTACAGCGAAGCTCTGGCAGCCTGGATCCTGGAAGCCGGCAGCTTCCTGATCCGTGTGGGCAATAGCTCCCGCAATACCCATGTCGCAGCGCGTCTTGCGCTGGATGAGACGGTGTGCGTGCAGCAACTGAAGAATCTGTTTGCAGATCCCGAGGCAAAGCCGGTGATCAGCCGCAAGGGAGCGATCCCCTATACATATGCCGAAGAGGCTGCTGAAATAGAAGCAGCCCCAGTCATCCCGCTGAAAGCTGCGGACTTCAAGACCACGGCCATCGTTTATGAAGAACCGGAAGAAATGATCGATACCCACCCGGACGTGGTGATCACCGCCCAGGACGTTCTGGCCGGCAAGTATACGGTAGAAGAACTGGTCGCACAGCTGTCCGTGGAAGAAATGGCCGCCTTCACGACCGGTAACGCAAAGGGTTTGATGGCCTTCTTCAGCGCGGCTTCCCAGTTCGTCATCCCCGGTGCAGCAGCCCAAAGTACCGACATTTGTCTGGAGGATCGTGATATCCGCGAGTGGTGCTGTTCCGACGGCCCGGCCGGCCTGCATGTGGATCCGGAGTTCGTCGTCTATCAGGATGGTACCGTACAGACCGTGCCCCAAGGCGATAGCGGCATGCATCGTCCGTTCGATCATAGCCGCGACAGCGAGATCATGGAGCATCATTATCAGCATTGCACTGCCTTCCCGACCGCGTCCACCGCGGCAGTATCCTGGAATACGGACGTCTTTACCGAGATCAGTACCATGTACGGCATCGAGATGAAGGAGATCGGTCTGCCTACTGCGCTGAAGCCTTCGATGAACATCCATCGGGATCCTTTGGGGGGACGCAACTTCGAGTATTATTCGGAGGATCCGGTGCTTTCGGGTACCTACGCGGCGGCCGACGTACTGGCCTTGCAGCAGTATCCGGGCATCACTTCCACCGTGAAACATTTTGCGGCTAACAATCATGATCGGAACCGCATGTTCTCCAACGCGCATGTATCGGAACGGACGCTCAGGGAGATCTACCTGAAGAATTTCGAGATCGCGATCCGCACATCGCAGCCGGGCTGCATCATGTCATCCTACAACCTGATCAATGGGAAACACGCTGCCAATAACAGGGATCTGCTGACCTATGTATGCCGCCAGGAATGGGGGTATCAGGGCATGATCATGACGGACTGGTTCATGACGGAGATGGCGGCCGATGTGTTCTCGGCTGTGCAGCGGGCGTACAGCCAGCGTTACGGCAAGACGATCGCCCATGAATGCACCTGGGCGGGCAATGATATGGTCATGCCGGGATGCGATGAAGACCGGGCAGACATCATCGCAGCCGTACAGAACGGTACCGTTTGCAAAGCGGATCTGCAGCGCTGCACGAAGCATGTGATCGAACTGATCCTGCGGTCAGACCTGTATGAAGGAGCGAAACCCTATAACGAGATCGTACCGCCGGAGATGCCGGCAGTCACGGTGGAGAGGAGATAACTATGGCCTGGGAAGATCTGGATGCATTCATCGCCAGGATGAAAAAGATCAATCAAGAGTTTGGACCGGAAAAAAGTAAAGCGATCGAGATCTGGGAAAGTACGCCGTGCTATAACGAGGCACAGGTTGTCGCGTTGGCGAAACTGTCCAACCGGATCCAGATGGAGTGCACGGATGAGGAACGTCCGGCATTGATCGAGGAGTTTGCCCGTCTGCGGGATCAAGTGCAGCTTCGGGCGGATGCGCCGGAGAAGATCTGGCTGTGGCCGGAGGGTGTGCTCCCGACAGAAACAAAATATACGGACAACAGCGAATACCGGTACAATCATAACCCGGATTTCATCCCCTATATGCTGGAGATGTTGGTGCCGGAGGATGTGACACCGAAAGGTGCCATCGTGGTGTGCGCCGGTGGGGACCACGGGGAAGCAGTGCTGCATGAAGGCTATCAGACATCTAAGGATCTGAATGCGCTGGGCTATCAGTGTTTCCTGCTTTTGAACCGTACCAACCACAATCCCTGGAACGGACATGAATGCGGCGCTGATGGAGCCAGAGCCATCCGTTATGTACGGGCAAACGCGGCGAAATATCGGATTCAGCCGGATCAGGTGGCCTTTGCAGGGTTCTCTAATGGAGGACTGACCGGTGAGGCGGTCATCGAAAACTACTCCGGCGATAAGAAAGTCACGGACTATTTCCCGGATTATGTGCCGGACGAACTGGATGCGTATTACGGTGCACCGGATGCCTTCCTCTGTGTCTATGGTCCTCGTTTCAACGGCGGACCGTTCCACTGGGACGGTGTCGTATATCCGCCGACGTTCTTCGCTGTCGGGCGTGAAGACAATGCTATGAACAATCTGCACTATGTCTATCCGGATCTGGTCGCCCATGGTGTCCCGGTGGAAGTGCACACTTTCGCAGGCGTCCCGCATGGTAAGGCCGGTGCTTCGATCCTGGGTGACGCGTACGCGAATTTCGACCTATGGCTGCCCTTGGCAGACGCTTTCATGCAGGACGTGTACGAGAAGAAGTAAAAAGAGCATGTTGACGATCACCAAAGAACAGGCCAAACGGTTCATCCTGAGCAAGCAGGGGCTGCTCGGCAAGTATCGTTTCGTGGGCAAAGACGGTGCGTATCAGTATGTGCGCCAGGCGGGCTGCATCCAGTACGATCCGGTGGATGTCTGCGGGAAAAACGCGGAGCTTACCCTGCAGTCCCGGGTGAAGGGATGCACCAAGAAGACCTTGGCGGATCTGCTGTACAAAGACCGACTGCTGGTCGATTATGTGGATAAAGAACTGGCCATCTGGCCGCGGGAAGACTGGCCGTATTTTTCAAGGTACCGCGCACGGAGCAGAGCCCATGGGAAGACGTTCGCCGGCATCCCGGAACTGGAGGAGAAGGCCATCGCCTACATCCGTGCACATGGTCCGGTCAGCAGTGACACCCTGCCCATCGAAGGCAGGATCTTCTGGCACTCGTCCATGCACTGGAGCGGCAACTGGGAGAAAGATTCCTTGGCAGCCCGGTCGGTGCTGGAGCAGCTGTATACCGACGGTGTGCTCTTGATCCACCATAAAAGCGGATCCAGAAAGTACTACGACCTTGCAGATAAGTATTTTGACGCTGCATTGCTCAGCGCGGAGGATCCCTGCCCGGATGAGCAGGATTATCGTTGCTGGCGCATCCTCCGCAGGATCGGTGCGGTCGGCCTTTTATGGAACCGGGGTTCGTCCGCCTTCCTGGGCATCGAGCTGACCAACGAACAGCGGCAGGAAGCTTTCGCACGCTTGGAAGAACAAGGCAGGATCAGATCGGTACAAGTGGAAGGGATCCGCGGTCCTTTGTTCATGTTGGACGAGGACCTGCCATTGATGGAAGCGGTCCTGACCGGCACGGTCGACACGAAGCCGCGTTTGGAATTCCTGGCGCCTTTGGACCCCATGCTTTGGGACCGGAAACTGGTCGAAGCAGTCTGGGGGTATCAGTATTCCTGGGAGATCTACACGCCTGCGGCCAAGCGTAGATTTGGGTATTATGTGCTGCCCATGCTCTACGGTGAGAATTTGATCGGCCGCATCGAGGCGGCGGCGGACAGAAAAAACCAGATGCTCTTGGTGAAAAACATCTGGTTCGAGGAGGGCGTGCGCAGGACGAAGCGCCTGGAGCACGCCATCGAAATGAGCATCAAGCGGCTGGCCCGCTTCAATGATTGTAAAGAAATCCAATATAAGGAGAAAAAAACGATATGAAGATCGCAGTTACTTATGAGAATGGAAACGTATTCCAGCATTTCGGACACACGGAGTCTTTCAAGGTCTATGAGGTCGAGGACGGTAAAGTCATCTCCTCGGAGATCATCGGTTCGGACGGACAGGGACATGGCGCCTTAGCGGCGCTGCTGTCTGAAAAGAACATCGACGTCCTGATCTGCGGTGGGATCGGCGGAGGAGCGCAGGCAGCGCTTGCTGAGCAGGGAGTCGAATTATGTGCCGGCGCATCCGGGGATGCGGATGAAGCAGTAGCAGCATATCTGCGCGGAGAACTGATCAATACCGGTGCCAACTGCGATCATCATGGCGAAGGTCATTCCTGCGGAGACCATGAAGGCAGCTGCGCTGGCGACTGCCACCACGAGGAAGATAAGCCAGCCGGGAAGAACATCGGCAAAAAGGTCCGTACCCATTACCGCGGTACCTTCAACGACGGGACGCAGTTCGATGCCTCCTATGACAGAGGAGAGCCGTTGGAATTCATCTGCGGCGCAGGTATGATGATCCCGGGCTTCGATGCCGCCGTCGCGAACATGAGAGTGGGCGAGATCGTCAACGTGCATCTGATGCCGGAAGAAGCCTATGGCGAGCCGGATCCGAACGCGATCTTCACCGTCGATATCGTCCAGCTGCCGGGTTCGGAAGAACTGTCCGTCGGACAGCAGGTCTATCTGCAGAACACGTATGGCCAGCCGGTCCCGGTCAAGGTCACGGCCAAAGACGAGAAGACCATCACCTTCGATGCCAATCATGAGATGGCCGGTAAAGAGTTGAACTTCACCATCGAACTGGTGGAAGTCATAGAATAAAATGCCAAAATGAGAACCATTCCCAAAATGCTTGACAAAATGAAAGCATCTGTTATAATTGGGAATGGTTCTCAAATTGAAAGGCGGAAATTAGGGATGAACGAACGCTCCAGGTACAAGACCAGACAACGGGAAACGCTGCTTGCATATTGCAGGACGGTCTCTGGAAGTCATTTCACTGCGGGTGATGTGTGCGCGTACTTTCGCTCTCAAGGCACAGCGATCAGTCAATCTACGGTGTATCGGCAGTTGGAAAGCCTGGTGGACGAGGGTATCATCAATAAATATATCATCGATGGGAACAGTCCGGCCTGCTTTGAATACGTCGGGGCAGACGCGCATGAGGGAGAAGTCTGTTTCCATTGCAAGTGCGAGAAATGCGGGAAATTGATCCATCTGCATTGTGATGAACTGGAAGAGATCCAGTCGCATCTGCTCAAAGAGCATCAGTTCAAACTGGATCCGCTGCGTACGGTATTCTACGGGATCTGCGATCAGTGTAAATAAACCGCCTGAAGAAAAACATAGAGAGGAGGAAACAGTGATGCTGCATCCATCAGCAAACAAAAGCAAACGAACTGCAGCCGGCATCATGGGATTGATGATGCTGTTTTTCGTACTGTTTTCCGCTCTCTTTATCGTTGTGGAAGCGGATCATGAATGTACGGGCGAGGACTGCCCGATCTGCCTCTGCATCGAGCAATGTGAAGAACTGATGCGTCAGATCGGCACCGGGATCAAAGTGATGGCGATGGCTGTCATCATATCCTTAGGCGTGCTCTCTGCGGTATGTCAGTGCACCGATTGGGTTCCTTTGGGAACACTTGTGACTGAAAAAGTACGACTGAATAATTGAGAAGACCTCCGACAAGGGTGAACTATGCCCAAATGGGCTTATATGACCACCCTTGTTTTTTGTGTCCAAAAAACGAACTTTCGGAGGTTTATTATGAGAAAATGGATCGCTTTATGCCTTGCCGGCCTGTTGATGATCAGCTGCTGCACGGCATGCGGAACGAATGATGCAAAAAACAGCCAGGGAAACGACCGTCTCCAGATCGTAACGACGATCTTCCCTGTATATGACTGGACCATCCAAGCCCTGGGATCGAACCCGGCGGATGCGGAA
>JAEEGL012845053.1_pt1 | contig 12605 bp, 4 predicted proteins | sample 9134231 | NCBI WGS metagenome assembly JAEEGL01 (sample SAMN16246548, study PRJNA631951) | gut metagenome | biome: gut microbiome; feature: rumen; material: fiber-attached | host: Bos | place: Iran: Karaj | collected 2018-10
CCACCATGGTAAGAAGCACACTGTTTTTCAGCATCACCACGAGGTAAAAGACCATCATGAAGGCATTCAGCGCAAGAGGTGCGAAGGTGTAGATCAGGGAATGGGATATGCTGGCATTGCCCGCCCTTCTTGAGAGTATGTCTCCCGCGTATCTCTGGGAATAAAATTCCATCGGGAGGTTTAATATCTTCCACATGTAGGAGGTAGTGCCGTGGATCGCCATCTTCCCGTCTATCCGTCTCGAGAATATGGCCTGTATCAGCTGGGACAGGATCTGGACCATGGCAAAGACAGACATGATGGTAATAAAGGGAATATACCAGCCGGGATCCCTGCCGGTAAGCAGCCGGTCCATGAATATCCTTGAAAAGACGGGGTTTATGACTCCTATAAGGGATGAGATGATGCCGGTCAAAGCCACAAAGGCTATGGCGGCGCCGCAGCCCGCCAGGCGCTTTTTCGCAAAATCGATAGTGGAGCTTGGCTTTCCGTCCGCAACGAAGGTCTCCGAGGGCTTGAACATCATACAGATCCCCGTGAATTTCTCGTCAAATTCCTTAAACGAGACTGTATAGGTGCCCTTCGCGGGATCGTTCAGATAGACCTTGTCCTTCTTAAAGCCGTTGATCACCACTGAGTGGTTGAATTCCCTGTGGGTTATACAGGTGAAGGTGCCGTTGTCCCTTAAGAACTCGGGCTCATATCTGTAGCCCTGGGCTTCAAGTCCGTAGCTTCTCGCGGCTATAAGGATGTTTCTCGCGTTGGAGCCGTCCCTTGATACCCCACAGTCGCTCCTTACCTGCTCCAAGGGTATCCATTTATCATAATAGGCCAGCACCATGGTAAGGGAAGCCGCGCCGCACTCCAGCGCCTCCATCTGCATGATGAAGGGAACACGCGCTACTCCGCCATGCCGCGGCTCCTTTATCCTGCCCGCGCTTTTCATTGACTGTTGAAGATAAAAGACAGCGGGCTTATCTCTTCCGTGATAAGCCGCGCTTCATAAGAACCGTCGGTAAAGGTGCCGTCCACATCTATCTCGTAGACCCACTCTCCGGGCTGCATATCGCCCACAAAAAGGGCGTAGGGGTCGGTGGTCTCCCAGACCGTCACGGGCTTTGAGTCCCGGAGGGATACGCTGTATTCCTTATCGTCTATCTTAAGCTTCATGTCCTTGGAGAATCTGTCCCCGTATTCCTTTTTCACGAGGCAGACCATTTTTCCGTCCTTTGCTATGCCGACTCCGGGCACGGAGGAGTCTATATGTCCGAAGATGCCGAAAACACAGGCTCCTAGAAGGATCACAAGGATAGCTGCCAGGATGAACCAGACTCCCGGGTTTGACAGCCTTACATAGTCATTCAGCTGATCCGGAGAGGATATGCGCTCTATGGACTTGTCTCTGAAGATGGTCTCATTTTCCATGGTGTTTATTATACAAAGAAAACGCGTGCTATGCACGCGTTTTAGTAAATTTGGTCGTTTTAACTGTCTATTCGGTTATTTCACCTTGATATTCATCGTGATGACCGAGGGCTTCACATTCTCCCCGTGTCCCCTGTATCTTACCCTGAACTTTATCGTGTATTTCCCGGACCGGAGTATGCTGTCATTTGCCCTGAGCTCTCCTACGAACAGGTGGGGATCCTCCTGGGGATCCGCCGGCACATAGTCAAAGAAGCGTCCCTGCTTTTCGGATACAAGCTCCACGCTCTCTATCACACTGTCATTATCAGTCTTTCCGGCGGTCTTTATCGTAAGGGTCACAGGCTCACCATCCTTCGGTATAGTATTTGCCGAAAGCTTTGCCGTGGTCTTTGCCGGAGTCTGTACCGGCTTTACCTTAAGCGTCTTTTCGATCTTAAGGTCGTTATCAAGGGTAGAGACTATCTTTACGGGATAGGTCTTCCCCCTGTTCATCGGCACCCCGCTCTTTGCCTTAAGCACTACGACTCCGGACAGGGTGCTGACCTCCTTGCCGTTAGGAAGGGTACTCCCCTGCTCATAAAGCTCTGCCTCGAAAAGCTCCGTCGCATCACCCTGAAGCTCTATTTCCTTAAGCTTCTTAGAGCCAAGATCCGTAATCTTTGGGGTGTAGGTTATATATTTATCCTCCCTGTCCACGAGGTTTATGGAGCCCTTGGCATTGAATGAAAAGAGCTTCGAAGGCGACTTATCTATCACCTTTACCGTAAGCTTCACCGGCTTGAATTCATAGCTTATAAGCTCTGAAGCCACGGCCCCGCCCTTTACGTTAAAGCGGTACGTTCCGGCCTTTATCTCCCCTCTGTTCTCGGGAATAAGACCGAGGCTCAGCGTATTGCCCGATATCACGGTCTTCAGGTAGCCTGTATCTATCAGCTGCTGTGAGGCCGCGTTCGCAGCCTTTATCTCAGTCAGGGTCACAGGGAGGCTGCCCTTTTTCATTTCAGCTGTTATTTCACTCATGCCGTTAAGCGATACGCTTAATGCCGTATTCAGCTTTACGGTCAGGGATGATAAAAGCATGTTTCCTGTCCTGACCTCGGGCTTCTTTTCTTCAGGCTCCTCCGGATCACCGCTTATGGGATCCCCGTCAAAGACCGGTATCTTGAAGACGAAGGGATTGTTCAGCGATCCCGAATTCTTATACATGGAATAGACCTCTGAGGCCTCCGTAAGGGGAGCCGAGGCGTTCTGCATGTACTGATGATTGTAATTCTTTTTTATTATATTGTATTTCTCGAGATAGGGCGTGTCCTGACCCGCAAGGATATAATTCTTGGAATCAAATTCCGAGCCGCCCTTTATGGACTTGTATCTGGTGTTCCAGCCCTGCTTCTTCGCATAGGCGAGGCCGTTCTTATATATCTCCGCGTTGGTCTTGCCCGTAGCCTGTACGTTGAAATAGTTGTAATAACCCTCGTAGCCTGAATAAGTGCCGGAGATCAGCGGCGAGGTACCCTTGGCACCCTGCTCCTGATAGACCTTCGCCGCGAGATGATAGGGGCTTACCTTAAGCCCTGCTCCTATCTCCTGAAATGCCTGGGCGTAGCTTTTGTCCTCACCGGGGATGTCCCCGCTCATAAAGCTGCCCTTGAGCACGCTCTTTACGCCCTCCACCGTGTGATAGGATTCGTTATAGGTAAGCTGCTCAAACATGAAGATATACTTCTCGGAGTCCACGAAGTTCGCGGGGTCCATGTAATGCAGGAGTCCCTGCTTTGAGGCATAGTACCAGGAGCTGTTTATCTTCTCTCCCTTATAGCTGTCATCCACGGTGCTGTAGACCCAGTTTCTGTTTTTATCGGAATATTCGGCGTTTACTGCTTCCTCAAGGGTCATGCCCACCTTCTGGGGCACAAATATCCAGGAAGGATGGGAATCAAGAAGCTTAGCAAGCTTTTTCCTGTAGCTGTCGGGGAAGGTTGAGACCGACTTCATGGCTTCAGGTGAAGCGCTGGAAGCATAGCTCTCCTCAGAGGTCACCGTTTCGGAGTCTCCGGCCTCTTCTTCGGTCTTTTGGGGCTCTTCGGTGAAGTTTTCTCCCCAGGAGCCGTTAAGCTCCTCCTTAGCCGCATCCTCAAGGCCTTTCAGCTCCTCGTCTATACACACAAACTGATCCCTTATGATGTAGCCCTCGAACTCTCCGGCCTCTGTATAGGCCTTCACATAGTACCAGAGCTCAGGCTCCCGGTATACCGCCTTTACGAGATAAAGGGTGGTACCGCATTCGATATCGGCTGTTATCTCAGCATCGGCCCATGGTTCCTTCCTGAGGCCGTAGCTGTCACAGAGATAGAGCACGCCCATGATGCCTTTTTCAGTAAGCAGCCGGTTTATATCCCTGATGCTTTGGGGAGTGCCGTCATCCTCCCCGGTAACCTCCTGACCTTCGGGATCATCCTGCATTTCAGTGTTCTCCCGGTTTTCAGGGTTCTCCTGTGGTCCGGCGTCTTCGGAATGGGATGTCTCCTTTTCACGGCTTGCCTCTTCTCCGGAGGAGGTATCTGCCTTCTGGTCCCCTTCCTCAGCTGAAGCAGGAGCGGCATTCACCGTATCATTCTGCCCCTCTTCCATGACCGGCTCCTCTGTGCCTTCCTGAAGGATGACCTCTTCAGTGGGGATCTCAGAGGATGCATAGGCGGTGATATTGCCGCCAATGGTGTTGGCTATCATCACTGCCGTTAATAATATCGCTTGTGTTTTTATTCTTTCAAACTTCACGTAATGCTCCTGAACTTTTATTCTGTCAATCCATTGACCATCGTGTAAAAAACACGTTTATCAATCCTGCGTAACACAGTGTCGAAAATGCTGATGCATTTTCGACACCTAAGATATACCAAAAATCATAATTTATGTCAACCTAGCTCTCACTCTCCGGTTCTTCCTGCTTTTCCTGTTTTTCCGGCTTTATGATGCCGATAAGCTTTTCCAGGAGGTTTTTATTCCTTATCCTGTACTTATTGTAGGCAAGCGCTCCCCTGACCTCCATGTATGAGCCCTTGATCTCAGCGTCCAGCTTGTGCTCCACTCCTCCGTCGGATAAGCCGTACATCACCGGATCGTCTACAGGGGAATAAAGCCTCAGAGCCTCTATCTCTCCAGGATGATCGGTCGTATAGGCGACCTCAAACACCGCTCCGTCATCCTGCTCCTCAACTTTCACATTCAGCTTATCCGTATCGATGAAGGTACCCGATACATAGCCTGCCGCAAGTGTAAGTCCCGGATAATGCTCTTCACTCTCAAGGGTCTTCTCCAGCAGGTCCGCTTCACCCTCAATCACTGCGGGTCCGGTAACCTTTGACTTTTCGCTCTTCTTTTTCCATTTCACATAGTGCCCGTCTATCGGCGGAAACTGGGGATATTCCAAATCCTTATAGCTCGAGCCGTAGGTCTTGTAGGTGTCATCCAGCACCACATCCTCTACCATAAAGATGATCGGCATTTTCTTAAAGCCTTCCGGGGTATCCGGAGCTGAAATAAGCTCCTCATAGCTTACAGGCTCGGCCTTCCCCGCTATGCTGAGACCGTCCAGACCCGCAACACTATCATTGACAAAACGGTTATCGGAGACCACCTCCAGATGCCTTATCCTGGTGTCATTATCGGTATCGATCTGTCCCGCTATGGAGCCGTACTGGTAAGGGAAATTAAGGAATACGGGCATGGTGCTGCAGTTATTCACGGTGGTGCAGTAGCCTGCTATCCCGCCCACGCAGTTACTGCCCTCAAGGAAATTCATCGCCCACGAATCCCTTATGACCGAATTTGAATGTCCGGCTATCCCTCCGGCGTATCCGCCCTTTGTGGACTTTATCACACCGTAGCTTTCACAGTCTGTGACGACCCCGTGATCCATGTAGCCGGCTATCCCGCCCACACCGTCCTTTTTCGCGGTGATGTCAGCGTCGTTCTTGCAGTTTATGACCACATTCCTTAAAAGATACTTCGCGGTGAAGCCTCCATCCATGTCTCCTGCCGCGTTTTCCTCCCTGTCCTCGGTCTCGATGGCGAGCGTCCCCGCGATGCCTCCTATGTTTATATCTCCCTCTACCCTGCCTGTATTCTCACAGTGGTCTGTCCTGCAGGCGGTCACAAGGCTTAGATCCTCCTCGGAAACATCGGTGATGGGCTCGTCAAAGCCCTTTTCCAGGGAAATGTTTGAGATCTTCTCCATCTCGTCCGAGACCAGATGGAAGATATAGTTCATCTGATCGTTCACCGCCAGGAAATGCTCGGTCATGTCATGGGAATTCCCTCCGCTTTTCTTCGCGATCTCAGACATGAGATCTGCCATCCCTGACAGATTGTCTGTAAGTGACTCCCTTGCATCATCAAAATCGGATCCTATGTGGTTCAGCTTGGTATCACCCATGCCGTTTAAGTGATCAAACATGTCCTTAGCCCCTGACATGCCCTTTTTCAGATCATCCGCGGCGTCTCCCATGCTGTTGTTTACCTTTTTTGTATTCCCCGGTAAAGACTTCAGTGAAGACCTGAGATAAGGTCTTATGGTGGTGGAGACACCGTTCATGCTGACCACTATGTCAGAGGCATAGCCGTTGATATCGACCAGCGTGTTTATGATCTTTTCTATCCTCTCTAAAGTGCTTTCCGACTCGTTTCCTGACAGGCTCTTTAAGTCCTCCGCCAGCTTCTTGCTGTCCTCTTCTATAGTGTCCAGCTCCTCGCGGACCTTCTCCTTTTCCTTTGATGACATATTTCCGTAGAAATTGACATCCTTCATCAGCTTGGAAATATTATCTGACATCTCGTTGAGACTATCTCCAGCGTTTTTGAGGTCATTAAAGACGCCCGGCAGGGTCTCTGACACATAATCGACCTTATCCATGACCCGATTCACCGTATCGGTGGTCTCATTCAGATAATTTTCAGCCGATGTGCCCAGATTGTCTCCCGCTGTGGCCGCATTGTCAAAGTAGACCGAAAGCCGGTCCATGTCTCCTGAAAGATCCGACACGGAATCATCCATATCGGTAAAGGTATCATCAAGCAGGTCATGAAGCCTGTCCAAGGCCTGGGGCAGGGTCTCCATCTCTGACAGCGAAAGATCTGGCTCCATCTGTCCCACTATCCCGCCTACATCCTTACGGCCGAATACCTCACCCTCATTCACGCAGAAGGATACGATGCCCGACTGGCGCCCCACTATGCCTCCCACGTTATAGCCCGCGTGCTCATAGCCTACCCTTGTGTAATTCTTGCACTGATAGATCCCGCCTCTCGAAAAGCCCGCTATGCCTCCCGTATCGACTCCCACACGGGTCTCAAGCTTCTTTGCGTCCTTTATGAGCTCGAAGCTTCCTGCCAGCACATCGGATACTATCTCCTCACCGGAATCTATGGCGTCGGAGCCTTCTACCCAGTCCGTGGAATTATTGATCGTTCCCTTATTGTAGGAATAGGCTATATCTCCGTAATTCTTACCTGCTATCCCTCCCGTATAATAATAACCGGTGATCTCACCATTATTCGTGCAGCCCTTTATCCTTCCCTCGGCCTCGTTTATGGCCGCTATGCCTCCGGTGATCTTTTTTCCTTTGACCTTGCCGTCAAAGGTGCAGTCCGAAATGAGTCCGAAGTTTACGGCGCAGAGTCCTCCCGTAATCTCCTCCTCATCCTGTGCCTTGATATCGGCCTGTACTTTTAAGTCCTTTATCACACCCTCTTTTTCTACGTATCTGAAGATTGCGTTCCCATAGCTTCCCTTATCATATTTGATCCCCGTGATGGAGTGGCCTCTGCCGTCAAAGATGCCGGAAAATGTCGGTATCCTTCTCACCACATACCCGCTAAGATCTATATCATTCATCAGGATGAAGCACTTGCCCTTGGTATATGAGTCTATGGAAGCCTTATTTTCAAATTCAGCATAGTCCGCGGCCGTCTTTATCTCAACTATGGTATAGGAGCCTGATACGCTGCCGGAAGATACTTCATCATAGGTGATCACCGTATTATCACTGTCCTCCTCCGTACCGTTCACAGGTAAGCTGTTTACCTTCATCACGGATCCCGCTCCGGCGTCTATATCAACGTTTGCTCCCAAAACACAGTCCGAGGGGAATGCGATAAGGAGCATCAGCGCCATAATGACCGCGGTAAGCCTGCGGCGGTATCTTCTTTTAAGATCATTCATCGCCGTCTTCCTCCGTCTTGTCTACGCCTTTATGAGTCACGTCAGTCTCCGGCACGTCAGTCCCGGGCTGCTCATCTTCATGCGCGTCCTCCTTCGGCTTTTTATCCTCAGACACAACCTTCTTCGGATCCTTATCCTCCGGCAGGTCTTTTTTCGGCTCATCCTGCGCCGGTACGCCGATCACAGGAATGTCAGTCACCGATATCATATGCTCAGAAAAATCATCCTCTGAGACTCCCTCCCCGGAGCCGTCATCATCTTTCTTATTGATCATCTTTCCGGTTACCAGCAGCACGCTGGCGTCTCCCCTCAGGATACCATGCATCTCTCCTACGAAGTGACCGTTGATATTACCCTGGACCACTCCGTCAAGCCTTACGAGGCCTGATGTGCGGTCAAGCCTTATAGGCATGGACACCTTGAAGGAGCTGGCATCTATTATCTTCTCTCCTAGAAGAAGTATCTGGGGCAGTACGAACATGACAAGGAAGATGGACATAAGCGTACCCCTGCAGAGGCACTGTCCTATGCCGCAGATGGAGCCATCAGAGCTCAGCCTTCCTATCGTGAAGCCGGCCAGCGCCAGCATGGAGCCCGAGGTCACTATGGTGGGGAAGGCAAAATTCAGCGTTTCTATTATCGCCCTCTTTTTGGACATGGTCTCCTTCAGCTCAAGGAAGCGCCCGGATATGACTATGGCGTAGTCTATATTCGCTCCCATCTGTATGGACTCGACTATCAGATAGCTCATGAAGAATATGTTCTGCTGCAGGATCGCCGGATAGGAGAAATTCATCCAGATGGATCCCTGTATGACTATGATCAGCAATATGGGCATGCCGACAGACATGAAGGTAAAGAGCAGGACTGCAAGCACTGCCAGGATCGATACCCAGTTAACGACGGTATTGTCACGAAGGAAGGTCTTCTTCAGATCATACTGTGAATTTGCCTCACCAGCCATCAGTATCCTGCCTTCTTCGTAATAGGTCCTGGCTATCTCATGAATCTCATCTATGAAGGCAAAGGTCTCATCGCCCTCCTCGGGGAGATTAAGGTAGACCAGCATACGGCTGTAATTCTCACCCTGGAGCTGCTCCTTCGCTATCACGAGCTTGTCATAAGCCTCCGTGAGCTTGTCATTCAGATCGTCATTTAAGGTCACATAGCCATCGTTCACCTCATCATACATGAACATCATCATGTCAATAAGCGGTATCTCATAGGTCGAAGAGCCGTTTATGACCTTGGCATAGTCGTCATCATTTATGGCATAGGCCGCGTAGAGAAGCTCTACTGCCTCGTAATCCACGCCTAAAAGCTCTGAGAACTGCCTGGCCGTCAGGCGGTCGGTCAGGGTGTAGCCATCCATGGCCTCGGTATTAGAGAGTCCCACGATATGATCTATCTCCTCCCTGCTCTCAAGCTGACGTATGAGGCGCTTCTCCTTATCATAGTCTCCCGCAGGTACCATGAGGGCTCCCTTATTTTCCTCCCCGAAGCTCTCGTTTATCATATCGTTTGCGATCTGGATATCGTTCCTTACAGGAGTGGGAAGCGTGGAATAGCCATATACATAGGGGCACTTGTTGGATATGAAAAACGCCGCTATGACCACCGCAAGAAAGATCGGAGGTATAATGTATCTCGTAGCATAATCGAATCTTCCCACAAAGGGTATCTTGGGGATGAAGCTCCTATGATGTGTCTTGTCCATCCAGGGACCAAATATCATGAGCAATCCCGGCATCAGCGTAAACACAGCGAGCAGGGAGAAAAATATCGACTTTATAAGACAGATCGCCATATCCGGACCGATACCGTACTGCATGAACATCATGGCGATAAGACCGCCTATGGTGGTAAGGGAGGATGCCGATATCTCGGGGATGGCCTTGCTTAAGGCCACAATGTCCGCTTCCCTTATGGGCAGCGAACGATGTTCCTCCTTATACCTGTTACAGAATATGACCGCATAGTCAATGGAAATAGCCAGCTGCAGGACTATCGTGACCGAATTTGATACGAAGGAAATGGTCCCGAAGAGGAAGTTCGTGCCGGAGGCGATAAGGGCAGCCGCTCCGAAGGTCAAAAGGAGTACCGGTATCTCAGCCCAGGTCTCGGAGGTTATGATCAGCACGGTCACCACTATCACGGCGACCACTACCGAAACGGTCTTCATCTCTTCATTGATTATATCGGCCTGCTGGTCTCCCATGCTGGTGGATACGAAGATATCATAGTCTGACAAAAGCTCCTTTATCTCATCCAGCGCAACAAGCGCCCTGTCGTCATCCTCTTCATATTTCAGGGTGATGTTGTACAGGGCCGAGAAGTTTTTATAATGATCCTCGGTCTCATCAAAGTCCACCATGGTCACATCAGGCCGGCCTTCGATCTTATCGGCTATGATCTCCGCGTCACTGTAATCTATGTTGGTGGCCATGATCTTAGCCGAGCCGTAGGTCTTGAACTCCTCGTCCATGAGCTCGATCCCCTGCTTCGTTTCCGTAGTCTCCGGCAGATACTCGGCAAGGGAGTTTTCGACATCGACCCAGCCGGAGGATATGATGGAAAAGACTATCGCCATAACGAACAGCAGGAAAAAGAGGTTACGTCTGTCTACGACAAACGTAGCCACCTTCAGCATTACCGATGAATTATCCGCAGTTTTTTCTACATTATCATCCATAATTTATTGTTAAATCCCGTAACGTCAGATGATAACACTTATTATTGCTTTAGTAAACAGATTTTGGCATATATTTCCGAAAAAAGTGCCAAAACCAGCCAGGTTTTTATTCCAGATCCGTAACCTGCATGCCGCTTATCCTGCTGTAAGCTATGCCGTATATCACGATCGAAAACAGGGTACAGATACCGCTGCTCATGGCCCATGCATAGACAAAGGGGCCCCTTACAAACATGAAATCCGCTATCTCCACCTCGGTTATCATGGCCTCCGAAAAAGGTATCCCGTTCAGGATGCCGAGAATTATCCCCACGATGAGCACCAGCACTGCCTCTCCGGAAAGATAGCCCACGATCTGTAACATGGAAAAGCCGTTCACGCGCATAACGAGTATATCCTTTTTTCTCCGGTTGACCTGTATGTTGCATAGATTGAGCTGTATCATAAAGGCCAGGACCACCACCATGAAGATGATGATGCCCACCAGTATGTCAAAGAGCAGGATCAGATTCTCGTACACTGCCACGGTCTCACCGGTGGTCTTTACGGCGGTGACGCCCGGAAGATCCTTTACCGCCTCGGTAACCTTCTGTCCCGCAACGGGGCATTTCACAAAAAAGGCATTATCCTCTGCTTCCTGTCCAAAGATCTTTCTATAGGCTCCTTTGCTGCAGAAAAGATCCTTGCCGATGTAAAGGGTATAGATTGCCTCTACCTTGCCGGTTTTTGTATCAAAGGATGAATCCACTATATCGGCGGTATCACCCGGAGCCAGGGAAAGCTCCTCGCTCAGGCCCTCGGTGATCATGAATCCCTCCTCAGGTATCCTGAGTGCCTTTCCATCCATATCGGTGAAGGAGTAGAAATCATAGATACGGTCATCCTGATCATCCACACAAAATATGCCTACCGTATCACATAAGAAATCCCTGTTATTCAGCTCGCAGGTATCAAGGTAAAAACTGTAGCTTGGATATCCCATCGAATTAACCGTATCTTCGATCTTCTTCATGTTTTCGGCATCCCCGTCCGTCTTTATCAGGACATTATACTGCCAGATATCATAAAGCTGTCCGTATACGGCTCCCCGCATTCCCTCGGAAAGCGAGTAAGCCATGCCGATCATCAGCACGCTTTCAAGGACTATGACTATGGATACGATGACCCTTGGAAGGTCTGAGGCTATGTTTCTTAACACCGTAACGAAATAAAGGCTTGTACCCTTATGTGAGTTTCTGTTTCTTTTCATTTCAAACCGCGGCGCAGGCTCGCTCCCGTTCATAAGGCCTACCGCCGAGCATTTAATAAAGCTGTTGCAGGATATAAAGGTGACAAGGCCCGCAAAGAGAACAAAAGAAACCGCTATAATAGTGGCTGTTTTCTTTTCCAGCATAAGAGGCAGCAACCCGTAAAGATACATATCCGCCATCTCGACGCTCATGGTTCCTTCTATGATGAGAGCTCCGATGCCTCCTATGAGGATGCCGAAGACCGTGGAAGTCAGGCCGAAAAGAAGATATTTAAGTCTTATCTTTCCATCCGAAATGCCGAGAGCCTTCAGCGTGCCTATCTGAGTCTTCTGCTCCTCCATTATGATCGTTATGGTCGAGAATACCACCATGAAGGCTATTATGATAAAAAGCGGATCAAAATAAGAGGAAACGGAGTTCATGACGTCATAGGAGGATACGAGACCGATGAAGGAGTTATTCATCTCCCTTCCGGTCAAATGCCATTTTACCTCAGGGATATCAGGGATCTCCTGCCCCTCCTTTTCAGCCTCCTCTTTAAGCTCCTCTATCCTCTTATTCTCCATAGAGGTGAGCTGATCATAGAGGGCTTCTATCTGAGGCTTTGCCTTATCCGCCACATCGTAGTATTCCGGATCAAATACTCCGATATCCTCCGGGATAGCAATGTCAATGAAAGCGCTGGTGTAATCATTTCCGATCCCCGGAGCATTGATGGCTTCATCCGGAAGCACTCCGTACATGTAGATCCCTCTGGTGACATACTGTGGCATATCAACCATTCCGGTCACGATATAGTCCCCATCCCTTATCACATACTCCGGAGCATCTGTATCGCGCGTTATGTTTACCTTGTCTCCAAGGGATAATCCCAGCTTGGCCATAAGATCGATGCAGAGCGCGCATTCATACGGCTCCTGGGGCATCTTGCCGTCAGATATCAGCGGGATGTTTACACGGCTTCCCATAGAACACATCGTAAACTGCTCACGGTCCTCATCCCCGCTGTCCTCCC
>JAEEGL012928597.1_pt1 | contig 12605 bp, 10 predicted proteins | sample 9134231 | NCBI WGS metagenome assembly JAEEGL01 (sample SAMN16246548, study PRJNA631951) | gut metagenome | biome: gut microbiome; feature: rumen; material: fiber-attached | host: Bos | place: Iran: Karaj | collected 2018-10
ATCGTCGTGACGCCCAGGATCGTGATGGAGCCGGCGCCCTCGAAGTCGACCGCCTTCTCATAGCGGGCGGCCAGGCAGCTGTAGAGGTCGCCGGGATAGCCGCGGTTGGAGGGGACCTGGTCCATGGTGATGGCCATTTCCTTCAGTGCGTCGGCGTAGTTCGTCATGTCGGTCAGCAGCACCAGGACCTTCCGGCCGGCCAGGGCGAACTGCTCCGCCACCGCCAGGGACAGGTCCGGCACCAGGGTGCATTCCACGATGGGATCCGAGGCCGTGTGGATGAACATGACCGTGCGGCTGATGGCGCCGCCCTTCTCCAGGGTATCCCGGAGGAACAGGTAGTCGTCGTATTTCAGCCCGATGCCGCCCAGGACGATGACGTCGACCTCCGCCTGCATGGCGATGCGGGCCAGCAGTTGATTGTACGGCTCGCCGGAGATGGAGAAGATGGGCAGCTTCTGGCTCTCGACCAGCGTGTTGAACACGTCGATCATGGGGATACCTGTGCGGATCATCTGTTTGGGCAGGATACGCTTGGCCGGATTGACGGAGGGGCCTCCGATAGGGATCATGTTCTCCGTGAGCACGGGCCCCTTGTCACGGGGGACGCCGGCGCCGTCAAAGACGCGGCCCAGGAGGTGCTCGGAGAAGGAGACCATCATGGGATGGCCCAGGAAGCGAACCGGGTTGGTGGTACTGACGCCCGTGGTGCCGGAGAAGACCTGCAGGGAAACCAGGTCGCCGTCCAGCTTGATAACGCTGGCATAGCTGTCGCCCACCATGGCCAGGTCGCCGTTGCGCACGCCCTGGGCGTGAACGGTGACCACGTTGCCGATGATCGTCTCGATCTTAGTGTATACCTTCTGCATCTGTCTTCCCCCCTTACCGGATGACCTTGGCGGTGTAGAAGTCCTTGACCTTCTGCTCCTGGGCGTAGAACTCCGGTGACAGGAATTCGGTGCCGTGCAGGTCCAGGAACTCCTGCCGGAGCTGGTTGAAGAAGGCGCGGATGTCCCGCTTCTCTTCGATGTCGTAGCGCTGCATGAGCACGTCATACAGAACGTCGAACTCCCGGATCTGCCGCTCCGGCGAACAGGTGGAATCCACCGGATCGAAGGAGTTCTGCTGGAGGTAGACCGCGTCGAGCAGCTCGCCCTTCTGGTAGAGGATGTAGTCCTCCGCCGAGGTGCCCTCTTCACCGACCACCTTCATCATCTGGTTGATCTCGTTGCTGCGGCGCAGGATATTCCGGGCCGCCTCCACCCGCTCCATGTCCACGATACCCTCGTATTTCGACCAGGAATCGATGGGGTGGATGGAGGGGTACTTACGGGCGGCGGCTCGCTCCGCGGACAGACCGTGGAACGCGCCGACCACCTTCAGCGTGGCCTGGGTCACCGGCTCGTCAAAGTTGCCGCCGGCCGGGGAGACGGTGCCGCCGATGGTGACGGAGGCCACGCGCCCGTCCCGCAGGCGGACCTTGCCGGCCCGCTCGTAGAAGGAGGCGATCGTGGACTCCAGATAGGCCGGGAAGGCCTCTTCGCCGGGGATCTCCTCCAGACGGCCGCTCATCTCGCGCAGGGCCTGGGCCCAGCGGCTGGTGGAGTCCGCCAGCACCAGAACGTCCAGTCCCATCTGGCGGTAGTACTCCGCCAGGGTGATGGCGGTGTAGACAGAGGCCTCACGGGAGGCCACCGGCATGGAGGAGGTGTTGCAGATGATGATCGTCCGCTCCATGAGGGACCGGCCTGTCCGGGGGTCGATCAGCTCCGGGAACTCCTTGAGCACCTCCACGACCTCGCCGGCGCGCTCGCCGCAGGCGGCCACGATGACGATGTCCACCGTGGCGTTCTTCGCCTCCATGTGCTGCAGGACCGTCTTGCCTGCGCCGAAGGGACCGGGGACGCAGAAGGTCCCGCCCTTGGCCACCGGCAGGAAGGTGTCGATGCAGCGGATCTGCGTGACCAGTGTCTCATCCGGACGGAGCCGCCGGTCATAGCAGCGGATGATCTCCTTGATGGGCCAGGTGAAGACCATGGTCAGCTCCTGCTCGTTGCCCCGGTCGTCCTCTAAGACGGCGATGACGGAGCGTACGTTATACATGCCCTTTTCCTTGATCGTCTTCACCCGCCAGTCGTCGCCCTTGAGATAGAAGGGGACCATGATCAGGTGGGGGAAGATGCCCTCGGGCACGCTGCCGATGGCGTCGCCGGCGCGTACCCGGTCGCCGGGCTGCACCATGGGGGTGAACAGCCAGTCCTTATTCGGGATGGGGTCTAAATAGACGCCCCGATCCAGGAAGAAGCCGCACTTCTCCGCCAGCTCCGGCAGCGGATTCTGGAGCCCGTCGTAGACCTGCGACAGCAGGCCCGGCCCCAGCTCAACGCTCATCAGGCCGCCGGTGAATTCCACCTGGTCGCCGACCTTGATGCCGTTGGTCATCTCATAGATCTGCATGCCGATGGACGTCCCGTTGACGCGGATGACCTCGCCCTTGAGGCGGACGCCCTCGACGATGATGTAGCCGACCTCGTTTTTCCGGATCGACCCTTCGAACTCAACGGTGACCAGGTTGCCGTTTACCCCGGTCACATATCCCGTTACGGTATCCATATACTCTCTCCCGTCATGTACTGAGGATTTGCTGTTGAATCGTCTGGAACAGACTGCGGAACTCCTGCCTGCCCTCGTCCTTGTCGAAGCGGCTCTGCCGCTGGAGCAGCTGAAGCTTCAGGGCGTAGCCGAAGAGGGAATAGTCGTCGAAATAGTGCATACTTGTCAGGGAATCCAGATGCTCCATCTGCGCGCGGAGCAGGAGCTGTTCCGCCTCCAGCGGGTCCTTGGCGGCCAGCGCCGCGGTCGCCAGGGACGTGGCCTGGGGATCCCGGTCCGCCGGCGCCTCGCTGTGGATACCCATCCGCAGCCTCCGCTGATGGGTGAGCTCATCCTGCAAAGCGCGGTAAAAGGACGCCCACTCCTTGACAAGGGGCCCCTTGTCGGATCGCACCGTCAGCGCTTCCAGGTCGCGGTACGTGGACTCGCTGACCGCGGAGGCGCACTCCTGCAGGAAGGTGGCGTAATCCATGGGAGCCTTGCCGTCAGGCTTGAGCGGCGGCAGACTGGAGATCAGGTAATAGTAAGCAGACACGATGTCCCTCCGTCAAAGACTCAGGTTGTTGAAGAACGGCATGAGCATCCGGGCGATCTCGTCGTCCGTGCAGTCGAAATAGCCGGAGCCGTCCTTCGCGGCGATCCGGAAGCCGGCCGCCACCTCCCGGGAGGGACGGAGCTCCAGACCGTTCTGAATTTGTTCCGCCAGCTGCCCGCGCAGAGCGTCGCTGACCTCCGCCACCTCTACGGCGTAGCGGGACACGTCCTCACCGGACAGGGCCGCCGTGATCAGACGGGCCAGCGAATCGCCGGACATGACCTTCCGCACGTCCGCTGACAGCAGCTTTTCAAACTCCTGCTGCACCTCCGCCTTGAAGGAGAGCAGGGCGTCGCGCCGAGCGTGACTGGCGCTGACGGCGGCGCCGTCCTTCATCAACTCGATCTCCCGGGCGGCATTGTCCTTCGTGCGCGCCGCCTCGACCCGGGCGTCGGCCAAGATGGTGTCCGCCTTTTGTCGGGCGTCGGCCAGGATGGCCTCCGCCTCCCTCTGGGCGGCGTCGATGCCCTCCTTTTTGATGGACGACACCAGGTCCTGAATTTGTACTTCCATACCGTTTGGGTCCCCCCTTGTGCGATTAATATGCTCATGCGGAAGGGCCGGGCGCACCCCGGCCGGGGTAATGTGATCTGCGCGGCAAATATGTAACGCTGAATATGTCGATATATACATAATTGCCAAGTATATATGAATAGTATAACCTACTTATTGTTCAAAATCAACACATATTTATATAATTTTTGACCGCTTTTTTCGATGGACAGAAGAGCTTCTCGGAGAATAAAAGGCATAAAAATCCCCGCTTTTTTCCATGCTCAAAGAGCGGCAAAAGCCGCCGTTCCGGATGTTTGGAACGGCGGCTTTTGCGTGGCGGCAAGGCCGCCACGCATCAAATCGAAAACGCTTCGCTGGTTTTCGATTTGAGAAGGCTGCGCTGCGCTTCCCGCACGCCCGTTGGCCGCACGGACGCTCCGCGAGAAGTGTTTTTTCCGTGATACATGCTCCCGGAAAAAACGGATTTGGATTTTGTTCCGCGCCTGCGGGCGCGGAACTCTGCGAGGCTCTTGGTACTGTCAAAGTCTTACAGAGTTTAAGTTAGGCGCCTTCTGCGTACTCCATGTAGCTGTAGTCGGGGTACTCGGTGATCTCGCACCAGGTGCAGTTGTCGTCCTTGTACACGTCGTCGCGGAAATACCACATATTGGATTCCGCCTGGCCGAAGGTGCAGCCGAGGAAGATCAGCCCGGAATCCTCGGACGGAGCATAGAAGCCGCCGCCGGCCGAGCCGTCGATCACGCAGGAGTCGAAGATGATCTCGTTGACGGCGTCCTCGATGTAGAACGGGCCGTCGGAGCAGTCCCGCAGGGTGCAGTCGGTGATCTGGAAGTAGCCGCTGCCGTCCGTGAGCTTGAGGGCGTAGACGCCGCAGCCGTAGAGGTCCAGATTCGACAGCTCGAAGTACTGGCTGCCCTGGAAGACCAGGACGCTGCCCCGGCAGCTGCCCTGCTCCGTGTGACCCAGGGTCAGGCTGGCGATGGCGATGTCGTTGCAGTTGTCAAAGGTGAGCACGTTGGCGTAGCGCGGCTCGACCACCAGCTCCGTGTCCGCGGCGTTCTCCGAGCCGCCCCGGATGGTGAGGGTATCCACGTCTCGGATGACGAGCTCCGTGCCGTCAAAGCACTCCTCCAGGGTCACATAGGGGAAGGTGATGTCCGAGATCTGCATGGCCTGCATGTACTCGCTCAGGTTGTAGTAGCCGGGCTCGATGACGATGGACGCGCCGGGCTCGATGGCCGCCAGCAGCTCCTCCACGGAGCTGACGTAGACGTTCGGGTCCTCCGCCGGGGCGCCGGGCCCGACCTCGGTCCCGGTGTCGGTGTCGGGCGTCTGGACGTCCGTGGTCGCTTCGGTGCCGGGCTCGGCGGTGCCGGGGCCGTCGGTGGGTGTGCCGCAGCCCGCCATCAGGGCCAGGAGCAGCGCGACCGCCAGCACGGCAGCACAGAGAATATGTCGGTTCTGCTTTTTCATAGTGTTACCTCCTGTTGTATTTATAATGAATAATAAATTACAATGAACAGCTCGGTCGGCGCCGGGGCGCTGACTGCTCCCCGGAGGGGGAGCGTGTCTTGCCTCTCCCGCCGGGAGAGGTGTCCCGGTACGCGCACTGAGACGGAGAGGGGCTTCCTCCTCTGTCATCCCAGGCGAAGGCGCTTAAGATTTTTCGTCGCCGTGTCTCAGAATGACACGGAGGGTACCGGACAGCCCTATCATACCACAGAGCACAGGAGATTGCCAGAGGCGCGAAAAAACTTATTGCCAGAGACTCCTTACGGTGATAGTATAACACATATCATAAGAACAGGATATCTTTTACATCAATCTGTCAATAAAACTTACATCAATCTGTCAATAAAAAAGGAGGGAAAGCGGACGTGAGCAAACGCAAGGCATTCCTGATCGTGCAGTCGATCCTGTGGATCGTGCTGGCCGCGCTGGTGATCGCGGCAGTGATTGCCCTCTATCGGGAAGGCCTGGCCGTAAAGGCGGAAGACCCACTGGCATGGATCTTTACCCGAGATATCCTCGCGTCGCGCTTCCGGCCCATCCAGCCCCTGCTGTACGTGACCGTCGCTCTGACGGTCATCGGCTGGATCCTGCGGATCAGGGACGAAAAGGGGCTCAAACCCGTCAAAGGAGGAAAGGTCCAGAACCGGGCTGCCTCAGGCGTCAGGACAGTGCGGACAGTCCTCCTGGTGGCGGCGGTCTGCCTGATCGTCGCGGGCGTCTTCAACGGCAGCGCCCGGGACGTTTTCGGGAAGGCTGTAAAAATCTGTACGGAGTGTGTCGGCCTTGGATAGTGTGAAAACGACAGAGCGGAAGACGCACCGCTCCGTGAGCAGAAAACTGGTCCAGCTCTACAGCGCGCTGCTGTACAACGCGCACCTGAGGGGCTTTATCGAGGGAGAGATCTATCAGGGAAAGGCGAAATTCGCCTGTGTCCCCGGCTTCAACTGCTATTCCTGTCCCGGAGCGGTCGGGGCCTGCCCGTTGGGATCGCTGCAGAACGCGCTGGCCTCCACCGGTCACCGGGGCGGCTGGTACGTGCTGGGCATGCTGGTGCTCTTCGGCGTGATCCTGGGCCGGACGATCTGCGGCTGGATCTGCCCCCTGGGACTGATCCAGGAGATACTGCACAAGATCCCCACCTTCAAGATCCGCAAGAACCGCGTGACGAGGGCCCTGACCCATCTCAAATATGTGTTCCTGCTCTTCTTTGCCGTCGCCATCCCGCTCTGGTACGGCTTGCAGCAGGATATCCCGTTCCCCGGCTTCTGCAAGTATATCTGTCCGGCCGGTACGCTGGAAGGGGCGATCGGCCTGCTTTCCAATCCGGGCAATACAGACCTGTTCGGGATGCTGGGCATCTTCTTTACCCGCAAGCTTGTCATCCTGGTGATCATCGGCGTGCTCTGTATCTTCTGCTATCGCTCCTTCTGCCGCTTCATCTGCCCCCTGGGCGCGATCTACGGCCTGTTCAACCGCTTCTGTGTGATCGGCGTGCGGGTCGATTTGGATCGCTGCAACGGCTGCGGAGCCTGCGTGCGCCATTGCCAGATGGACGTGAAGCGGGTGGGCGACCGGGAGTGCATCCACTGTGCCCGCTGTATGGATGTGTGCCATCAGAAGGCGATCTCCATGAAGGCCGGAAAGGCGACGCTGCGCGCGCCGGAGATCGGCATCCCCGCCGGGGGAACGCCGGAGCTGGGCGAGCCGCAGAAGCGGCGGAAGCGGGGCCGGATCATCGCCTGGTGCATCGCGCTGGCGGCGCTCTGTTTTGCGCTGATCTGGTTCAATGCCCTGGACCCGGCGGTCCGGGACAAGCGTGCCGCCGAGCCCGTCCCGCCCGCCGTAACGGAGACGACGGACGGTTCCGAGGAGTCGGAGCAGGAGCCGGAGAGCACCGTGCCGGTCGGCTACGAGCCCGGCATGCAGCTGGAGGACTTCACGATCACCTGTCTGGACGGTACGCAGTTCCATCTCGCGGATACGCGGGGCAAGGTGACCTTTATCAACCTCTGGGCAACCTACTGCACACCCTGCGTCAAGGAGCTGCCCTACTTTGACGCGCTCTATCGGGAGCACGGGGACGACATCGCCATTCTGGCCGTGCACTCCGCCATCATGACGGACGATCCGGCGGATTATCTGGCCGACAAGGGCTGGACGATCCCCTTTGCCGTCGACACGGCGGATGACATGGTCTGGACGATCGCCAACGGTTCCTCGACACTGCCGCAGACCATCGTTCTGGACAGGAACGGCGTGGTGATCTATAATCAGAAGGGCTCCGTAACGCCCGAGATGCTGGCGGCGCTTTACGAACAGGCGATGGGGGACTGAAGCGGGACCCTGTCCGCCGCCCGTTTTTAAGAAAGTCGATCCACATGATTGAAAATAAGAGGAGGTTCCACTATGAAAAAATTGATCGTGATTCCTCTGGCTCTCGTGCTGGCGCTGCTCCTGCTGATCGGCGCCTTGGCGGGCTGCGGCGGGGACGCCGAGCTGCCGGAGCCCGGCACCATGGTCGCCTTCGAGACGACGGATCTGGACGGCAATCCCGTCAGCAGCGAGGCGCTTTTTGCCGAGAGCAAGGTCACGGTGATCAACCTCTGGGCGACCTGGTGCCCCCCCTGCAAGAATGAGCTGCCGGAGCTGGCCGCCATGGCGGAGGAGTTTGAGGCCCAGGGCTGTCGCCTTGTGGGCATCTGTTACGATGCGACCGACCCGGAGACGGTGGCGGAGGCGCAGTCTCTCCTGGCGGAGGTCGGCGCCGACTATCTGAATCTGGTCGCGCCGGAGAACGTGGACAGCATCCTTTCCACCCCGGGTGTCCCGACGACCTTCTTCGTGGACAAGGACGGGAAGATGCTGGTCGAGCCGGTCTTAGGCGCGTATCCCGACGACTACCGGGAGTCCCTGGCACAGGCGCTGGAGCTGGTCGGCTGAGCCGCGCCTCCACCGCGGAAAGACAGAGAACCCCAGTTCAATTCAAAAAGGAGAGATCAAGATGAAAAAGGGAAACAGACTGCTGGCGATCATTCCGGTGCTGGCGCTGCTGATGACCGCCGCCCTGGCGGGCTGCGGCGGCACGGGGCCGGAGCCGGGACCGGAACCGGACACCGCGGCGGGATATATCGTTATTGTGACCGATGAGGAGGGGACGCCGGTCCCCGATGTGACGATCCAGTTCTGCTCGGACACCGAGTGCATCTTAGCTACCACCGACGACGCCGGTGTCGCCGCCTTTGAGCAGGGACCGGGTGCCTATACGGTCCATGTGCTCCAGGTCCCGGCGGACTATGCGGAGGACGACACGGAGTATGCCGCCCCGGAGGAACCCGGCCTGGTGATGATCGTTCTCCGGCCGGTCGGAACGGCGGGTGACACGGTCGCCTTCGAGACGACGGACCTGGCGGGCAATCCCGTCAGCAGTGAGGCGCTCTTTGCCGAAAGCAAGGTCACCATGATCAACCTCTGGGCGACCTGGTGTGGCCCCTGCGTGAGCGAGCTTCCGGAGCTGGGCGCTCTGGCGGAGGAATTTGCCGCCCAGGACTGCCAGCTCGTCGGCGTCTGCTACGACGCCACGGACCCGGAGACGGTGGCGGAGGCGCAGAGACTTCTGGCGGAGGCCGGCGCCGACTATCTGAATCTCGTCGCGCCGGAGAACGTGGACGACGTTCTGCCCACGGAGGTGGTCCCCACCACCTTCTTCGTGGACAAGGACGGGAATCTCCTGGTCGATCCGGTGCTGGGTGCGGATTTTGACGGCTACCGGGCGGCTCTGGCCGAGTCGCTGGAGTTGGTCGGCTGAGTAAGAGCATCGCCGATTTCGCAGGGCGCGTTTTGCAGCGCGCCCTGCGTTTTTTTCGCGGAGGCTGTGATCGGTCGGGGAAAGTTCCCCTTGCTTTTTTCCGTTCCGGTGTGCTATAATAAGCTTAAATTGAATATGAAGCATAAAACGACACATGTGGAGCACAGCTCGTAAATCTGACACGGTAGATGCAGAGACTGTTGCCCCCATGTGTTTTTTTTGTGCTTCCTCCCATGCTTCCAAATCCGAAGAAAGAGGGGATCTATCATGGCTTCCAATGCAAAGCGAATCCGGGCGGTGGTCACCGTCGCCGGGTTCTCCGTTTTTCTGGCCACCTTCAACGAGACCTTTCTCAACGTGGCCTTCACCCCCATCATGGGCGACTTCGGCATCGGCGTGTCCACGGTCCAGTGGCTGGCCGCCGCCTATATGCTGGGCGCCGCCGTCATGGTGCCGGTGACCGCCTTCCTCTACCGCAGCATTCCCACCAAACGGTTTTTCCTGGGCACCGTGTGTCTGATGATCGCGGGCAGCGTCGTGGGCGCCCTGTCCGGCAGCTTTCCCATGCTGCTCATCGGGCGGATCATCCAGGCCCTGGGCGCCGGTATGATCATCCCCATCTGCATGAGCATCGTGCTGGAGGTGGCGCCCCGGGAGAAGATGGGCGCCTATCTGGGCATCATGGGCGCCCTGACCGCCCTGGGCCCCTCCCTGAGCATCATCGTCTCCGGCATCCTGCTCTCCTTCTGGCCCTGGCACATGCTGGAGTGGGTCTTCTGCGTCCTGACTGTCATCTGCTTTATCCTGGGCGCGGTGCTGCTGGACAACATCGCCGCCCTGACCCATCCGAAGCTGGATAAGCTGTCCATCCTGCTGGTGGCCGTGGGACTGATCGGCATCCTGTACGCCATCTCCACCGCCTTCTCCGGCACGGCGACCGTGGCGGCGGGCGCCGCCGTCATCGGCGTGATTTTCCTGATCCTCTTCGTTCGGCGGCAGAACCGCCTGCCGGAGCCCCTGCTGGACCTGCGGCCCCTGTCGGTCAAGCCTTTTACCGCGGCGGTGCTCATCAATGTTGCGGCGCTGGTCATCGTCTTCGCCATGAATATCCTCATGCCCATCTTTGTGCAGAGCGCACTGGGGGCTTCTGCCTTCAGCGCCTCCGTCACGCTCTTCCCCGCCATCCTCGTGTCCTGCCTGCTTGCCCCCGTGGCCGGAAAGATCTATGACCGACAGGGGGCAAAGCTCCTGCTGCCTCTGGGCTGTCTGCTGATGTTCCTGTTCCTTATCGCCATCGCCTTTGCCCAGAGCCTGAGCTCCTTCCCCCTGCTGGCCGTTCTGTACGTGCCCATCATGTGCGGCATGGCCTTCATCACCGGCCCGGTGCAGACCTTCGGTCTGTCCCAGCTGCCGCCGGAGCTGAATCCCCACGGCGTCACCGTGTTCAGCACGGGCTTCCAGGTGGCCGGGTGCATCGGCTCGTCCCTGTTCACCGGCATCTACGCCGCCCGGGTCGCGGGCCGGCTGGCCGCCGGCGCGGCGGAGCGGGCCGCTCTGGGCAGCGGCTTCACCACAGCCCTGCTGCTGGCCGCGATCTTCGCTCTGCTGGGCATCCTGCTGTCCCTGTATGCCCGTCGGTACAGCCTGCGGCAGCTCTCGCCGGACAGGGCCGCCGCCCCTCTGCCGAAGTCTCCCCTGCAGGAGATCATGAAGGAGGACGTGTACACCGTCCGCTCCGACGCCACGCTGCTGGAGGCCATGCGCATGATCGTGGACAAAAAGATCAGCGGCGCGCCGGTGGTGGACGCCGCCGGGGCGCTGGTAGGCTTCATCAGCGACGGCGACGTGATGCGCTACCTGGCCCGGGTCCACCCGAAATTCACCACCGTCCACTCCCTGTCTCTGCTGTACAGTCCGGAGCACGGCTTCGATCAGAACCTGTCCCGGATCATGCACCTGAACGTGATGGATCTGGCCGCCAAGACCGTCTACACGGTCAATCTCGACGACGGGCTGGATGAGGTCTGCCGGGTGCTGATGGAGCACAGCCTGAAAAAAGCCCCCGTCATGGACGGGGAGACCATGGTGGGGATCATCAACCGCAGTAATATCACAAAATACGCCATCAACACCTGCCTGGCCGCCATGGAGGCCTGACAGCCGCGCAACACGCCCCCTCCCGGCGGGAGGGGGCGCGGCTGTATCCATTTTTCGTTATTGCCCGGCGAGGAAGTCACGGCCCAGGGCGTCCGCTCTCCGGACGGCGTCGATGACGGCAGCCGCGTCCACGGGCCGGGTCATCCGATGGATGGAGGGTGACTCCAGCGCCGCGGTGGCGACAATGGCCAGGTCCTCCTCCGTGGGCCGGACGATCCCCAGCTCCTCCAGCGTGACGGGGAGCCGGACGTCACGGAGAAACGCCATGGTCTCCCGGAGCAGCTCCGCCGGCTCGCCGCTCAAAACCATCTGCGCCAGCAGCGCAAAGGCGACCTTCTCGCCGTGGAGTGTATCATGGGCGCCGGGCAGGGCTGCCAGCCCCTCGTTGATGGGATGGGCCGCGCAGACGCCGCCGCTCTCAAAGCCGATGCCGCTGAGCAGGATGTTGGCCTCGATGACGTTCTCCACGGCCGGGGTGCAGAGGCCCCGGGCAGCGTCCCGGAAGGCCGCCCGCCCGTCCTCCAGCAGGGTGTCCCGGCACTGGCCGGCGATGGCCCCGGCGGCCAGAGTGATCTTCTGCCCGAAAAAGTTGTCGGCTCCGGCGGCCCGGCACTCCTTCATCTCGTAATACGTGGCCAGCGCGTCCCCCATCCCCGCCGACAGGAGCCGGACCGGCGCTTTGGCGATGATCTCGCTGTCCGCCAGGACCAGATCCGGATTGCGTGGGAGGGACAGGAGCGTATCCAGAGAGCCGTCGGCGCGGTACACCACGGACAGCGCCGAGCAGGGCGCGTCGGAGGCCGCGCTGGTGGGCGCGATGATCACCGGCAGTCCGGCATAGTGGGCCACGGCCTTGGCGGTGTCCAGGACCTTGCCGCCGCCGATCCCGACGATGGCGTCACAGCCCCGGGCCTGGGCCTCGGCGGTGAGGCGCCGGATCTCCGGCATGGTGCACTCGCCGCCGAAGACCGCCCGGCGGAACACGGCATCCGTCGCCCCGGCGTCATTATCATCCAGCACGGACGCAAGGCGCTCCAGCCCGCCCCGGCTCACGATCAGCAGACAGCGCTGTCCCAGGGGCGCCGCGTACCGGTACAGCCGCCGCAGAACGCCCTGCCCCTGTATATATTTGCCGCAGGACCAAAAGCCCCGTTCTTTCATACCGCGCCCTCCTCGGTGGATCAGATTCGGCGCGCCGCCTATCGTTTCAGCACGCTCTGCGCCACGGGAAACTCAAAGTAGGTGTCCGGGAAGGGCTCGTCCTTCAGCGTGAAATGCCACCACTCGCACCAGAAGGGCTCGAAGCCGTTATGCGTCATCAGGTCCCGGAGGAACATCCGGTTGGCGTACTGCTCCTCCGTGACGTTCTTGCAGTCCGGGTGGGAGAGCTCGCTGAAATAGTCGAAG
>JAEEGL013550702.1_pt1 | contig 12605 bp, 10 predicted proteins | sample 9134231 | NCBI WGS metagenome assembly JAEEGL01 (sample SAMN16246548, study PRJNA631951) | gut metagenome | biome: gut microbiome; feature: rumen; material: fiber-attached | host: Bos | place: Iran: Karaj | collected 2018-10
CGCGACTGGGTCTTCTCCCGCCAGCGCTACTGGGGCGAGCCGATCCCCGTGGTGCACTGCGACAAGTGCGGCTGGGTGGCCGTCCCCGAGGAGCAGCTTCCGCTGGTGCTGCCCGAGGTCGAGAGCTACGAGCCCACCGACAACGGCGAATCGCCGCTGGCCAAGCGCGAGGACTGGATCAGCACCACCTGCCCCTGCTGCGGCGGCCCCGCCCGCCGCGAGACCGACACGATGCCCCAGTGGGCGGGCTCGAGCTGGTACTTCCTGCGCTATATGGACCCGCACGACGACAAGGCGCTGGCCTCGCCCGAGGCGCTCAAATACTGGGGCCAGGTCGACTGGTACAACGGCGGTATGGAGCACACCACGCTGCACCTGCTGTACAGCCGCTTCTGGCACAAGTTCCTCTATGACATCGGCGTCGTGCCCGATCCCGAGCCCTACGCCAAGCGCACCAGCCACGGCATGATCCTCGGCGAGAACAACGAGAAGATGAGCAAGAGCCGCGGCAACGTCGTCAATCCCGACGACATCGTCGACGCCTACGGGGCCGACACCATGCGCCTGTACGAGATGTTCCTCGGCGACTTCGAGAAGTCCGCCCCCTGGAAGACCGACTCGATCAAGGGCTGCCGCCGCTTCATCGAGCGCGTCTGCGCCCTGCGCGACAGCGTACAGCCCGGCAAAGCGTACAGCGAGAAGAACGAGGGCGAGATGCACCGCACGATCAAGAAGGTCACGCAGGACATCGAGAACCTCAAGTTCAACACGGCCATCGCCGCGCTGATGAGCCTGCTCAACGTCTTTTATGACAACGGCGTCAACGAGGCCGAGTTCATGACGTTCCTGCAGCTCATGAACCCCTTCGCGCCGCACGTCACCGAGGAGCTGGCCGAGACGATGGGCGTCACCGACACGCTGGTGCGCAAGCCCTGGCCGCAGTACGACGAGAGCAAGACAGTGGAGAACACGGTCAACGTCGGCGTGCAGATCAACGGCAAGCTGCGCAGCGTCGCGGTGCTGCCGGTGGACTGCGACGAGAGCGTCGCGCGCGAGATCGCGATGGCCGACGAAAAGATCAGGGCCGCGGTCGAGGGCAAGACGGTCGTCAAGTTCATCTTCGTCAAAAATAAAATCGTCAATATCGTGGTCAAGGGGTAAATCCGCTCTTGACAGAACACGGCGAGGGGTCTATAATCTAATATGTTAATTAGGTTCTTTTTGAAGGTATGAGCCACGGAGGGAGGGAAATACAGATGTCAGAGATTCATGTCAAGCCTGATGAATCGCTGGATAACGCGCTGCGCCGTTTCAAGCGTTCCTGCGCCAAGTCCGGTGTGCTCTCCGAGCTCCGTAAGCGCGAGCATTATGAAAGCCCCAGCGTCAAGCGCCGCAAGAAGAGCGAGGCCGCCAGAGCCAAGAAAAAGATGTACAGATAAGCATTTTTTCAGAGCCGCCCGAAAAGGGCGGCTCTTTTTGCGTCTGCGGCGATATCATGAACTTTTGTAAAAAACCAATCTTTTTTAGTGCAATGCGGCGGGAAATGTGCTATAATCCCTATATATATCGTCACAATACTCTTTACAAAGGAAGATAGAGATGGACAGGAATACAGAACTCAAGACCATGATCCGTTCCGTCGTCACGCCCGCCACCGGCTGCACCGAGCCGGTCGCCATCGCGCTCAACGCCTCCACGGCGCGGCGCGAGCTGAAGGGCGAGCTGAAAAAGGCCAGCGTCAAGATGGACATCTGCCTGCTGAAAAACGCCCTCGGCGTCGGCATCCCCGGCTTCTCCGAGCGCGGCGTCGTCGCCTGCGTGGCCATCGGCATCGCCGCCGGCGATCCGTCCGCCGGCATGGACGTGCTGGGCTCGATCACGCCCGACAAGGCGGAGCTTGCCAAGACGCTGATCCCGCGCATCACCGTGCAGCTCGACGGCACGCGCAGCGGGCTGTTTATCGAATCGATCCTCGAGAGCGACGAGGACAAGGTCCGCGTCGTCACCGACGGCGGCCACGCCAACATCACGCTCGTCGAGCACGGCACGGATTTCGCCCATTACGACACCGTCGAGGGCTCGAGCATCGACGGCGTGGAGAAATACGGTCTCGCCGATTTCCGCGCCTTTGCCGACACCGTCGACGACGAGTTCCTGTCCTTCATGCGCGAGGGCGTGGAAATGAACCGCGCGATCAGCGAGGCCGGCGCCGCGATGGCCATCGGCCAGTGCTACGACAGGCTGACGGCCAAGTCGTTCTTCGACAGATCGCTGATCTCCGAGGTCCAGCGCGCCACCTCCTGCGCCTCCTACGCCCGCATGAGCGGCGTGCAGCTCCCGGTCATGACCGTGACGGGCAGCGGCAACCAGGGCATCAGCCTGTTCCTGACGGCCGACGTCGCCGGGCGCATCCTCGGCGTCGGGGAAGAGAAGCGCCTGCGCGGCATCGCCTACGCCCAGAGCCTCAACATCTTCATCAAGCACAGCCTGGGCACGCTGTCGTGCCTCTGCTCGGCCTCGGTGGCCTCGGGCCTCGCCGGCGCCTGCGGCGTGCTGTACATGCTGGGCGCCACCGACGAGCAGATCACCGCCTGCATCAAGACGGTGCTCGGCTCCGCCACCGGCATGATCTGCGACGGCGCCAAGGAGGGCTGCGCCAACAAGGTCGGCCTTTCGTGCGCCAACGCCGTCACGGCGGCGATGATGGCCCTCGAGGGCTTCGGCATCGAGGCCGGCGGCATCGTCACCTCCGACGACGTCGCCGAGCTGGTCGACAACCTCAGCCGCGTGGCCAACGTCGGCATGACGCCCGCCAACGCCGCGATCGTCGACATCATGATGGGCAAATAAGAAAAGTTGAAACAAAGGCGTGACCTTCCGGGTCACGCCTTTTGCATGAAAAGGGCCGGAAGCGCATGCTTCCGGCCGCTTTTTCGCTTTGTTTCCGTCGGTTTAGAGCTTCGCGCCACACTTGTCGCAGAAGTTGTTCTCCGCGGGGTTCTCGGCGCCGCAGGTGGCGCAGACCTTGACGGCGGGCTCTTCGGGAGCGGGCTCCTCGCACTCGCAGGTCTCTTCGCACTTGCACTCGCACTCGCAGGGCTCCTCGGGCTTCTCCTCCTCCAGCTTGGCGCCGCAGCTCTTGCAGAACAGGGCGTCGCCGGCGTTCTCGGCGCCGCAGACGGGGCAGACCTTGGCGGCGGGAGCGGGAGCTTCCTTCAGCTTGGCGAGCTGAGCCTTGAGGTTCTCGATCTCCTCGTTGTACTCCTTGATGGTGTTGCACAGCACGACGGCGTCGTCGTCCAGCGTCTCGCCGGCGACGAACTTGTTCCAGTAATGGTCGCCGAGCTGGGTCTTGAGCTCCTCGATGGAGTTGTTGGAAGCGCTGATCTGCGCGTTGAGCTTGCCGATCTCCAGCATGTCGTTGGTCTTGTCGCCGACCTGCTTGGCGATCTCGGCGGTCTTGTCGGTCACCTGCTTGGCGATCACGGAAAGCTTGTCAAAAAGGGCCATGGGTATTACCTCCTCATAATGATCATATGTTCCTTGCCCGGCGCGGAGGCCGGGATCACTTCCTCGACACTATTATAGCGCATAATTTGCAAACAGTGTATTAAAATTTGCTGAAAATGCGCTTTTTTATTCGGCCAGCATCACGCGCACCGTGCCGCCCTCTTCGGCCGGGCGGTCGAGATACAGCGTGAAGGTCTCGAAGTTGGCCCGCGCCTCGCTCAGGTTGGGCAGGAAGGTGTTGGTGACGCGGGAGTAGATCACGACGTTCTCGTCGACCGGGATCCAGCTCACGCCGACCTTCGCGCCCATAAAGGAGTCAAAGTCGCCGCGGCTGACGACGGCCGCCTTGCTCAGCGACATGATCGGGGCCTCGTTGTTGTAGCTGCGCGCGTTGTCGCCCGCGAGGTCGGCCGAGATCGCCGCGGGGATGTAGTCCGTGTTCAGCGGGCGGAAGTCGGGCGATTCGAGGATCGTCGAATAGCTCAGCACGCCGGTGCCGGTGCGGATCGTGTAGTTGTACTGCGTCGTGGTCACCGACTCGCCGTCGAGGCGCGAGCCGATGTCGGCCGTGTCGGTCGTGCGCGAGATCATGCCGTAGATGTAGCGGTCGCCCGTCACGTCCTCCAGCACCAGCAGGTCGACCTGCCCGGCGCCGTTGAGGCCGTAATGCACGATCTTGTCGGCGCTGACGCTGCCGGCCGGGATGTCGTCGGCCGAGATCGGGTGCAGCGCCATGCCGGCGCGGCAGCACTCATACAGCCGCACGCCCGGCGAGACGTCCAGCTTGCCCAGCGTCCCGCCCTTGATGTCGTAATCATCGCGCGTTGTCTTGAGCGTCACGGCCTTGAGGACGAACTTCTCGTCGCTGTTCTGGTTGACCTCGACGAGCTGACCGTCGAGCTTGTAGATGCCGTTGACGCGCCTGCGCCCGATGGCGACGCTGCCCATGTTCTTCGTCGACGGCGTGCCCTCGAGCGTGATGCCGTTCAGCAGCTCGACCGTGCAGGCCTGCTCCGTCACCGACGTCAGCACGCCGACGGCCGCGGCCTCGACCTTGCGCACCGGCATGACGGCGGCGAGCTCGTTGTTGTAATCGAACAGCAGCGTCATCCTGCCGCCGAGCTTGATGCCGCTCTGCGAGAAGTACCTGCCGGCGCTCTCGCTGACGCGGAACGTGCGGTTGCCGGCCTTGATCTCGGACGGGTTGGCGTAGACCGGAGAGCCGCTCTGGTAGACCAGCGTCACGCGGCTGTCGGAGATATAATACGTGTTGTTGGCCGTTGAGTACGACACGACGTCGTAATCCTGCAGGTCGCTGCGGCTGCACGGCGCGCCGTTCTTGACGAAGGAGGCGTCGGAGCGGAAGCTGATGGCGTCGACGCCGTAGACGGCCGAGGCGCCCAGCCCCAGCGCGGCCTGCGAATGCGCCGCGACGAGCTCCAGCGCGCCGTCGGCGTTATAGTAGAGACTGACCTCGTCGCCCTGCTTGAGATCGAACCAGTGGGTGATATAGCTGCCGATCGAGCCGCCGGCCATCGTCAGCACGTCGCGGCCGACGTTGATGCGCCCTGTTTTGGTGGTGATCGCCGTGGCCGAGGCCGAGACGACCGTCTCGAGGCTGGCGCCGCCGATGTCGGCGATGAAGCCCTTGAGTTGGCTCTGGCTGCGCTGCTCGAACACCGGCACGCCCCGGAGGCCGCACAGCGCGCTGCTGATCGCATGCGACGATGCGTAAGTGCGGCTGTCGCCGTTGAGATACAGCACCGCCTGCGAGGAGGAGAGCGTCGGGTTCGTCTCGCTGGTGGACAGCAGGATCGTCCCCCCGGCGCCGACCGAGTGGCCCTGCGCGGCATAGAGCGTGCCGGACTTCGTCTCGTGCAGCAGCACGTTGCACAGCAGGATCGCCGCCTGTCCGCGGGTGATGGGCTGCCGCGCGCCGACCGTGCGCATCCCGGCGTTGAGGCCGAGCGTCTGCGCCTTGTTGATGTAGTCGGTGGGCCACATCATGCCGATGTCGGCCGTCGTGTAGCCCAGCATGCGCAGCAGGATCGTCACGGCCTCGCCGTAGGTGATGTCGCTGTTGGGGTTGAACATCCCCCTGTCGTCGCCCTGGATGATCGCGTATTTGCGCACCGCGGCGTTGACGTAGGGGGCGTACCACGCCCCGGCGGGCACGTCGGGGTAGATCGTGTAGTTGCGGTAGATGCCCGTGTCCTCCAGCCCGGCCGCCAGCACCGCGATCTTGCAGAACTGCGCGCGCGTGAGGTTGTCGGCGGGGTTGAACTGCGCCACGTCGTCCACGATGCCCATTGAGGCCAGGCTCTCGGCCGCGGCGCGCTCGGCGAAGTCGGGGATATCCTCGAAGGCCAGCGAAGCCGGGGCCAGCGCCAGCAGCATCAGTGCGGCCAGCAGCAGGGTGAGAAAGCGTTTCATGATTCGATCCATCTCCTTTACAGCGGATAGACTGACGATTGTCTGCCAAACGTCATTGGTTGTTGCGCAGCGCTTCGACAGGCTGCATCTTGGACGCCTTGTTGGCGGGGTAGAAGCCGAAGAATATGCCCAGCGCCACCGAGAAGGCAAAGGCGCCGATACTGATGAACGGGGAGGGCAGGTAGACCTTTTTGAAGATGGCCGAGCTGAGCATCGCCGATCCCAGCGCGCCCAGCAGGATGCCGATGACGCCGCCGCAGGCCGAGATGACCGAGGCCTCGATCAAAAACTGGGTGATGATGTCGCGCCGCCGCGCGCCGATCGACATGCGGATGCCGATCTCGCGCGTGCGCTCGGCCACCGACACCAGCATGATGTTCATGATGCCGATGCCGCCGACCAGCAGCGAGATGCCGGCGATGCCGCCCACGACCCAGGTGAACATGTTCAGCGTCTCGGTCTCCTGCTCCTGCCAGCTGTTGTTGGAGTAGACGCCGGAATAGCTGTTGTTGGCCGGGAGCTGCTCCTGCAGCCAGGTCGAGAGGAAATACATCGCCTTCTGGGTCGACTCGGCGTCGCGGCACTTGATCGTGAAGTCGCCGTTGTTGCGGTCCTGCCGCAGCCCGGCCTTGGCGGCGCAGGTGCGCGGGACGGCGATCATGTTGTCCTGCGAGTATTCCAGATCGTTGTATTTGCTCTGATAGACGCCGATGACCGTGAAATAGTTGCCGTTCAGCTTGATCTGCTTGCCCAGCGGATCCTCGAGGCCGAAGAACTCCTTGGCCGTGTAGCTGCCCAGCACGCAGACGCGCGTCTTGTTTTTGACGTCGCTGTAGCTGACGGAGCGGCCCTTGGCCAGCTCGAGGTTGAGGCAGACGTCGAAGGTGTCGCTGGCGGCGTAGGTGCTGGCGTTCGTCAGCGTCTTCGACTTGTATTTGGCCGACGCGTTGCCGCTCTGCGACGACGTCGCGCCGAGAATGTATTCGCCCAGACGCGCGCACTCCTCGAAGAAACCCTCGGTGAGGTCGACGCTCTGCGACTGCATCTCCACGTATTCGCCCTGGTCGTTCCAGTAGCCGGAGGACCAGGTGCCGTAATAGGCGTTGATGATGTTGGTGCCCATCTTGGCGTAGGATTCCATCGTCTGCTTCTGCACGCCCTGGACGACCGAGACGAGCGTGATGACCGAGCAGACGCCGATGATGATGCCCAGCATCGTCAGGAACGAGCGCATCTTGTTGTGCATGATGGACTTGAAGGCCATTTTTGCCGTGCGGAAGATGGTCACGCTTCGTCGCCCCCCTTCAGGACGGCCGCGCGCTCGTCCTCGCTCACGGCCCGGTCGCCGATGATGCGGCCGTCGCGCAGCGTGATGATGCGCTTGGCGGCCTGCGCCAGGTGCAGGTCGTGGGTGATGATGATCACGGTCGAGCCGTTGTCGTTGAGGGAGATCAGCTTTTTCATGATCTCCGCGCCGGCGTGGGTGTCGAGGTTGCCGGTGGGCTCGTCGGCCATGATGATGGGCGGCTGGGCCGCGATGGCGCGGGCGATGGCCACGCGCTGCTGCTGGCCGCCCGAGAGCTCGGTGGGGCGGTGGTCCATGCGCTTTTCCAGCCCGACCTCGGTCAGGGCCTGCTCGCACAGGGCCAGCCGCTCGCGCCGGTGCATGCCGCGGTAGATCAGCGGCAGCTCGACGTTTTCCAGCGCCGTCAGTCCGGGCACGAGGTTGAAGCCCTGGAAGATGAAGCCGATCTGCCTGTTGCGGATGGCCGACAGCTTGGAGAGCGGCATGTCCGACACGGCCTCGCCGGCGAGGTAATAGTCGCCGTAGGTGGGGATGTCGAGGCAGCCGAGGATGTTCATCAGCGTCGATTTGCCCGAGCCGGAGTGGCCGAGGATCGCCGTGCACTCGCCGTAGTCGATCTGCAGGCTGACGTCGTCGAGCGCGCGGACCTCGCTCTCGCGGCCCTCGTTGTAGATCTTGCTTATCCGTCGGATATCGATCAGCATGGTGTCCTCACTTTAATACCAGTAGCCGCTGTTGTCGGTCTGCATCGTGGCCTGATAGCACACCGTGCCCTCCTCGAGGCCCGAGACGATCTCGGTGTTCTCGGTGTCGGCGATGCCGATCTCCACGCGCACGGCGTAATAGCCGTCGGGAACGACGCCCTCGCCCAGCTCGACGTGCTCATAGCCGAAGTCCTGATCGTTCTTGACGAAGACGACCGGGCCCTCCTCGGTGTTGACGATGCACTGAGAGGGCAGGATCATGCACATGTCGCGGCTGACGGCGAGGATCGAATAGTTGACGCTCATGCCGGGCAGCAGCGTGCCGTCGCTCTCCAGCGTGATCGTGGCGGGGAAGTAGGCCGAGCCGCCGTCGGTGTTGATCTTGGCCTCGAAGCTGACGTATGTCACGGTGCCGGAGGCCATCTGGCTGCCGTCGTTGGTGTCGTATGTCAGGTCGACGGCCGTGCCCAGCTTGACGCTGGAGATGTCGGCCTCGTCGATGTTGACGTTGATGATCAGCGAAGACGTGTCGGAGATCGTCACGGCCGCGGCGTCGCCGCCCATCAGCTTGTCGCCGGGCTTGATGCTGACGTTCGTCACCTGGCCGTCGATCGTGGCGTAAAAGCCGCTGTTGTCGACGATCTCCTGCAGGTTCTCGATCTTCTGCTCCACCTTGCGGATGTCGTTCTGGATATAATCGTCGCTCATCTGGCGCACGTAGTCGTCCACCGTGTACTGCGCGTCGCTGACGGCGTCGGAGGCCGGGCGGGTGTCGACGGTGCACAGCACCTGACCCTCGGTCACGCGGCCGTATTCCTGCAGCGCGAGGGACTTGATCTCGGCGCTCACGCCCTCGAACAGCACGTCCACGCTGCGCCAGTAGGTCAGCTTGCCGTCGAGGCTGGGCCGCAGCTCGCCCGCGGCCGATTCGATGTAGCCCGTGGCGGGCAGATCCTCGGCCAGACCGCCGTTGTTGGGCACCTTGACCTCCACGCCGAAGCAGGCTGTGCCGTCGACGGGGCGCGTCTGGTCGTTGATCTTCGACACCTGCCCGATCACCTGCACCATGCTGTCGGGCACCGAGACGACGACGTCCTGCCCGACGGCGATGTCGGAGATATAGGCGCGGTTGAACCAAAGCTCCAGCCGCATCGCGGAGTTGTCGACCAGCGTCGCCAGGCGCGCGCCGGTGCCCAGCGTGTCGCCGATGCGCGGCAGCGCTTCGGAGACGTTGAGCAGCATGCCCGTGAACGGGGCCCTGACCGTGCATTTGGCCAGCGACTCGCGCGCGTCGGCCAGACGCTTGATGGCGTTGGCATAGTTGCGGTCGAGATCGCGGAGCTGGCGCTCCAGCCCGGCCAGCTCGGTGCGGGCCGACAGCAGCTCGGCCTTCATGTCGGCCGGATCGATCGTGAACAGCAGGTCGCCGGCGCTGACGAGCTGGCCGCTCTCGACGGCCACCTCGACGACCTCGCCCTTGATGTTCTTGCCGTAATCCTCCTTGGAGACGGGGGAGACCGAGCCCCAGCCCGTCACATAGGTGGCCAGCGAGCCGGTGTAGGCCGTGGCTTCGATGATCTCGCCCGAGGCCTGCTTGGTGTTGCCGCTGATGAACTTATAGGCGCCGAACAGCAGCCCGCCCACCAGCAGCAGGGGGATGGCCGTTTTGATAAAGCGCAGCGGGCTCAAGCCGCCGGACTTCTTCTCGTATCTGTTGCGCTTGGGCGCCTGCTCGCCGCTCGCGGGGGGAGGGGCGACGGGCGCGGGATTGTTCGTGGTGGTCTCGGACATGAGAACGCCTCCTTGGGATCGTGAGTTCTTGTGTATCAATATCTTTGACGGCGGGAAGATGCGATTTGTTCCCGACGGAGCAAACTATTTCCGCGTTGACATCGCGGCGCGGCTTGGGTAAAATGGCCTTGAAGGGGGTGAGCGCCATGCTGGAACGTCATCAGCGCACGGCGATGCTGCTGGGCGAAAAGGGGATCGAGCGCCTCGGCCGCAGCCGCGTTCTCGTCTGCGGCGTCGGCGGCGTCGGGTCGTTCATCGCGGAGGCGCTGGCGCGCGCGGGCGTGGGAACGCTCGACCTGCTCGACTTCGACGTCGTCTCCGAATCGAACATCAACCGCCAGCTCATCGCGCTGCACAGCACGGTCGGCCGCAAGAAAGCCGAGGTGATGGCCGAGCGCATCCGCGACATCGGGCCCGAGATCAAGGTGAACGTCCTCGACTTCTTCCTCACGCCGGAAAACGTGCATGAGACGCTGGCCGCGGGTTACGATTTCGTGGCAGACGCCATCGACTCCGTGCCGTCCAAGGTCGCGCTGATCGCCGCCTGTCACGAGCTCAGCGTGCCTATCATTTCGTCGATGGGCACGGGCAACAAGCTCGACCCGTCGCGCCTGCGGCTGGCCGATCTGTCGAAGACCTCAGTCTGCCCGCTGGCTAAAAAGCTGCGGCACGAGCTGCGGCAGCTTGGCATCGAGCACCACCGCGTGCTGTTCAGCGACGAGGAGCCGATCCGTCCGGCCGAGACCGTCGACGGCCGCCATGTGCCGGGCTCGGTCAGCTTCGTTCCGTCCGCGGCGGGGCTGATGATCGCGGGAGAGATCGTCCGCACCCTGGCGGGAACGGACAGATAAACGCTCGAAAAGCCGGAGGTGCATTTTGGGCGGCGCATGTCCGCCCAAAACGCGGATCTGTTACGGCGCTGCGCGCCGACGACTTGATAGATCGAGCTAAGGCAAATCCCTTTTTTGACAGTCTGAAGCCGGTTGAGAAACCGGCTTTTTATTTGTTTGCGGGCAGCATGGCGTCCAGCGCCTCGGCGATCGCGGCGGCGTACTGCTCCAGACGCTTGTCGAACAGCTCGTTGTCCTCCTCGCTGTTCATGAAGCCCAGCTCGACGAGGCAGGAGGGCATTTCGGTGTGCGCCAGCACATAATAATTGCCGTTCGCGTTCTCGACCGTGCCGTATTTGACGCCGCGGTCGTCGCTGACGCCGACCTTTTTGAGCCCCGCGCGGATCGCTCCGGCCAGGCACGCGTCGACCTCGCGGCGTGCGCTGTTGGCCCAGATCTCCGCGCCGTGCGCTTTTTCGGCGCTGTTGCGGTGGAAGGAGACGAACAGGTCGCAGTCGTGCTCGTTGGCGATGCGGCAGCGGTCCTGCAGCGTGACGAAGACGTCCTCGCCGCGCGTCAGCACGGTCTCGATGTCGGGCCGCCGCGCGTTCAGCGCCTGCCGCACGGCCAGCGCCAGGCGCAGGTTGTCGTCCTTTTCCATCCGCTCGCCGTCGACCGCGCCGGCGTCGTGCCCGCCGTGACCGGCGTCGAGGCAGACGATCAGCTTGCCGTCCGCGCCCGGGTCCCAGTCCGCCGGCGTCTCCGGCGCGCGCTCGCGCAGCAGTACGCCGCCCACGGCGGCCAACAGGATTATCAAGCCCAGCGCCGGCCAGATCCAGCCGGCGCTTTTTTTGCGTTTTTTCATATCTCATCACCCGCGCTCCATTGTAGCAGAAGGCGCGGGCGGGCGAAAGGCAGAAAGCATTGAAGCTTTCTTAAAGTTTTCTTAAGTCCTGATCTTCATGTCGCCCTTCTTGACCCAGCCCGCGTTGAACAGCAGCCTGTCCACCGCCAGGGCGACGGCCGCCGGCAGCAGCACGTGGACGAACAGCATCGACAGCACCACGGCCGTGCCGCCGTAGGTCGGGGCCATGTCGGCGTACATGCAGATCTGCCCCACGAGGCCGCTGGTGCCCATGCCCGCGCCGGCCGGGAGGTTCGTCATCTTGAAGAACACCGAGCTGACGGCGCCGCACACGGCCGAGGCCACGGTGGGCGCGATCCAGATGCGCGGGTTGCGCAGGATGTTCGACACCTGCAGCATCGAGGTGCCGATGCCCTGCGAGACGAGGCCGGAGAAGCCGTTGTCGCGGTAGCTGATCACGGCGAAGCCCACCATCTGCGCGCAGCAGCCGGCCGTCGCCGCGCCGCCTGCCAGGCCGGAGAGGCCCAGCATGATGCACAGCGCCGCCGAGCTGATGGGCAGCGTCAGCACCATGCCGACGATGACGCCGACGATGACGCCCATTGGCAGCGGGGCCATGACGGTGGCGGAGTTGATGATGTCGCCCAGCCACTGCATGAAGCGGCTGATGTACGGCCCGGCCCAGGCGGCCACGAGGCCGCCGCAGATGATCGTCACCATCGGGGTGACGATGATGTCGAACGGCGTGCGCTTCGACACGAGCCCGCCGGCCTCGGCGCCGATCACCGCGCCGATATACGCGCCCACCGGCCCGCCGGCCGAATAGCCGACCGCGCCGCAGGCCGCGCAGGAGAAGATCACGAGGCTGTCGCACTTCAGGCCGTAGGCGATGGCCACGCCGATGGCCGCGCCGACGACGGGCGACGAAGCGGCCAGCACCTCGGTGACGGGCGCGAGGAAGCCGAGAAACGGCAGCTTGCTTATCTGCGATATGATGAGGCCGATGATCAGCGAGGCGAACAGGCCCAGCGCCATGGAGCTCATGGCGTCGATGAAATAGCGTTTGAAGAACCCGGAGGCTTTGTCGCTGCGTGTCATTTTCACAACATTCCTTTCAGACGGCAGAAATGGACGGGCGGCCGCCGAAAACAATAGAACATAAGCGC
>JAEEGL015630986.1_pt1 | contig 12605 bp, 9 predicted proteins | sample 9134231 | NCBI WGS metagenome assembly JAEEGL01 (sample SAMN16246548, study PRJNA631951) | gut metagenome | biome: gut microbiome; feature: rumen; material: fiber-attached | host: Bos | place: Iran: Karaj | collected 2018-10
CAGCCATTTCGTTTCAATCGTCCGTACCCCGTTCAGGACATCCCGGGCGGCTTCGGTCGAAGTTGCACGGGGACCGTTTGCCAGCATCATGGTCAGGGTTCCGTTCGCGACCGGCGTGAACTGGCCGGGGCCGTAAATCACATCGTATAAGGTCATCTGGAAGCGGGGGTCCAGGATCCGGTTCAGGATCACGTTTCCGATCGCGATCCGGCCTTCATACGGCTGACCGCCGCCTTCCAGGTCGATAATGGCCGCCAGCAGTTCCAGATTGGTATAGCCGCTCGGATTGTAAAGCGTCGGGTCGATATCAATCGAACCCACCCCGCGCCGGTCGGACGCAATCAGCGCCTTTTCCTGAGCGATCCGCCGGGCTTCATCTTCCGGACTTTCCGGTGTTGTCTCAGGCGGCTGCGTCTCGGGCGGCTGGGACTCGGACGGTTGCGTCTCGGGCGGCTGCGCCTGAGACGGTTCGGTCGGTGCTTCGGTGGAAGGCTGGGTCTCTGCCGCCCGGCTGGCTGCTTCTGCCTGAGCCCGGCGGACCCGCTCCGCTTCTTCTTCGGCTGCTTTTTTGGCCTCTTCCGCCTCGCGTGCCAGGCGCTCCTGCTCGGCCTTAGCCCGGCGGGCCGCTTCTTCGGCTGCTGCTTTCGCTTCTGCCTGCCGTCTGGCTTCCTCCTCCGCCGCTTTCTTCCTGGCTGCCTCTTCGGCTGCCTTTCGGGCAGCCTCTTTCGCTGCTTCCAGGCGTTTTGTCTGCTCAGCTACCTGAGCCGCATAGGCGGCAGCCTGTTCGGAATAAGCCTCCACGCAGGCATTGTATTCATCAATCCGGGCCAGCATGGCAGTGACCAGATCGCTGTATTCCTGCTGCTTCTGACCTTTGTCGTCCAGCAGTGCGATCAGGGCATTTTCCTGCGCCATCATATCGTCCAGAGACTGTTCCACCTCGTGCAGCGTGGCGGTGTAACGCTCCATCATCTGCTTATCGTAAGAAGACATGGAGCTGATATACTCCGCTCCGTTCAGGATATCCCCGATCGAACGAGCCCCCATCAGTACTTCCCAGATGGAAACATTCTGGCTCTCATAGGTGTACTGAATGCGAAGCGCCATGGCGGCTTTCTGCGAAGCCAGAGAAGCTTCCGCATCGATTCGCTGCTGGAGAGTTGAATCGATCAGATCCTGACATTCTTTCGCTTCCTGCTCCAGGCCGGCGATCTCTTCCATCAGCGCATTCAGCTGAAGCTGCGCCGCATCCAGTTCGGTCTGCAGATTTTCGCGCAGATATTTGACGTAGGCCGCATTGGCCTCCGCCTCCTTCTGCTTCTGTTCTTTTTCGTCCCGCTCCTTCTCAATGTCCGTGAGCTCATCCGCATGGGTTGCCGCGCCGTATACGCAGCAGCCCAGCATCAGGCAGAGCAGGAGCACTGTCAACGTCTTTTTCATAAGCCTCCTTTCCGGAGTCCCGCTTTACAGACGGAATTTGCCTGCAAACCAGGCCTCCAGCCCGGAAATCGGAACGCGAACCTGTTCCATCGTATCGCGTTCCCGGATGGTGACCGCTCCGTCCGTTTCGGAGTCGAAATCATAAGTCACGCAGTAAGGCGTTCCGATCTCGTCTTCACGGCGGTAGCGTTTTCCGATGTTGCCGGTCGCATCAAATTCGCAGTTGTAATCCCGGCTCAGTGCGGCATAGATCTTTTCGGCGGGCTCGCTCAGCTTCTTGGAGAGCGGCAGTACCGCTATCTTGACCGGTGCAATTGCCGGATGGAAATGAAGGACTGTGCGGACATCGTTCTTTTCCGCATTCAGGACCTCTTCGTCGTAGGCATTGCAGAGCAGCGCCAGCACGCTCCGCTCCACGCCCAGCGACGGCTCTATCACGTAAGGGATGTACCGCTCGTTGGTATCCGGGTCGAAATAGGTCAGATCCTGACCGGAGGTTTCCGCGTGCTGCGTCAGATCGTAATCGGTCCGGTCCGCCACCCCCCAGAGCTCGCCCCAGCCGAACGGGAAGAGATACTCGAAGTCCGTCGTCGCTTTGGAATAGAATACCAGCTCTTCCGGATCGTGATCGCGCAGGCGGATATCCTCTTCTTTCAGACCGATGCTCAGCAGCCAGTTATGGCAGAAGCTGCGCCAGTAGTCGAACCACTCCAGATCCGTTCCCGGCTTGCAGAAGAATTCCAGCTCCATCTGTTCAAATTCGCGGACGCGGAAAATAAAGTTGCCCGGCGTGATTTCGTTGCGGAAAGATTTGCCGATCTGCCCGATGCCGAACGGAACTTTTTTCCGGGTCGTCCGCTGCACGTTCACAAAATTCGTGAAGATGCCCTGAGCCGTTTCGGGACGCAGATACAGTGTATTCTTACTGTTTTCCGTCACGCCCTGGAAGGTCTTGAACATCAGGTTGAACTGACGGATATCGGTAAAGTTGTGCTTGCCGCAGGTAGGGCAGGGGATCTGATGCTCTTCCACGAAGGCTTTCATCTCGTCCTGCGTGAAAGCATCGATCGGCTTCGGCAGGGTAAAGCTCTGTTCCTGGCACCAGTCTTCGATCAGCTTATCTGCCCGGAAGCGTTCGTGGCACTCGCGGCAGTCCATCAGAGGATCCGAGAAGCCTTTCAGATGGCCGCTGGCCACCCAGGTCTGCGGATTCATCAGAATCGCAGCATCCAGGCCGACATTGTAGGGGTTCTCCCGGACGAATTTCTGCCACCAGGCATTTTTAACATTGTTTTTCAGCTCTACACCGAGCGGGCCGTAGTCCCAGGTATTGGCCAGACCGCCGTATATTTCCGATCCGGGATAGATAAATCCGCGGGATTTACACAAAGCCACTATCTTTTCCATGGTTTTTTCCATGATGAATCCTCCTGCTTCCAATGGGGTTATAAAGGCAAAAACACGGGAATGGCTGTCCATTCCCGTATTTGTGTTTCAGTTGGCCGGTACGCTTCAGCGGAAAATGATGAAGGCGTAGCTGACCACATCCGTACAGCGAACCGTATTGACCTCGTTCAGGATCAGTGAATCCGAGAGGAAAAGAATATCGCCGTTGACCGTTACCACGCCGTTTCCGGCTACGACCAGGACCTTGATATCGTCCCGTTCCAGCGCGACCAGCAGATCGGCCGGATTTCCCGCCGGATCCGTCAGGTTCACGATATCGTAATTGCGGACCGCATTTTCCTTCGTCAGGAGCGTCAGGTAGCGGATACCGAAATCGTCTCCCTGAAAATCAAGGAAGTAATTAAAGCTCGCATAAGTAAGCATCAGCGTTGCGATGCCGTCTTCCACCGTCAGGGAATCGATCGTGACCGCTTCGGTTCCTTTGGCTTCGTTATAGGTGCTGACATTGCTTTCGATAAAAGCTTTCAGCTCATCGAGATCGTAGCGGTTGTCCTGAAACGCACTGTTGTCAAACGGCGTCACTTCCGCGCTTCTGATTTCTCCGTCCCGCGTAACATAGATCCCGCTGACAGTCGGTTCAAAGGGATAATCGGGCGGCGGCGCTTCCGTTGTCAGCGGAATAGGCGACGTCGTAGAGGCCGGGGTTTTCGAAGTAGTGCCCGGCTGCGTCTTTCCCGGTGTCGCCTGGGTCGTTTTTTCAGTGCTCGCGGCCGTGGCAAAGGACGGCCCCGGCAGATCCGATGCTGTCGTGGTGGGATCGTCCTTTCTGCAGGCACAGAGCAGCAGTCCCAGCAGAAGAATCAATACACAAGCTAATTTTCTATATGAAAACATGCATGGCCTCCTGAAAGTCATACCTATGCGTATTATACTGCGCCGGAAAAAGAAAATCAACCTTTTCCCGTGTTTTCAAGAAAAGAGGCTGTGAAAAGCGCCGTTCTCTCGGGACGGCACTTTTTTTTCACAGCCTCTGCTTCCGATTTCTCAGTCCGGCCGTAATCAGGCTTCCGGCAGTTCACCCTGAGGGAGGGCATCGCCCAGCGTCTGAACCGCTTCGCTGTCTTCCGCCGCCTTGACCGCTTCCGCCACTTCTGCGGGGATCTCCATCTGAGCGGTCTGGACCGGACGCTCACGGTCCATTTCCAGCGCCTTGATGGAAATGCTGATGCGCTTGTCTTCGCTGTTGTATTCCACTACCTTGGCTTCAATCTCCTGGCCGATCTTCAGAACGTCCGAAGGCTTCTCGATCCGCTCAGGGGAGATCTGCGAAACATGCAGCAGAGCATCCACACCGGGAGCCAGCTGGACGAACGCACCGAAATCGGTCATGCGGGCGACCGTTCCCTTGACGATGTTGCCGATCGCATATTTTTCATCCGCATTTAACCACGGGTTCTTGTCCGGGAACTTCATGGACAGGCTGATCTTCTTCCCCTTTATGCTCTTGACGAACACCTCGACCTCCTGGCCGACCGTGAAGAGTTTCTTCGGATGCTCATAGCGTCCCCAGCCCATCTCGGAGATATGCAGCAGGCCGTCAGCGCCGCCCAGGTCGATAAAGGCGCCGAAATCGGTGATGCTGCGCACCGTGCCATTCAGGATCATGCCCTCTTCAATGCGGGAAAGCAGCGCTTCTTCCGCAGCAGCACGCCTTTCGACCAGCACCTTCTTGCGGCTGCCGATCACGCGGCGCTTTCTGGGCACACACTCGGTAATCACGAATTCGATTTCCTGATCCTGATACTTGCTGAGATCCTTCTCGTAAATGTCGGACACCATGCTGGCCGGGATGAACACACGCACACCGCCCATCATGACGCTCAGACCGCCGCTGGTCACCTGAGACACTTTGCCCGAAAGCACCGTGCCGTTATCGCAGGATTCCTGCAGCACTTCATAGGCTCTGTCTACCGCCAGGCGCCGGTAGGAAAGCAGAACCTGCCCTTCCCCGTCATTAACCTTCAGCACTTTTACCCGCAGCTCATCTCCGACATGGACGGCTTCTTTCAGATCCAGTGCCGGATCGTTGGTATACTCAGACTTGCTGATTACACCGTCCGCCTTGTAGCCGATGTTCAGGTTGATTTCATTGTCCTTCACACCGATTACCTTGCCGGTAACCACCGCTCCTGTACGTATTTGGTTCAGGGAACCTTCTTCATTCAGCAATTGTTCAAAACTCACTTCTGACAAAATTTTGAACCTCCTCAATAATATTCTTTGGGGTGCTGGCCCCTGCTGTGATGCCCACAAAACGTACTGGATGGAATGCTTGCTGCTTAAGATCGGCAAGTGTCTGTACAAAGTAAGTCTTAGCGCAATATGCCTCACAGATCTGTACCAGCTTTTTGGTGTTGGAGCTCCGGATGCTTCCGATCACAATCATTGCATCCGCCTGGGTGGAAAGCTCCGCTGCCTCCTGCTGTCTTTTCTGTGTGGCAAGGCAAATGGTATTCACAACATCTGCATTATAGTATCTTTCCCGAATGATTTCAACCAGTTTTTTAAACTTATTTTGATTAAACGTAGTCTGAGACAGGATTTTAAGCGGAATTCCGGGATCCAGGACGGGTATGTCCTCTTTTTCTTCGATAACATAGGGCTTTTGGCGGCACCAGCCCACGATCGCCTGTACCTCCGGATGGGTCGGATCCCCGGCAATGAAGAGAGTTTTCCCCTGCTCTTCCGCCTCCTGCGCCATGCGGTGGATCTTCTTCACAAAGGGACAGGTCGCATCCTCCACCTCAAAGCCCAGGTCTTCCATCTTCTGCTGCTCTGCCCGGCTGACGCCGTGAGAACGGATCACAACGGTACCCGGCTCTGCCTCTTCCAGCTCCGTCAGATCATGCAGGACATGCACGCCGCGTTCTTCCAGTTCCCCGACCACCTGCTCGTTGTGGATGATCGGCCCGTAGGTATAAAGCGGCTTCCGGCCTTCCGCCAGCAGCTTCTCCACCAGACTGACCGCCCGTTCCACGCCGAAGCAGAAGCCGGCGCTTTCCGCAACCCGGACTTCCATCAGGCCTCCCCGCGGTAGAGCTTCAGCACCGCGTCCTTCACTTCTTCAATGCTCAGATCGGAGGTGTCCAGCAGGATCGCATCGTCCGCCTGCCTAAGCGGCGCGATCTCCCGGTGCATATCCCGGTAATCCCGCTCGCTGATCTCCTTCGCGATGGCCTCGTAATCCGCCTCTTCGCCCTTGGCCAGCAGCTCTTCGCAGCGTCTTTTGGCCCGGACCTCCACGGAGGCCGTCATATAGATCTTCAGCCCCGCATCCGGCAGGATCACGGTACCGATGTCCCGGCCGTCCATGACCACCGCCTGCTCCCGCGCGAGCTGCTGCTGCAGGGCTTTCATCTTCTCCCGCACCGCACTGTATACGGAGGAGGCCGAGGCCATCTGACCGGTCGCCTGCTCCCGCAGATACGGCGTGACGTTCTCGCCGTTCAGATATACCTGCTGGACTCCGTTTTCATAGCGGATCGTGACGTCCGCATCCGCGCAGGCCTCGGTGATCCCGGCCTCGTCGGCTGCATCAAGTCCCTTCCGCAGAAAATAGATCGCCATTGCGCGGTACATCGCACCGGTATCCACATAAATCAGGCCGGTCTCCCTGGCAATCAGCTTGGCAATCGTGCTTTTGCCCGAACTCGCCGGGCCGTCGATTGCGATATTGCGGTTCTTTCTCATGTTTTTCTCCTTCTGCGGAAGCGCTCCGGCTCCGTCCCGGAGGCCTGCAGCCGTGCCCGCTGCGTGTCCGCTCGTCCACGCGATCTGCAGGTTAAAGCCGCCGGTCTCGGCGTCCAGGTCCAGAATCTCGCCCGCAAAATACAGATTTTCGATATATTTCGAGGCCATGGTCTTCGGATCGACTTCTTTCACCGGGATCCCGCCTCTCGTGACGATCGCCTCGGGATAGTCCCGCAGGCTGACCGAATCCAGTCTCAGATCTTTCAGCGACGCGCCCAGCGCCTGACGCTCCTCCCGGGTCAGTTCGGCTGCCTTCTTCTTTTCCGGCAGGCCGGCCGCACACAGGACCACCGGGATCAGGGCCTTCGGCAGATAGGCTCCCATCAGACTGCTCAGCTGCTTCGATCCGGCTGCCGGGATATCCCGCACCAGCCGGGCGTCCAGCTGCTCCGCCGTCATTCCCGGCTTTAAGTCAACGGAAAGGACGATCGCCTTCCCCGCAGCCAGCGCATCGCCGAGCCGGGCCGAGCAGGACAGCACCAGCGGCCCGCTCACGCCGAAATGCGTAAACAGCATTTCCCCGAGTTCTTCGTAGAGTTTTTTCCCGCCCGCCCGGGCCGTGAGCGCGACGTTCTTTAAGGACAGCCCCGCCAGATCCTCCGGCCTGAAATGATCCCGGACCGGCGGCGCAAACGAGGCACCCAGCGGGACCAGCGACGGGAACAGGGGCGTGACCGAATGGCCGAGTTCTTTCGCCATCCGGTATCCGTCGCCGGTCGAACCGGTCGCCGGATAACTGAGGCCGCCCGTCGCAAGGATCACGCGGTCCGCCGGGATCTTTTCGGCTCCCGCCGGTGTTTTCGTCAGAACGCCGATCACCCGTCCGTCTTTGACCAGGATCTTTTTCACCTCCGTGTGCAGGCAGACCTGAACGCCGGCTTTTTCCAGCAGCCGCTTAAAAGCCGCTATTACATCCGAAGATTTGTCCGACTGCGGGAAGACCCTGCCGCCGCGCTCCGTTTTAAGAAGCAGCCCCGCCTCCTCCAGCAGCCGCATAACAGCCCGGTTGTCCCAGTCACGGTAAGAGGAATACAGAAAGCGCGGGTTGCGCAGCACATGGGCGCGGAAGCTCTCTTCATCCGCCGTATTGGTCACGTTGCAGCGGCCCTTGCCGGTAATGTAGACTTTTTTCCCCAGCTTCTCGTTCTTTTCCAGCAGTCTGACCGATGCGCCGGCCTGTGCCGCCGCCAGCGCAGCCATCATGCCCGCCGCGCCGCCGCCGATTACGATCACGCTCATAATTCGCCCAGATCCTCCGCTTCCAGCTGGCTGAGAACCTTCTTGGTCCGTGCACTCTTCGGCAGCTTTGTCACGCGGCCCGCGTGGTTCAGCATGGCCTTTTCCATAAAGTTCCGAACCTCCCGCGCGTTCGCGAAATTCTCCGGTTTATTTTCACAGCGCTCCGTAAAAATGGCCACGGCTTTTTCCCGTGCCGCCTCGGAGAGCGTATATTCATTCTTTTTGCACTGCAGCTCCAGGATCGCCACCAGCTCCTCCGGCGTGTAATCCGGGAACTCAATGAAGTAGTTGAAGCGCGATTTTAAGCCGGGGTTCGTTTCCAGAAACTCCTGCATGAGTTCGGTATAGCCGGCCACGATCACGATCATCTCGTCCCGGTAATCTTCCATGGCCTTAAGGATCGTGTCCACGGCCTCCTGACCGAAATCGTTCTGGCCCTTGTTGGCTGTGAGCGTATAGGCCTCATCAATGAACAGGACGCCGCCCATGGCCTGGTCGATCACCTCGCTGGTCTTGATTGCGGTCTGGCCGACATAGCCGCCCACAAGGCCGGAGCGATCCACCTCCACCAGCTGCCCTGTCGGCAGGATCCCGAGCTCCCGGTAAATATCCGCCAGCAGCCGGGCCACCGTCGTTTTGCCGGTACCGGGATTGCCGTAGAACACCATATGGCGGGAAGTTCCCTTGTTCTGCAGGCCGACCTCGCTGCGCATGCGCTGCACCCGGAGCAGATCCACCAGGCGGGTGATCTCCTCCTTCACGGTCTTGAGCCCCACCAGCTGGTTCAGTTCACTCATGATCTCGTCGATGCGCTTCTGGTCCAGCTCCACGGGCTGAGGTTTCGGGGCTTCCGGCTCGGACGTTTTCGGACGGACCGTCGAAGGGACCTTCTCGTTCGGCTTTTTTGCCGCAGCCGACTGAATACTGCCGGGCCTGCCGCCGGAGATTTTGACATTTTTATTGCGGAACAGACCGTAGCCCTCAATGAACTTATCAAGCATCTTCACATAGGCTGCAGCGGCATCCGCAACGGCTTTGTTTCCGGCCATGGAAGCGATCATCTTTCCGGCTTCTTCGTAGGTTGTAACCAGATATGCCGTCTTCTGATGCCGGTTGGGATCGTTCTTGACCCGGCGGCCGGCATCGGCCAGGATGAAATATTTGATCGCAGTCGGAATCTTTTTGGAAAAGCCCTCGTTCTGATTGAGCTGCGCGAGCGCATCGGCCCGGGTGGCCCAGCTTAAGGGATAGTCGAAGCTCTCCCGGATGAAAGCCTCCTCCTGAGGCGTCATGAGATCATCCGCGTATGCGAGATAGACGCAGAAATTGACCAGATCCAGCCGCAGCAGGCTGCGCAGATTCCGGTTCGCGGAATCGCTGACCTGTGCCTCTGTGATCAGGTCGCACATCGAATAGCATTTTTCCAGACGTTCTTTCAAATCCATCGCTCTCTCCCGTTCTGTCTTCAGGAAAAGCTGCTCACAAGAGCCGGGATCCCGTAGGTAATGATGCACATGATCGTCGTGGCCAGCAGCAGTCCCAGGAAAATGGCCGGAACCGCTTTTTTCAGCCTGATATTCAGCAGGCAGGCGATCAGCGAGCCTGTCCAGGCGCCGGTCCCGGGCAGCGGGATCCCCACAAAGAGCACCAGTCCCCAGAACTCGTATTTCTGGATCTTATCGCTTTTGCTTAAGGATTTTGCTTCCAGCTTTTCCACCATCGGCCGGAAAAGCTTCGTTTTCTTCAGCCAGGTGAAGATCGGTGTAATAAACAGCAGAATAAAGGGGACAGGGACGATATTGCCGGCCAGGCAGTACAGCACCCCCTCCCAGATCGGCATGTCGAGCAGAGCGGCGGCGATCAGGCCCCCGCGCAGCTCCACAATCGGGATCATGGAAACAATAAACACGATCAGCTGATTCGGCAGGCCGTTCAGCAGATCCATAAACCAGTGCAGGATGGACTCCATCAGGCGGATTCTCCTGTAAAAATGTGAATTTCCGGTATACTATAGCACAAAGCCGTCCGAAATGCACTACCGGCTTTCAGTGAATGTCCTTCTTTGTGTACTGCCGGTAGGCGGCCGCAATGCCCGCAGCCCCCAAAGCCAGCCCGATAGCCACTTTCGGCCCGTCCAGACTGCCGTTCGCCACAATGTCCGCTCCGTCGCAGAACCCGAACGGCGTTACATATTTCAGGAACGACGCCGATTCGGTAATGTTGGCGATCAGATTCAGGAAATACATGAGGGCCGCCAGGCCGAGACCGGCCGCCACGCTGCCCCGCCGCATAAAAGCGGAAATGCCGAAGCAGATGCCTGCCAGTACGAGCTGCAGCAGGAAATACGCCAGATGCAGCAGATTCAGTTCCTTCCAGGGAATTTCTTCCCCTACGGCTGCCATGGAGCCTGCCGAAACCGCGTAGATGATCAGGTTCATGGCCACGATCTGGATCAGCACCGCGATCAGTTTTTCCGTGACGATGCGCGCCCGGCTCACGGGATGCGTAAGCAGAAATTCCGCGGTCCGGTCCCTCTCCTCCTTGCTGAGGATCCCGACACCGCAGAGGGCAGCAAAAAAGGCGCCGCCGAGTCCCAGGACATTTCCGCATTCAATGGCGTAATATCCGAGCAGCGTTCCGAAGTTCAGCCGGTCCATCCCGAAGGCGGCGGTAAAGGAGCCCATCTGGGCAAACATTTCACTGACGCTGTCCATCTCTCCCTTCATCTCGGGGAAGAGGAAAATGCAGATCCCCAGCAGAAAGCCGATGGCAGCGGTCCAGATCAGGAAAGATCTCTTCCCCTGTCTGAGTTCATGCTTAACAATCGTCATGCCCGGCTGTCCTCCTTTTCGTAATAATGCAGGAAGATCTCTTCCAGATCCGGCTCGGAGATGGTCAGATCGTGAATTTCCCCCTCCGAAAGCCTGTGCAGCAGGCGGTTGATGTCGCCGTTATACAGAAAGCTCGCCGTTTTTTCTCCGGTGCTCAGCTCCTTTATCCCGTCCAGACCGTTTAAGTTAAAACTGCCGTTTACGGAGATCCGTTTGGCATTGCTTTTTGCCAGCGTCTCCACGCTGCCGCAGGCAATGATCTTCCCTTCCCGGATGACCGCAGCCCGGCTGCAGTTGCGCTGGATCTCCGAGAGGACATGGCTGGACATAAAAACGGTCGTCCCCTTCCGGTTCCTCTCCCGGATAATGTCGAAGAATTCCCGCTGCATCAGCGGATCGAGACCGCCGGTCGGTTCGTCCAGGATCAGCAGCGCGGGATCGCTCTGAAGGGCGCAGACAATCGCAACTTTTTTGCGGTTGCCGAAGGACAGCTCGTCCACCTTGCCCGAAGGATCGAGCTGCAGGCGGCTGCAGAGCTTTTTCGCCTCCGCTGAGCAGTCTTTTTTCCGAAGATCGGCCGACAGGCGAAGGATGTCCGCCACCCGCATGCCGGAATAAAAAATCGCTTCCGAAGGCAGGTAGCCTGTCTCTTTCAGGATCGCTCCGTTTTCTTTTACGATATCCTTCCCGAAGACCTTTGCACTGCCCGAGGTTGGTGAGATGAGGCCCAGCAAGGTCCGGATCGTCGTAGATTTTCCCGCGCCGTTCGGGCCGATAAAGCCGAACAGCTCGCCTTTCTCGACGCTCAGGTCCAGTTCCGTGATGCCTCTCGCCTTTCCGTAAAATTTCGTCAGACGCTCTGTTTTGATGGCTTCCATTGATTTCCTCCCGTATGTGCCGAAACGGCCAGGGATATTATAATGCCCCGGAGCGCTTTTGAGAAGACCCTCCGGGGCAGAACAAACAGCCAAAGTGAAATCTGCGCGGATCAGATCCGGGCTACACCGCTGTCGCGGGCGGCCTGGGCGACCGCCGCAGCGACCGTCGGTCCGACGCGCTTGTCAAAAGCCTTCGGAATGATATAGTCCGCGGAAAGTTCCTCGTCGCTGACCAGACCGGCCAGTGCCTTTGCCGCCGCCATCTTCATTTCCTCATTGATATCGCTCGCTCTGACATCAAAGGCTCCGCGGAACACACCCGGGAAAGCCAGCACGTTGTTGATCTGGTTCGGGTAGTCGCTGCGGCCCGTGGAAATAACCTTCGCGCCGCCCGCCTTCGCATCGTCGGGGAAGATCTCCGGTGTCGGATTCGCGCAGGCAAAGATGATCGCGTCGCGGTTCATGGTCTTCACCATCTCCGTCGTCACCATACCCGGTGCGGAAACGCCGATAAATACATCCGCTCCGACCAGCATATCGGCCAGCTTGCCGGCCTTTCTCTCCAGATTCGTGACTTCCGCCATTTCTTCCTTAATCCAGTTCAAACCCTCGCGGCCTTTGTAGATCGCGCCTTTGCGGTCACACATGGTCACATTCTTAAAGCCCGCGGAAAGCAGCAGCTTCACGATCGAGATCGCTGCCGCACCGGCACCGGACGTCACGATCTTCACCTCTTCTTTCTTCTTGCCGACCACTTTCAGCGCGTTGGTCAGACCGGCCAGCGTAATGATCGCGGTGCCGTGCTGGTCATCGTGGAAGATCGGAATATCGCATTTTTCCTTCAGCTTCCGTTCAATCTCGAAGCAGCGCGGAGCCGCGATGTCTTCCAAATTGATGCCGCCGAAGCTGCCGGAAATTAAGTAAACCGCATTGACGAACTCGTCCACGTCCTTGGTCTTCACGCAGAGCGGGAAGGCGTCCACGCCGCCGAAAGCCTTGA
>JAEEGL015903655.1_pt1 | contig 12605 bp, 9 predicted proteins | sample 9134231 | NCBI WGS metagenome assembly JAEEGL01 (sample SAMN16246548, study PRJNA631951) | gut metagenome | biome: gut microbiome; feature: rumen; material: fiber-attached | host: Bos | place: Iran: Karaj | collected 2018-10
ATAGTCCTTTTCTGACAGCAATAAGCTTTCCTTCGTTCCATATTTATTATAAAGGAGGGGATTGAATGAAATCGCTTTAAGAGATAAAAGTATTGTAATTAAAGGAAAATCATCAATGTGCTCATCAAAAACATCTTCTGTTCTTTGCGGATGACGGAAATCCGGAGAGCCAAGTTCACGAGCATTCTGGTCTTTCATGGATGGTACATACATTCCGTCATAATCAACCAGAACAAGATTTCCGTCTTCAAGAACTAAGATATTGTCTGGCTTCAAATCGCCATGAGCAAAGGGCTGTGGAATGAGCCATTGAGCCAACAGGCTGAAACGATAGGCTAGCATTTCAAGAGCATACTTGTCATCAAGGTTCTCACGCAGATATTTATCAAGCGTCTTTCCTTCAACCCAGTCCATCAACAGCACAGGAAACTCCGTTTCTGTTGTTTGATCTGTGTCAACAAACAATTCTTTATCCAGATATTGAATTGAAATCAAATAAGGTGATTCGACACTTTCCAGTTTTTCGGCTATCTGATGATATGCCTCTTCTCTTCCTTCTTGTTCCTTTGTAAAACATTTCAAAGCATAGAACTTCCCCGTCTCTGTATCTTCCATTTTGAACACGACGGCAAAATTGCCACTTGACATCACAGGCTGCCCATCTTCACAAAGCACAGGACGAAGATTAGTCAACTCCTCGAAGTTGTCTTCTGCCGACTTAATGGCCTCGATATATTCAGATATGAGCGGAAAGGGCATAAGCTTTTATTCATTGGACTTTGCAAAGATACAATAAATATTTGAATAGCAACGGCTTTTTAGGAAAAAACTGATTCACAAGGCTTGTGAAGGAGAAAGGACAGGTGTCGACTAGTATCGTATATATAATGGGTAATCTAATTCTTCTACTGAATCAGAATAGCTATTTACCAATTTTTCATATACCCTTCTTGAAATTCTATTGAACTCTTGTTCAGAAACACCAAAGTCTTTCTTGATCTCCTCATTGTAGCAGATGCCCATGTATGTTTCACCTAGGTCTATAAGCAAATGTGATAGAGGGTCAAAACGATCACTTTCATTATAATATTCTATGGCAGGCTCATACTCAGAAAGCAGCCATTTTTCCAATTGCTTTGTTCGTTGGCCACAAATTAGATGTTTAAGAAACCTCATCATAAATCTCATTTTGTATTTACAATTTTATCGAAGCGTTCGCTGACATCTACCATCCAGTCTGGAAGTTTCTTGAGGGCCTGATACACGAGGGCGTCGGGCATCTTTTTGTAATAGGCATAGGCCATGGGGCCTGCGATGGCAGCGAGGGTATCGGAGTCGCCTCCAAGGGCAATGGCGAGTTTGATACAATCGACATAGTCTTTGGATTCCAAGAAGCAGATGATGGCTGGGCCTACTGTGCCTGCACAAGTGGAAAAGAAACCATAAGAGTCGTGGAACTCATCGTATTTCTGATTTGCCCAGTCTGGATAGTACTCGTTGAGGATGTTCACCCTAACGAAATCTTTGTCCTTACCATTCTTCAGATGGAAGATGGCAAGGGCTGTGGCTACTGCGCCTTTGATACCTTCAGGATGATTGTGGGTGGGGGCTGCTGTTTCTGTAGCCATTTGGATGCACTCTTCTTCTGTTTTGGCGAGCCATCCTGCTGAAGAACAGCGCATAGCAGAACCATTGCCAAGGCTGCGATAGGGTTGGGGATTGTGGCTTGCCATCCAAAGTTTGAACTTGCTACCAAAGCCAGCATGGCGATGTTCGTTGGCGCATTTCCACAGATTCATTGTCATATCGAGACCATCGATGAAAGCCTCTGCGCAGGCAAAGGTCAGCACAGTATCATCAGTGAAGTGGGCCCTGCTGCTGAACATCTTCACCTTATCATAGTCTTTTATCCTGCGTCCTCGTCCTTCGTAGGCGCTTCCTGCGATATCGCCAATAGCTTCGCTAATCAGATAGTTATTCATCGTCGTTGTATTTTTGCCACAAAGATACAATAAAATCCTGAATAACAGTAGTTTTTAAGGGAAAAAGTGTTTTTCACAAGGCTTGTGGAAGAAAAAAGGTGTGGACAGAGCCACATCTTAATATTATTGTCAATTCTCCCCAATGGATGTTAGAAAGAATCTGCCATCAAGTCCTTCCGACCAATTAGACTGAAGATCGTTATTTTATTGTCTTCGTTGAGAATTCGAAGCGTGCGGAGGACCTCATTGAGCGTAGAGCCACTAGTGGTTTCATCGTCGATTACTATCACATTTTGCTCGCGAACCCTAGATGAAAGTTCTTCATCCATTGGCTTTGATAGTATCTCGTCAACACTGCAGAGTTTAGGTTGGTTGAATCTGTATAGATATCGTAACATATACTGGTTAATCTTCGTCCTGATTTCTGGCATTACAACAATGTCATAGTGATAGAGATTGATTTTCTTGTCAACGCTATCTACAGCTCTTCTAATGGAAAGCCCAATGTCTTCTGCGCCATCGTGCTCAAAATCGAACACGAACCTTTTTTCTTTATTGTCTATTACACACATATCATATATTGTTTAGGGCAATTTGTCCCCCACTTGGTTTTCACAATTTTATTTGTCATCTTCTATTTCCTCAGGCAATTCTTGGATTCTGTCAGCAGGTGGCAGATAGTCTGAGGCCTTCTCCCTCGAAATCACTGAACGGCCAATCTGAGATTCCAATTTCTTCCTGGCATCTCCAGCAATCTTGCCTCCCTTCCTGGCTACTGCTGCACTCTGCTTAAATCCCTTTGGATTCTGGGCCTTGCTAATCTCTGTGGTTGAGGCCTCTGCCAGAATATTTAGTGCCAGTTCGATGTTCGTCATGTTATCGCGCAGACTCTCCTTTTTCAGCCCCTTATATTGCTTATACTGCCTTGTGGTCTTTCCACTCCAGGCCTGAGTGATGATGTCTGTGAGCGATGCATACTGTTGACCTTCCTTCACACCAGCCCTATCCCATTCATCAGTCAGTTCCTTACGAACCTCTATACTCTTCAGTCGCTGGTTAATCCATTTGTCAGAATAGCCCAACCTCCGATAGTCAGCATACGCCTGTTCGAAGTTCAGTTCAGGATCTTGCATCTGGTCGATACGCTGGGCTGCCACCTCAGCCATCCATTGTTTTATAGGCTCAGCCTTCTTTGAAGGAATGGATTCAATCAATCGGAACATCTGCTCTATGTCAGCTACATCCGTTAGTCGCATTTTTCCGTCAGCAGCCTTCATTTTCAACTGGTGACAATTTGTCACCGTTTCATTTCCTTCCTCTTTCAGCCTCTGTTTCAGTTTATTCCAGTACTTGCGGGCTGTCAGATAATCTATGCTATCTGTCAGCACACCACACACATCTACAATAGAGAAGAACCATTTCTGCTTCTCATCGTCCCACTTCGTTCGAACCTTCTGTTCTCCAAAAAACTGAATCAATTCTTTCTTTTCCATATCGTTTGCAAATTTACACCTTTTTTATTATAATAGTATAGAAAAAATAAAAATGTTTCATCATCATACAAATAATAATTGTTAAGCGTTTTTGCCAAACACCTACCTCGGAATTGCGGAAATGCCTTTATCTAAAGGGGTTTTGGCATTCAAACACCTACCTGAACACCTACCTCAGCATCTACCTGAACACCTACCTCAAGACCTACCTCGACGGCTAATTGGCTAAGGGCAAATGTTAAATATGAAACTTTTTTATCTTTTTTCTTGCAAATCGGCAAAAAATGTTGTACCTTTGCGGTCGCAAGAACGAAGTTGCAGGAAGCGGCTCGTAGGCTGAAAAACACGCTGTGAAAAGCGCGACCCAAAAACCAATTATTCAATTTTTAATTAAGTATTATGGACAGTAAAAAGATTTTTACTGGTGAGGCTCTAGGAGTCAGCCAGCTGGGAACACTCGTCATCGAGCAGTTCCTCAATGAGAACTACCGCTTCCGTCGCAACATCCTAAACGGAAAGGTAGAGTTCTTGCGTCTCGACGGTAGCAAGCGAGCAGAGCTCGAGCGTGCAACCTTACCTGAGGCAGCGAAGACTGCCGAAGGTCTCTCAAGTGGCTTCAATGAAGCTGATCTGAAATTCCGAACTCTGACAGTGGAGGCCCTTAACACCATCATCCGCAAAGCCAAAAAGGAACAGGTGCTGGAGAAGGGCAACCCCAAGACGGAGATCACGGAGTTTGTACACTCCGAGGATGTGCCAACCTTCGATCCCATTGGCGATTATCTCAGTAATCTGCCTAAGTGGGACGGACAGAATCACATCGCTCGTCTCTTCGGCCGTCTGCCTGGCATCACGACAGAACAGCAGGGCTTTTTAGCTACATGGCTACTGTCGGCAGTGGCCCACTGGCTGCAGATGGATCTGCTACATGGTAATGAGTGCGTGCCGACGCTTATCGGAGCACAGGGCTGTGGCAAGACCACCTTCTTCAAGCGACTGCTGCCGCCAGAACTGCGAGAGTATTTCCTCGACCATCTGAACCTGTCGAATAAATTTGACAAAGAGATGGCTCTGACGAACAATCTGATCGTGAACCTCGACGAACTTGAGGCCATCCGCCCCAGCCAGCATGCTGCGCTGAAGCAGACGCTCTCGAAGAGTAAGGTAAATGGTCGCCCCATCTATGGTGCCTCGCAGGAAGATCGTCCCCGTTATGCCTCGTTCGTGTCGACAACAAACAATCTCCATCCGCTGACGGATGCAACAGGTAGCCGACGCTACATTTGTCTGACCATTCCACAGGGGCAGTATATCGACAATACGGGTGAGATTGACTACGGACAGCTCTACGCTCAGGTGGTGCATGAGCTGACGGTGGCAGAGACACCTTATTGGTTTGACAACAACGAGGTGGAACGTATCCAGCAGCTGAATCAGAACTATGTGACGCAGCTGGATCTGGCAGACATCATCGCAGGCTGTTTCCGTAAGCCGGCTGAGGGTGAGAGTGTGAAGGCCCTGAACAGTGCAGAGATGCTGAAGCTGATCCAGCGAGAGTATCCGTCGGTAAAGAGCGATCACAGCACGAAGGTGCATGTCGGACTGGCGATGAAGGAGCTGGGTTTCGAGCACACCAAACGAGGCTGTGTATCCTACTACAAGGCGATTCCACTCAGGGCTGCATGACCATTGAGGTAGGTGTTCAGGTAGGTGTTCAGGTAGATGTTGAGGTAGATGTTAGGGCAACATCTACCTCACTTCTTTTCCTTTGTACAAAGGCATTTCCGGCAATTCAGGTAGGTGTTGCCCCCAAAATTGGCAAAAAACTTTCTAAAAATTCGTAGGGATGCCTTCTAACGTTGTTGGAGATGCTTTCCACGAGTGTTACAAAAGCCTTGTAACAGAGTAAGGGATGCCTGTTTAGGGGGTATAACAAGCATCTTAACGACCCTTAGAAGGCATCCTTTACTCCCTTAGATGGCTGCTCGACAACCCTTAGAAGGCATCTTTTACAAGAAGAACCGTTGGAACTCGCTCTCGAAGTTGTTGAAAATACAAAATTTTGAGAATTATTTGGACTTATAAAATACTTTCTGTACCTTTGCAAACAGAATAAAACAAATAACTATTATCTTATGATTATTTTCAAGCGTTTTTCTCTGTCAATGTTAGTCTTGGTAACGATCTCTGTCTTTGCAGGACCGGTATCTAGGGACGCTGCCCTCCAGAAGGCCCGTAAGTTTATGCCTACCAAGCAATTTAGTGAAGCAAAGCCTATGACACGTTCAATGGCGGTAAAAGGACAGAACGCCTACTACATCTTCAATGCGGACAATGGCGGCTTCGTGATCGTTTCCGGTGATGACCAGACAGAAGAGATACTGGGATATTCTGATAAAGGAGAGTTTACGACTGAGGACATGCCTGAGAATCTGCGCACATGGCTGGATAGTTACGCCGATCAGATAGCGTATCTGCAAGATCACCCCCAGACACAAACGGCCAGCAAAACGCTCGACGAACCAGCCATTGAACCATTATTGAAAAATATTGAATGGAATCAGATTTCTCCATTTAACGATTTGTGTCCATTAGGAGGCAAACTTCACTGTCCAACAGGGTGTACTGCTACTGCGATGGCTCAGATAATGTACTACTACAGATGGCCGAACCAAATTGAAAAAGAAATACCAGGCTATGTCACTCAAACCCAAAAATATGAATTATCAGCTATACCGGCCGGAACAACAATTGATTGGGACCATATTCTGCCAAAATATAAAGATAATGGCGAGAGTGATGAGCAAAAACAGGCCGTGTCAAAGTTTATGCTGATGTGTGGCACGGCAGTTCAAATGGATTATAGAAGTGGCGGAAGTAGTGGAACTACGGAAAAAGCCTTGATTGCATATAACGAATATTTCGACTATGATGCCTCTATTTCTTACGTGAGCCGACACAATTATAAAGAAAAAGACTGGAATCAACTTATATATAATGAAATTGCTGCTGGTCGTCCTGTACATTATGTAGGATATCCTGTAAAAGGTGATGGTCATGCATTTATCATTGACGGATTTTCTAAGGATGATTTCTTTCACATTAATTGGGGATGGGGAGGTAATAATAATGGTTATTTCTCATTAGCTGTTCTCAATCCATATAATGAACAACAAACTAGCCCAACAGAAACAGATAAAGGCTTAGAACCCAGCTATAAATTATATCAGGAAGCAATTATTGGCATAAAGAAAAACGAAGGAACAGAAATAAAGTATATCTCACAAGAAGTCAGAAGTATCCAGGTTTCATATACAGAATTATCAAGAAACACATCTGGCAACTTCTATCTTCCTCTTACGTTTTCAGTCAGATACGACAATAAAATGGGGATAGATTACGATTTTGAAATTGCGGCAGGACTTTTCGACAAGAAAGGAAATCGAATATCTGAAATATCCAGTATAAAGGAATCACATATCAACGATGGGGAAAAGAAGTCTCTGTCTTATTCATATAGTTTTAAACTTAGTACTGATATACCAGATGGAGAGTTCTTAATAAAACCTATCTCACGAATAAAAGGAACAGATGAGTGGAAAGTCATAGACCAAAGCGATTTATATTATATTCGGGTTGTCATTAATGGCGACAACCTTACTGCAGAAGTGATTAAACCTGCAGATATAGTTGTTGACCTTGATGTATCAATAGTTGCCTCAGGCAAAGTAGCTGCAGGAAACATCGTTCCCGTTACAGTAAAAATTACAAACAAAGGTGACGATTACAGGAAAAACGTCTATTTCTTCGTTGATGAAGAACTACAAGCAGGATGCCTGCTTGATTTAGACACAGGCCAGACCAAAGAACTTGTTTTCTCTTTTATTCCGTCTGATCTTGATGAAAAAACACTCAGTCTTCGTAATATCAAATTTAGAGAAAGCAACGAGTACCCAATAATATATAGCACCACTGTCAAAGTTGAAAGACCTGACGACTATTTCCTGAAGATTGCACTTGAGGCTGAGAACATGCAAGATGGATTTGTGGTCGCTGATGCATTAAAGTTGAAAGCCACCATCACAAATATCGGACTTGGTGCTTATGAAGGTGATGTAAAGTTTAATATTTATAATACCGCAAATGTAACATGCCCAATCTCAATATCTGGGAAACAGACAAAAGAGATTGACTTCGAGTTTGGATATCTGGAAAATGGGACTTATATTATAAGATCATATTATATTAGGGATGGAGAAGAAGTAAGTGGTGGAGAGTCATATAGGGTAGAATTCCAAAACAAGAGCAACAAGAGCCCCTATGCTGTTTACAATGACGGGACACTAACATTCTGCTTCGATGATAAGAAATCATCCAAACAGGGAACTGTTTATGAAATAAAATCTTCTGGAAGATGTACTTGGGGTGAAAAGAGTAAATCTATTGAAAAAGTCGTGTTAGATGAGTCATTCAAAGACTATTATCCACAAAGCACAGCTGAATGGTTCTCAGGGTGTTCTATTTTAACAGAGATTATTGGGATCGGCAACCTTAACACTTCCAAAGTTACAAGCATGCAAAGTATGTTCAAAGATTGTAAAATGTTAACAGCCCTTGACGTAACCAATTTCTATACTAGTAATGTTACTAATATGAGTTATATGTTCAGCTCTTGCAGCAGTATTACTACTCTCGATGTCAGCCACTTTGAAACAAGTGGAGTTACAGACATGGAGAACATGTTCAGTAATTGTAGCAGTCTAACAGGTATTGACGTGAGTAAATTCTCCACTAATAAAGTTACAAATATGTTTTCTATGTTTTATGGGTGTAAAAGCCTTGAAAGACTTGACTTAAGCCAGTTTGTGACAAGTGCCGTTACAGACATGGGAAATATGTTTAATGGATGTAGCAGTCTTAGCAGCATTGATGTAAGCCACTTCAATACAGCGGAAGTAACAAACATGAACAGTATGTTTAGAAATTGTAGTAGACTTACCAATATTGGTGTTAGCAAATTCAATACAAGTAAGGTTACTCATATGAACTATATGTTCCAGGATTGTAGCAACCTTACAAGTCTTGACGTCAGTAAATTCAAAACAAATAATGTTATAGGCATGAGCAATATGTTTAAAGGTTGCTCAAGCTTAGAAAAACTTGATGTTAGTAATTTCGATACAAGTGCAGCAAAAACTATGGAAAGAATGTTCGATGAATGTAGTAGCTTGACTGTTCTCGACGTTAGCAATTTCAACACAAGCAAGGTGAATAACATGGGTTATATGTTCTACAAATGCAGCAGCCTTACAACTCTTGACGTCAGTCATTTCGACACGGGTTTTGTTACAGATATGAGCAGTATGTTCCAATATTGTAGCAGCCTTACAACTCTTGACGTCAGTAATTTCGACACTAGTTCTGTTATTAAGATGACGAGTATGTTCCAAGAATGTAACAACCTGACGAATCTTGACGTTAGTAAATTTAATACCAGTTCTGTAACTACCATGAGTGGAATGTTCAGCAATTGCAGCAGCCTTGTAAAAATTGATGTCAGCAAATTCAATACCAGCTCAGTTACACACATGAACAGTATGTTCAACAATTGCAGTAGTATCACAAGTCTCGACGTCAGTCATTTCGACACTGGATCTGCTATTTTCATGGACAACATGTTTAATAAGTGTAGCAATCTAACAAGTCTTGATGTAAGTAACTTTAATACTAGCAATGTAACAAGTATGAACAGCATGTTCAGCAATTGTAAGAGTATTACAAAACTTGATGTGAGTAACTTCAACACAGATAAAGTAACGAATATGAATAGTATGTTCAATGTTTGCAGTGGTCTCAAATACTTAGACTTAAGTAGTTTTAATATATCAAACGCAACGAGTATGTCTTATATGTTTTACTATTGTAAATCCCTTGAAAGAATAACTTTCAATAAAGATTTCATTAGTCCAGACGATATTAAGAATAATAGCATGTTTAATTATTGCGGTTTATTAAAGACTATTGAGTTTAAGGGTGACATTCCTGCACAGATAAAGAGTAACTTTTTTGAAAAAGTAGGTACAGAAAAATCTCCTGCTACACTCGTCGTTCCGAAAGAATATATGGCCAATTATCAGGCAATGTTTGATGGCAACAAGTTCTTTGGCGGATATTTCATCATGAGCAACAACGTGCCGAATACCTGCAATGTGGCTGAGTTCTTGGCAGCAGAGTCCTCCGACCAGCTATATGAAGTTACAGGAATGCTGAAAACAATTAGCGGAGGACCAGAGAATTCTATGCCTAACTATGGGTTTGAAATAAGCGACTATACAGGCCAGATGAGTGGTAGTCTGTTGTGGTCGGCAAACGACACTAAGGGCATAGGCTTTAAGCCGGGTGACATCGTAACTCTTATTGGAAAGAGAGCAAAGAATGACAATATCAATTATATGGATGTCAAATCCGCATCGATAAAATACAAAGTGTATAAAACCAGCATTGCAGACTTCTTCACGAAGGAGGACGCAAAGGATGTGTACTATATGGTTTCGGGCACAGTGGAATATCTTCTGAGTTCGATATTATATTGTAACCTTAGGATAAATGACGGGAAAGGTAATAGCCTGTATGTTCATCGTTGTAGTCCAGGCTACGGAGCTTCACTGGATGACAGCAAGAAGTATTTGAAGAAGGCGAACTATAAGGTTGGAGACAAGGTTACATTCATTGGCTATAAAGATACTTATAAAGAGAGTGTACAGCTGATAGATGCTTTCTGTTTCGCACATGAGCCGAAGATATACACATATAAGGATATTGTTGCGGTAGCAGATATGATTGCAGAAGGTGGATATACTAGAGTGTATGATGTCAACGGCGACGGGAAAACCAATGTAGCTGATATCGTTGCTATTGCAAATATGATTCTGGAAGAGAACAAATAATAAACAAGAGATGATATCCTATTTTTCAGAACTCAAGGAATGATTGTTTGGGGGGGTATAACAAGCATCTTAACAACCCGTAGAAGGCATCTTTTACAAGAAGAACCGTTGGAACTCGCTCTCGAAGTTGGGGGTGAGGATTTGCTGGCCGATGGCGGCACGGATCTCTTCGAGCGACCAGAAGCGGCCACCATCGAGTTCTGAGGCGGAGGGATGGATGGGACCGTCGTAGGTGGTGCGGTTCACATAGACATATTCCCGTTCGCGAAGGCTTTCAAACACGTACTGTCCTACACGTTCTGAGGTGAAGTCGGTGATGCCCAGTTCCTCGCGCACCTCTCTGATTAGGGCCTGCTCAGGCGTCTCACCCTCATCGATGTGGCCTCCCACAGCGGTGTCCCACTTGCCTGGTTGGATATCCTTCCATTCAGGACGCTTCTGGAGGTAAACCTCACCTCGCGAGTTGAACACATGGAGATGAACCACAGGGTGCAGCAGGCGTGAGCCGCTGTGGCACTCTCCCCTCGTGGCAGCACCAACGACTCTGCCTTCTTCGTCTACTATCGGGAAACGTTCCGCGTTATTGTCTTTCATCGTTTAATAATTTACGAGGTAAGCCTTAAGAGCTTCTGGCAGTTCATCAAAGTCTCCATACATCCCAGGTTCATGGGGTTCTGCGCGCAGCTGGTCGAAGAGTTTCAGTCCCTCGGGCTTATGTTTTTCCACATACTCAGAGATCTTTTCGTTCACGCTCTCATAGTCGCCCGATAGCTTGAACGAGCTATTGTAATGGAAATACCGGCCCTTCTGATTCTCGAACGACACGCCCCAACCACTACCCCCTGCGCTATGATCATGCGCGTCTCTCGCAGAAAAACGTATAGTTGACAATGCTGTGAGCAGCTCGTTGAAGTCTTGCTTGTCGCATTTGAGCACATCTCTCAGTTTCCAATTGTATCTGGGCTCCATACGGTTCCATACCAGTGAGTCTTCTGTGATCTCATAGGTGGTGGAAATGGCCAGTCCGGAATTGGAGTGCTCACTAAATGTGATCTTGGTCGTGCCCGTCTGTATTGGACACGTATTCAGGCCTATACACGAAGTCAGCCCTGTTAGAGACAGCATGTTTAAAACAATATTGATCAGTTTCATTTTAGTGGATGTATAGATGTTGTTATTGTTATGTAGTTAAAGATGATGACAGCAGGTTGTGGCCTAAGTCCTTATCGCGGCAGATGTCGACAATCTGACGGATGACGGAGTCCATGATGGGTACCTTGGCCACGAAATAGGTGGGATAGTCGGGGCAGAGCACCACCAGACTAAGTGCGTTCACCCTGATGCCATAGTTCTTCTGGAGCATATAGCGGTAGAGGTTCTGCTGCAGGCAGTAGTGATAGAAAGAGGTGTCGGGCAGGTTGAGGCCCCGGATGTCGGTCTTGCCACCAAAGGCCTCAGTGATGGGCTGGCCGTAGGCGTTGACCACCTTCTTGCTGCGCTTCCAGTCGTAGATAGAGAAGGTGCCGTCGGCCTCGCGACAGATCATGTCGATGGTGCCAGCGACGTTCATGTCGAGATCATAGACGGGCCACTCCTGACGATAGGGACGGATCTGATAGTCGCGGACGAAACAGAGGAACTGTTGTTTCTCGCGCTCGACGGAGACTTCTTCGGTCTTCCCGTTATAGCAGAAAGGACAGACGGTCTCGAAGGTGCCGTCGCGGAACCAGTTTTCTGTCTGTTCATGGACGAAGGTACCCACCTCACTGGCCATACGGCCGATACGATCCCACTTCGCCAGTGTCTCCTCCACAGGGATACGATTCTTCTCCCACTGGCGCTGAGCCTGTGCCTGGGCATCGAAGGGCTCGAAGAAGTAAGCCACCAACGAACTGACGGGCAACAGCTGTTCGCTGCCGTCGTAGAGATACACATGGCCCTCGGGCTCAAAGTCGATATGGGCATCCTGCCCGTAGAGGCCGGCATCGGTGAATGCGGCCATCTTTGCTTCTATATTTCTCATTCCGAGTGCAAAGATACGAAAAACATTGAATATTGAGCATTGAACATTGAACATTTTAATAGGCGGCAGCAAATTTTTCACTATTCGTTGTTCACGATTCATTTTTTTTCGTATCTCTGACCTTCGGTCGAAGGTACTCACGTTCGAAAATGAAAATAAA
>JAEEGL016502340.1_pt1 | contig 12605 bp, 11 predicted proteins | sample 9134231 | NCBI WGS metagenome assembly JAEEGL01 (sample SAMN16246548, study PRJNA631951) | gut metagenome | biome: gut microbiome; feature: rumen; material: fiber-attached | host: Bos | place: Iran: Karaj | collected 2018-10
CGTTCCGGGTGCCGCTGTATACCTCACTGCCTTTTCTGCTGGCAAAAAACTTGTCCGTAAGTTTCCTTACCATCTCGTTATGCCGGCGGATAACCACCTTGGTATCCGCTGGATAAAGCTCCACTATCTTTTGTGCGGCAGCTGCCATCATAAGCCCAAGATTTTGCTTATAATCCGGTCCGAAGGCTGTAAACAAAAGAGCAAACAACATCCCCGATGGTGCCTTTTTTATAAGCAAAGCCCCATCCATCTTTTCATCGGTCACGGAACAAACGGATACATTCCTGTCAAACCAATTGAGAGAAAGGTAGGCCAGATCATCCAAAAGTCCCCGACGCCCCTTAAAAAGGCAGGTTTTTACAAAGGACCTGTACTGTAAAACGGTAATGTCGGACAAGGCTTTAATATGGGACGGCAACCTTCTGATTTTGATCAGATTGGAGATCGACTTTATGTCCTCTATGGTTAAGACCACATCCAGTCCCTCAGAAATCTGAAGGGAAAACCCGTTTTCATTAAGGGTATGGGACATGGACTCATCGCCGGACTCATAAAAACTCAGCTCTACATCTTCCTCCCGGGCAGCATCTGCATATTCATCCATAAGATACTTTTTGGCCCCATCATTGGCCGTCTTAAAAACCCTGATGCGGCTTCTGGTGTCCTCTTCACTTTCGCTGTCTTTAAGCTCATAAACAAGCACACCCGCGGGATTGCCGCTATCATCTACTGCTCCGATGCCCTTGTAGAAAACCCGGTCTAAATCCTCCCGCATATCCTCATCAAGGAATTCGGAAAAATCCTCTGTGTTGTCAGTTGTTATTTCAACTATTTCCATTAGTGTTCCTCAGATCAAAGCCCGGCTATGCCAGGTTATATACTATCCATCTTAAGGGTTATGCACTCTTTAAAAACCGCTCCAAAAACTCACTTCCCGTCTCTTTTTTCTTTTTAAGGGCGTAGGTGGACTCTACGGGAACAGCTGCTTCTGCAAGGCTATCCTCCACATCCACGGACACCATATGAAGTGGCGAGCGGTCCTTAACATGAGCCAGGATCAGTATAGTGCCCTCGTCATATCTTATGGCATCGCATCCGTCGGGAAGCTGGGCAGCCACATTAACCGCAGTGCGCAAAATATCCTCCGGTGCGATCTTAAACATCATGGCGCTATTGAGCTCGTATTCATTATCCCTGATCAGATCCCGCATATAATAAAAATATCGTCTGTTGAAAAAGCCCGTCATTTTATCTATATAACGATACTCGTTTACCACATCCACATAGATCAGGGAAAATCCGACCGTCATGCCAAGAGCCGCCGTGGGATAAGGCGTGACATAATATATAAAAACAAAAAATATGATGGAAACAAAAAAGGGTCTGACGGTAAAGAACCGTATATTTTCGTCTCTTTTTTTCTGGATCGAAAGCGCGATCACAGACATGACAAAATATCCAAGTCTTGCCATGTCAACCAAATGATAAATGAGCGTCTCCGTATATGTATGATTTTCATCAAAATCAAACAAAAATCCCGTGAAAATGTTTATAACAAACAGAAGACAGCAAATCCCCATGGGCCAGGATATCCAGAAAAGCTTCCTTTTCAAATGTCCGGGGCTGTGGAACATGCGATAATCCACATAGATATACCACTGTACCACCAGGATATTTAAAAGCAGCTCCTGAATGGTATCGATCAGCATCGCCCCCATATAACTGCAGTGGATCACATTTTCATCACGGAGAGCCATTATAATATAAAAAACACTCATGGCCATGGCTAAGGCAAAAAGGGACATAAAGATCCCCTTCTCATATTCATCCCTCATTTTTAGCCGGGAGGCCAGTGTCATTACTCCGATGGCAAGCATGATAGCCATGCCGTTGGCATAAATGGCCACATATCCCACATCCGACATGAAACCCATCATGATGCCTCACCACCCTTCCCATAATAATCAAGCTCTGCTGCGCTGCCTAAATGGGTAAAAAGGATGGCCATGGCACATCCTGCGCAGGTGAGATTTATCCCTCCAAATCCAAATGAAACGATAAGACTGGCTAAAATGGGCAGGACAAATATCCAGATAGGAACCAGCGCTTCCTTTTCAACGCCTCGCCTGTATCTGCCGGTGATCACAAGACTTAAGATGGCAAAATAGGCCATTTCCAAAAACATAGGAATATAAAGTACGCCGTAATGGTAGATATTTGACTCGTCCACATAGAAAATAATGCCGGTTAAAAGATTTACTATCAAAAGAACCTCAGTTATCACTCCCGGCAGAAAAATTGCCTTGTATCTATTCCCCTGACTGCCACGTGCGTCACCAAACCTCACAAGGCAATAGTGGAGCCAGACCATAAACATGACATTGAGGATAAGGTAATATACGCTTATCCCCCCCATGTTAAAATACCGTGCGCTCTTAAACTCATTCTCATCCGCCAGATAGGTGACCATATCGGCCATGGACAAAAACAGATTAAGCCAGACCAGCAGTTTAAAAAGCCGGTCATCGGTAAAATTTCTTTTTTGAAATATCTTCGTCTCCACCAGTATCCCGCTAAGCAGGAAAATGGTGGAGCCGTCCATTAAAAGTGTGGCAACATTTCTTGTGGTAAGCTCGCCAACCATACGCTCCCCTCTTAGTACCCGTTACTCTTGGTACTCATTATAAAAAGGTGGTTTTAATTTCTCAATATCCGAATAATAACTAAGCTCCTCATCCGTCATCTGTTCAGTGGGATACTTGCGGTCAAGGTATTTTTTAAACTCACTTGCCTCTGCTGCCTGCTCCATAAGATTGGCCTCTAAGGCATCAAGCCTTCTTTTAGCCTCAATCCCATTAAGTCCGTTTTCTTCCATAACCTGTTCCCTGAGAGCCTTTACTTCCTCCAGGCGCTTGGTAGCCTTTTCGGAGGACTTAAAATAATCCATGCGCCCTTTGCAATATATATCACAGGCTGTCAAAAGATTATCCCTGGCAAAGGATATATCCCCTCCGCTTTCCTTTTTATCAATGTAGGTCTTAAGGGCCGCCCGGACCGTAGCCATCTTTTCGCTGTCATCCCTCTGGATCTCGGTATACTTTCTTTCCATGCCGATGTACTGAGGGGGCACGGGTGCATCTCCCCGAAGCTTACTGATACCATCCTCCTTGGTCACCTCGGAAAAGGAGGTTTTAAAGGACTTCTTGCTGCCCTCTTTGGTTTTCTCATCATTCCTGTACTGCTCTGCATCTTTAAAACCGGTATCAAACTTATTCTCCTCCATGGTCATATTTGTCTGAACGACCGCTGACCTCTGAAGCTCCTGATTTAGATCCTTCATAATAAATACCTCCCTAAACACCGTAACCGTTTACATCTATACTCTCCCTGAGCTCATTTAGCCTTTCGGCCGAAGCCGCCAAAAGCTCATTTATATTCTTTTCATCCATATTTATGGCCGCAGCGGGAGGCTCCAAAATACCCTCCACGGAATACTGACCCATCTGTCTCGGACAAAGCTCATCCAAATATTCACCGGTCTCCTCAGTATCAACGGGGATCATCAAAAGATCATCCGCATTTGATGCATAAAGGACCCTCTCTAAAAATGTACTGATAAGGATCTCTTTGGTCTCCTGCTGAGAGCCCTCGTATCCGATAAACTCTACCCGAAGCATACCGGATGGCATCCTGTGTGCCAAAAGCACCGCATCCGCCTTTGTTTCACTGCCGAAAAAGAAAGACATCTCCGGATCAAAATAAGCAGTGGGAACATCATCAAGAAATCCCCTGTAGCCAAACCTTAACAGGCTGTTTTTAATGATATGTGTTCGGGCTTTTTCATCCAGCGAAAAAAGACTCTTTGCTCCCTTTTTGCGTCCCGAAAGCTTGTTAAAGGATTTGATATCCCCGACCTTTATCACTGAGTCATTATTGATGCCGGTTCCGAATTCAAAATGCCATGTGCCTAAAATATAGCCCAAAAGCAAATTGTATTCACTTTTGGCCGGGAAAGAAATGGCCATGTTTTCCACGCCCTCTTTCGCCGCCTGCGCCATCAGCTCTCCTATAAGAAAATGGGAGATACCGCGGCCTCTGAACTTTTCATTCACAAAGAGCCAATCGATGCGTAAAACGCCGTTTTCATAGGTGGGTACCTCATCCAGGAAATACACTAAAGCTCCTGCCCCGTATGTCCTGCCCTTGATGGTACGGATGGCACCTATTGCACTGCGCCTGCCGGCTACTATATCCTCGCACAGATCCTCTGAAATAACCGTGGTAAAAAGTCCGATATTGTTTCTGGTGATGGCGGTGACCATTGGATATATCTTTTTTTCATAGGTCATTCTGCAATCCGTGGCATCAGCCAAAAGTTTTTTCCCGTATCCGGACAGAGGATGGAACCGCCTGGCCATTCTGAGTAAAATGTCTATCTTAAAGGCATAGGCTTTTTCTATGGACTCGATCTCCATGCCATTTTTTGAATATTTCGACATACGCTTATGGATATGCGCCTCCAGATCGTCCAGGACATACATATCCTCCCTGTGCATTTCGATAAAATCGCTGATGTCAAAGGCCATTAGCATCTGTGCCTGCTTCGCCTTTATGGACTCTTCGTTTATCTCAAGCGCCTCATCCACACTCATGAAATGCACTTTTTCATATTTGTTTTGTCTTAACATCTGTTTTCCCCCACTATAAAAATATAGAAAAAATCAGTATTATCTTATCATAAAAACAGCAACAAGTCTGCAACAAAATCCCGACACCGGGTATGTGCCCGGCATCGGGATTTTCAGTGTCTTATTCTGCATCAGATGTGTTCCTTTTAGGACATCCCAGGCTCAACCATTTTAAATATGCATTCATAAACGGATCCAGTGCACCGTCCATCACCGCATCCACATTGCCTGTCTCCTCTCCGGTGCGCAGGTCCTTTACCATGGTGTAGGGCTGCATGACATAGGATCTGATCTGGGATCCCCAGCCGATATCCGCCACCTCACCGCGGATCTCCGCATCCTTTTTGGCATCCTCCTCCTGCTTTAAAATGAGAAGCTTTGCCTTCAGCATCTGCATTGCCTTGTCCTTGTTCATGTGCTGTGAGCGTTCGTTCTGGCACTGGACCACGATTCCCGAGGGGAAGTGGGTAATACGAATGGCAGATGAGGTCTTGTTGATATGCTGTCCGCCGGCTCCGGATGAACGATAGGTATCTATACGGATGTCCTCGTCCCTGACCTCTATGTCTATATCCTTTTCAATATCCGGCATAATATCACAGGAAGCAAAGGATGTCTGCCTCTTGCCCTGGGCATTGAAGGGTGATATGCGGACCAGTCTGTGGATGCCCTTTTCCGATTTCATAAATCCAAAGGCATTCTCCCCCCGAACCTCAAAGGTAACGGATTTGATCCCGGCCTCGTCACCATCCAAATAGTCCAAAACCTCCAGACCGAATCCATGGCGCTCGGCCCATCTGGTATACATACGATAAAGCATGGATACCCAGTCGCAGGCCTCGGTGCCGCCGGCTCCCGAGTGGAGGGTCACAATGGCGGACTCGCTGTCATATTCACCGGATAAAAGAGTCTTCATCCTGATGGCATCATATTTCCCAACAAAATCATCAAACTCCGCCCTGGCCTCAGCAGCCAGCTCCGCATCCTCTTCCTCGTTGCCCATCTCGATGTAGGCTTCGATGTCTTCATACTGCTGCCTCAGATCGTTTACTATGGCAACATCATCTTTTAAGCTTTTTAGCTCCTTGGACTTTTGAGTGGAGACTGCCGCATCATTCCAGAAATCCGGCGCCTCCATCTCCCTCTCCAGCTCCTCAATCCTGTGTGACTTTGAATCCAGATCCAGTGAGGCCGCCAGCTCCGCAAGGGGCTTTTCATAGGAAGAAAGCTCCTGCTTTAAATTGTCAAGTTCTATCATATTGCTCCATTCTGATCAGATCTATTTTGTTCCCTGACCAAGCTCCTTTTTTAAAACTTCAATGGCCTTTTGCACCTGGTTATCCTTGTCATATTCATATTCCGTGCCGGTGCCTGTGCCGGTGTATTTATATTCTAATTCTATGTCCGGCTCAATGCCTTTTTCATGAATGCACTCGCCGTTGGGAGTATAATAGGACTCCGTGGTAAGCTTTATGGCACTGCCATCGGATAAGGGGAAGGGCCTCTGGACCACTCCTTTGCCATAGGTTTTGGTGCCGATCAAAGTGCCGTATTTAAAGTCCCTGATGGCTCCTGCAAATATCTCTGCCGCAGAAGCCGTCGCGCCGTCTGTAAGTACAACCGTGGGCAGCTCCTCCTTTGTTTCCTCGTCAGAATCAAAGTTGGTCTTTTTTCCCTTTTTATCCATCATATAAAGAGTGGTACCCTCAGGCAAAATATCATCGAGCATATCCGTAACCGACTCTACCAGTCCACCGGTATTGGACCTCACATCGTAGATCACTGCCTTCATACCCAAAGACTTGAGATCAGCAATGGCATCCTTAAACTCATTTTCCGTATTAAGGGAAAAATCTCCGATAAGAATGTAGCCTATCTCATCATCCAGCATCTGATAATAAACTGACTGAATGGTCACCTCATCACGGGTCACATCATAGTCCAAAAGCTCGTCGCCCCTTTTTATCTTAAGGGACACTACCGAGCCCTTTTCTCCACGAATATGCTGCACGAAGTCGGAAAGCTCCATGGAAGTGCCGATATACTCATCTGCAGAAACAATGATATCTCCTACTAAAAGCTTTGCCTTTTCGGCAGGGGAGCCCTCATAGATCTTTACAATGGAAACCTGCATGGTATCCTTGTCCTGGGATAAAACTGCTCCTATGCCGGCGTAATTGCCGTTGGTATTGATGAGCTGCTGTTCATATTCCTCCTTGGTATAGTAGGCGGAATAGGGATCACCCAGCCCCTCTACCAGACCCTTAAGAACTCCATCGGAAAGCTTTTCGTCATCCACATCCTTATAGTAATATGTATGGATAAGCCCACTTAAAACAGCTAACTTTTCCTCTGTGGCATCAGATAAAACCTTGTCAGTTGTCTTTTTGATAAGAAGTCCCCTGGCGCCGAAAAATCCAAGGATAAAGGCAAGGCCTATTAATAGGCCGACTACCAAACCCTTAAAAAAACTCCGGTCCCGGGGGGTCTCTTTTAAATTATTATCTTCCATTTTAAACCTTTAAATGCTTCTTAAGTGTAATTCGGCTGCCTAAAAAGCCGATGCCCACTCCAAGGATAAGGGATACCGGAATGAGTATCCTGAATACCTCATCCACGGGAACGAAGTCTATCATGGAGCTTAAAATATTAAAGTGAGCCGACACATAATCTATGATGCCGCCATATAGGAAATACAAAAGCAAAAGCGGTACCAAAGAACCTATGATACCGATGGAAATACCCTCTACTATGAAAGGCGCTCTCACGAAGGTATCCTTTGCACCTATAAGCTTCATGATCGCAATCTCCTCCCTGCGGACGGAGATACCTACGGTAACGGTGTTGCTGATAAGGAAAGCCGCAACTGCGATAAGTATGGCGATTATGCTGACAAAGATGAAAACAATAAGTCGGTTAAAGTCTGTCAGGATATTGGCAGCCATCTCTGACTGATTTACCCGGCGAACGCCAGGAATACCATTGATGTAATCAACCAAAGCCTCCTGTCTGGAGACATCCTTAAGATATACCTCGTAGTTGGCAGAGTTTTTCATGGGATTGTCATCGGCAAAGCTGTCCGCCAGCTCCTCGTTTCCTCCGAAAAAATCCTCCTTCATGTAGTTCCAGGCGTCCTCGGCAGATACGAACTTGATGTGATCCACCTCTTCACGGGACTGGATCTCCCGCCCTATATTGTCCATGTCGGATTCCGATATGCCCTCCTCAAAGAATACTGTGACTGCCACATTTTCCTCTGCGGAGCGGACCATGGAACCGAAGTTTACTCCTAATGAATAGAATACACCAAATAAAAAAATACATGCTGTCATGGTGGCTATGGATGCCAGGGAAAACATCTTGTTACGCCAGATGTTGGCGAAGCCCTGACGCACATTATATAACAAAGTACTAATCCGCATCGGTCTCCTCCTCTACCTGTTCATCGCTGACCACAACGCCCTTTTTTATGGTGATGACCCGCTTGTTCATCTGCTTGACGAAGTCCATGTTGTGGGTAACCACTACAACCGTGGTGCCTCTCTCGTTGATCTCCTCCAAAAGACGCATGATCTCCCATGCATGCTGATTGTCCAGATTACCTGTAGGCTCGTCTGCCAATAATATCTTGGGCTCATTAACAAGGGCTCTGGCAATGGCCACCCTCTGCTGCTCACCACCTGAAAGCTGCTTGGGCAGGGAACGATACTTGTGAGCCAGCCCCACAAGGGAAAGCATCTGGGGGACCTTCTTTTTTATCTCACGCTTGGGTGACTCCACCACCCTCATGGCAAAGGCTACATTCTCATAGACATTGCGATCCGGAAGCAGCCTGAAGTTCTGGAATACCACGCCTATATTCCTGCGATATCTGGGTATCTGCTTGCGCGTGATCTTGGCAATGTCGCGGCCGTTAACCACGATCTTACCATGTGTGGGTGTAAGCTCCTTTTGCAAGAGCTTTATAATGGTAGACTTACCTGAACCGGTAGCGCCTATGATAAACACAAACTCACCGGGCCTGATGTGAAGGTTCACATCGGTGATGGCCTGCACTCCGGCCTCATAAGTCTTGCTGACATGTTCTAATTTAATCATCAGAAATTCTGATCCTCCATAAAACGCATGTATTCGACTACCATAAGGGCAATCTTGAAAGTAATGGCATCCTCGAAAACCCTTAAGTCAAGTCCTGTGCTCTTTTGCAGCTTGTCCAGCCTGTAGACCAAAGTGTTGCGGTGGATATAAAGCTGCCTGGATGTCTCCGAAACATTTAAGCTGTTTTCAAAAAACTTATTGATGGTGGTAAGGGTCTCCTCGTCAAACTGATCCGGCTTTTTGTCCCCAAATATCTCGTTGATAAACATACGGCAAAGGGGAAGAGGCAGCTGGTAAATAAGCCTGCCTATGCCAAGGACTGAGTATGCGATGATGTCCTTGTCCTTGAAGAATATCTTGCCCACATCAAGGGCCATCATGGCCTCCTTGTAGGATCTGGATACTCCCCTTATCTCATTTACGATGGTACCATAAGAGATGCGCACATCATTTTTCTTGTAATCCCTGAAAGCATCAAGGATAACCTTAGATGATTTTTCCACATCCTCATAACCGCCGTCATCTCCGAGCTGCTTTACCACTATGATATTGCGCTCGTCCACTGCGGTAACGAAATCCGCCGCATGGGTGCCGAAAACGCTGCGAACCCGGTCTAACTCGTCTCCGACCTTTTCCTCACCGATCTCCACCACCATTACAACCCGTCTGGCCTCAACCTCCACATGGAGCTTTTTGGCACGGTTATAAATATCCACCAAAAGCATGTTGTCCAGCAACAGATTTTTGATAAATGACTCCCGATCAAAACGATCCCGGTATGCTATGGATAGCTCCTGTATCTCCTGGCACAAAAAGCCGCCTGCCATAGATGCTGTATCGTCATCCCCCTCGACCATGGCTATATATCTGAGGCCGTCACTGTCGAAAACCTTGTAATAGCAGCAGCCTCCGGTCTTACGTTTTTCGGAACCCGATGTGGCCAGCTTGGCAGCTATACCCGAATACCCCTTGGGATCATCCATGGTGGCTGCAAGCACATTGCCATCCAGATCAAAAACGCAAAATTCCTTCCCCGTTATCTGCGCGAGACCATCAATGGTCCTCTGAAGAATCTGATTTGATATCATATAAAAACCCCTCTATACAAAATCTACAAAAACCCAATACAAAAATATGGCATTGTTGCCAAGCATACGCCCTTATCATATACTAAATGACTAAAAAATGGAAGAGTTTTAAGAATATTTTTTGTATATCCTTACGGCATTCTCTGAAGTTGTCATGCTTCGCAAGACAACAACTAAAAAGAGGCAGGATATTCTCCTGCCTCCTGAAATGATCATATTTAAATTACAGAACTCGGCGAACCGCAAGTATCTGACGATAGTTTACATTGCCGTAGGTGATACCTGTACGAGGATTGCTGGCGTGAACTATGGTGCCGTTACCTGCGTAGATGGCTACATGTCCGCTGTAGCAGACAATGTCTCCGGGCTGCATATTGTCTGTGCTGACTGCATATCCCACGCTTCTGTCTGCAGATGAGCTGTGGGGAAGTGAAACTCCGAAAGCGGAGTATACGCTCATAACAAATCCTGAGCAGTCGGTTCCGTTTGTAAGGGATGACCCGCCGTAAACATAAGGGTTGCCCACAAACTGTGATGCGTAATTAACTACTGAGCTGCCTGATCCGCCACTGGGTCCGTTGTAGGACTGCTGTGCAGGCGCCTGAGTGGTAGTACTGCTGCTGCTTGTATAATTGCTGGGAGTACTGTTGCGCTGCTGTGCTGCCGCCGCTGCTGCTGCAGCCTGCTCTGCCTTGCGTATTGCCTCAGCCTCTGCCGCAAGTCTGGCCTCCTCTTCAGCCTTGGACTCTGCATATGTATACTCTGTGGACAGCTTTACATAATCAGTGGAAACATATCCGTCTCCTTCTTCTATGGAAACCTTTACCCAGCCCTTTTCAGACTTTTTCTCGCTGGTAACGGTAAGGTCCTCACCGCCGGGAACCATGCCGATGATGTCACCCTTTTTGGATGCCTTGTCACGAACATAAAGTGTATCTGCATGTACTGTGGCAACTCTGCGCGATGCCGACTTTATAACCTTTTCGTTGCCAACCTTAACATATTTTGACTTTACATATCCTGTAACATTGCCGGACTCGATCTTGAGCCAGCTGCCCTTTTTCTTAATAACTGTGCCTGCGCCGTTGTTGTAAAGCTTGCCCACTACCTCAGAGTCCTCAGAAGCGTGTGCTCTGACGTTTACATAATCATCTACCTGCGCAATAGCTATATTGGAAATATCCTCTTCGTCCTTTTCCTTGTCAGCCGCTGCAACTGCAACCGTCTCATTCTCTGTGGTCTCTGCCTCAGTCTCATCAGAAGCCTTGGCAGCTGAACCAAGCATGTTGGCCATTGCAAGATTTATACCGGAAAGAGTGGTATAACTGTTGGCTGTGTTGGATGTGGTAGTATCTGTAGAAAGCATGGCTGTGGCGCCTGCTATGGGATTGGCGTAAGCTGTAACACCTGTCTGTCCTACTGCAAGTGCTGCTGTAAGAACTGTAACTGCTACCCTGGTCTTACGATTACGATTCATTTAAAATATCCTTTCGAAATTGTTACAAGTTTGTTACAATTTGTTACCGACAATCCACATTATAGACGCAGGAAACGATTTTGTCAATATTTAGTTTTTATAATTTTCTTAGAAATACTTCTCTGTTTCTAAAAAAATCTTCTATATCATTTAACGAAATACCTCTCTACGGAAGTGATGGCATTTGCACCGTCTGCAGCAGCCGTTATCACCTGGCGAAGCTGTTTTGTACGCACATCTCCTGCAGCAAAAATGCCGGGGATGGAAGTCTCACAGTTCTCTGTTGCAATAATGTATCCTGCCTCGTCCCGATCCGGCAGTCCCTCGATACCCTCCAAATTGGGAATGATACCAACCGCCATAAAAACGCCCTGAACTATGAGCTCGGATTTCTCCCCGGTCTTCTTATTAGATAGAAGCAATTTTTCAACTGCCATCTTGCCCACTACCTCATCCACCACTGTATCATAGATGGGCTCTATTTTTTCATTGGCCAAAAGCTGATCCTGCAGCACCTTTGCACCCCTGAACTCATCACGCCTGTGAATGATGTAAACCTTCTCGGCAAATCTGGATAAAAAGATGGCATCCTCCAAAGCCACATCACCACCGCCAACTACAGCCACGGTTTTTTTTCTGAAAAATGCGCCATCACAGGTAGCACAGTAGGAAACCCCCATGCCCGTAAGCTCGGTCTCACCGGGAACTCCCAGCTTGCGATGGTCTGCGCCCGTGGCGATCACCACCGCTTTTGCTTCATAGGTTTTCTTTTCTGTAACAACTTCCTTGTGGTCCCCAGCATCCTTTATGGCATTTACCCTTGCAGTTTCAAATTCTGCACCGAATTTATCCACATGCTCCTTCATTTTGTCCCCCAGCTCCATGCCGCCGAGACCCGGAAGCCCTATATAATTGTCTATCTCATAGGTAGTTGTTATCTGACCTCCTGCCTGGGGAGAATCGGAAAGCACCAAAACAGATAAGCCTGCTCTTCGACCATAAAGTGCCGCCGAAAGCCCGGCCGGTCCGTTACCGATAATGATCACATCATACATTTTCATACCTCCTCTATCTTATAATAGAAAATAGAATCAAACTATTGGGAAACTGTTGCACTAGTACATCGAATAATAAGTAACTGGCTATATCGTGCCGAATATGTGCTGTATGGTGCCATACCGAAACGTAGACGTAGCGGGCTACGTCGAGGATTCGGTATGTGTGCCAGATAGTGCATAGGCGGCGCGATATGGC
>JAEEGL016594957.1_pt1 | contig 12605 bp, 11 predicted proteins | sample 9134231 | NCBI WGS metagenome assembly JAEEGL01 (sample SAMN16246548, study PRJNA631951) | gut metagenome | biome: gut microbiome; feature: rumen; material: fiber-attached | host: Bos | place: Iran: Karaj | collected 2018-10
AAACTAAAAATAGAATACTAGCAACTGTAACAACAGCACACTTATATCGTATACAAGAAATATTTAATGAAATAAGTAATAAACATAGAAAAATAGTAATTATGGGTAAACAACTACAGGAAGTTATTCATAAAGGAATAAGTGATGGATATTTAAGTTTAGATAAAGATAAAATAGGAACTTTAGCCGATTTAGAGAATAAAAGTACTATTGTGTTGATTTCAGATGAGAAGGAGAAACCTTTTGGTAATTTAGAAAGAATAATAAAAGGATTTGATAAATATATAAATATAAAGGAATCTGATACAATATTTATTACTGAACCATCATATCCTGGAATAGAAAAAAGACTTGCAACTATTATGGATGAGGTTGCTATGCTTGGTGCAGATGCTGTATGTTTATCAAGTAAGAAGCATTTATTACATCATGCTTCAAGAGAAGATTTGATGTTAATGATTAATTTAATGAATCCAAAGTATTATTTTCCAGTTAAGGGAGAATATAGAAACCAGTATACAAACGGTGAAATAGCAGAGGAAATTGGTATTCCAAAAGAGAACATTATATTGAAGTTAAATGGTGATGTTTTTGAAATGGTAAATGGAGAAAATACTAATTCGATGGAACATATAGATGTTGATCAAATTTTAATAGATGGTAATAGTCAAGGAGATATAGGAAATCTTGTACTGAAGGATCGTGAAATGTTAGGTGAGAGCGGTATTGTAATAATAAGCTGTACTCTTGATAAAGAAACTAAGGAAGTAATAGGTGGTCCTGAAATATTAACTAGAGGATTTGTGTATGTTAAAGAAAGTCAGGATCTGATTGAGGAAACTAAGAAAATTTCTAGAGAGGTTATTGAAGAAAATATTGAACCTAATGCAAAGAGAATAGATTATGCAAAAATTAAAAATGATGTGAGAGATGTACTTGGAAAATTCTTCTATGGTCAGACAGAATCTAAACCAATGATTATTACTGTTATTCAAGAAGTATAAGAAAAGGAGCTTCTGCTCCTATATGTATCCGTAGCTCAGTAGGATAGAGCAATCGCCTCCTAAGCGATAGGTCACGAGTTCGACTCTCGTCGGGTACACCAGTATGATTATAACCATGTAACGGTTTGTAATACATTTTTAATTACTAAAAAAGAGCTTTTATAGCTCTTTTATTATTTTTCATTAGATAATATTTTTATAAATAAATCAATTAATTTATTTTTTGAAGTATTAATATAGCCTATATCAAATTCTCTTTTGGGCAATTCAAAATTTGTATTGATGATTATAAATTCTTTTTTATTGTAGTGAATAGGATTTCCTATACCGATACCAAAGCCATTTTTTATAAGTTCATGACATAAACTGTAACTATTGAATTCATATGTTGGTTTGAAATTAATATTTTTTTCTTTTAGATAATTATCGAAATTTTTTCTACCATGAGTTATTGGACTTAATAATACAAAAGGATATTCTAATAATTCTTCAATTGAATATTGTTTGTTTTCCATATTTTGATATTGTTTTTTTGATGCAACAAATTTATCTTGAATGCTAAATGATTGAACTTTAGAAAAATTATCAATTTTTTCATAACTATTTTTTATTACTATATCTAAATGTCCTAATCTGGACATATCATTTAAAACATTCATTTCTTCTAATTCAATATGAATATGAACATTGGGATATTGTTCTTTAAACTTTTTTAATGCATTTATAATAAAAATCATAAAATTAGTAGTTGTTGTACCAATATATAAATGACCATTTTCGTTTTCGGTGTTTTCTAAAATATTTATAGTTGAATTAAAATCTTTAAGCATTTTTTCTACATGTTCATATAGTATTTTTCCTTCTTCTGTAGGTATTACTCCCTTTTTGCTACGTTCTAATAAAGTTATATTCAATTCTGATTCTAATTCTTTAATTGCTTTAGTTATAGCAGGCTGTGATATCTTCATTTTTTCACTGGCTTTTGTTATATTGCATGTATTAACTACTTCATAAAAATATTTAAGTAAATTTAAATTGATATTTGAATTCATAAAATCATCTCAAATACATTATATCATAACTATTTGTTATTGATATAATAAAAACAATATATTTTATTTATTGATATATATATTTTACAATATAAGTAGGAGGAAAAAATATGTACAAGTTAGATTTATTAGGAACTGTGGATTATTATGGACGAGAATATATCCATCCAATAGAATATTTAAAAAAGAATAATAAGGATAATAATGATGTCACTGATTTGGCAAGGATAACAGGTGGCAAGGATGAATTTATGACTTATGATTTAGTAAATGTAAATAATGGATTTATGTGTACTAAGAGAATTGATAAAAATAAAAACGTAATTAAAACAGAATTAGATAATTGTAATGGAATAATTCGACCATCTATCGAATCACAAGTTATTTTTGATAAACTTTATCCTAATGCAAAAAATGGGGAGATTGAATATGGAACATATCCTCAAATGGCCCCAGATAAGGAGATTCAGGATAAATTAGAATATGAATATAGTAATAACAATCTTAATAAAACTAATAATAGTTATACTTTTGATTCGTGTAAGGATTGTGAAAGTGAAAAAAAATTTTTTCCGGTATCTTATGATGAATTTGAATATAATGGAAAAAAATATATACGTGTAAAAGTTAGTATATCATCTAAAACAAAATCGATTAAACTATCAAATGGTTTAAAATACTCTAATGGTGACTATGTTTGGGTTGAAATACAACCCGTAATATGGAATATGTCTGATAATAATGTTTTTAAAAAAATGTTTACGAAAAAAGGGTTGTTATCAGGAATAAGGTATAATGAAAAAAGTAATAATATTAAGTATAAAGATAGTGAAATAAAGTACTTTTTAGATAATTATATGATGAGGGATTTGTTTCAAGAAAAGTCTCTTAAATTGAATGATTTTAATAAAGATGAATTAGAAAGATTAAATGCAGAAATATTTATTGATATGTGGGATAAAAAATTCGATTTAATTAATTGGTTAGAAGTGGCATATAAGAATTATCATTATTTTAGAAAGGGTTATGATAACATTAAACTAAGACCACAAATATATTCAATTATTAAACTTTCAGAAGAATTTGATTTAAATGATACAATTAAGTTGTATATTATGATTAATTTTGAACAATTATTTAATCGTTACGGTTATTATAAAAAGGTTCACAAAAATCCTTACATAAATCCAAATTTTTATTTAACAAATATTGCAGATAATTTAAATAAAAATAAAGAAGCTTATATTAAGTATTTTAATGAAGACCTTATCAATATATTAAAAAAGATGTTTAATGATAATAATTTGTCTTATTCAGATCGAATGAATATAGGTAATTCTTTTAAATATGATTTTCGTTTGTTATCTAAAATATATCCTAATATTGATATTTCTAAAATAAAGGATGTTATACTACGTTGTGATTCTGAAGAAAATGCATTGCATATATTAGATGTTTTAAATCAAAAAGAAGAAAAATATCAAGAAAAAGTATTAGATTTTATAAATCCAATTGTTAATAATTGTGTTGGTTGTTTTGAAAATAATTATAATCTTATTCATTTAAAAAAATATATATGCAATGAAGATCCACTTAATTTGGAAAAAGATGAAAAATTCGAAGATATTAATATATATTTTTTGAGGGAATTTGATAGTTTCTTTATGAACATTTTTATTACTTATGCTGAAAAGATAAATAATGAAACACTTGATAAACTATTAAAATTGAAGGACTATGTAGTCAAAAACATACCAAAGCCTACTTATAAAGTTAGGTATGTTGAAGAGTATGTTGAACATCAACATGAACACCTAGCAAGGCATAGTTGGGGAGGAGTTACTTCATATGGACCAGATACTGAGGTGTATACTGATTATGAAAAATTATATAAGTCTGTGAAATATTTATCACAGCATAAGAAAAAAATATCAAAGATAAAGAAAACTCTTTTGATAATCATTCCTATGATTATAAATAATATGATTGATTATGAAGAATTATTAAATAATGATGTTGATACTAAGTATATAATAGAATTGATTAATACAATTGATAAAAATCAAGAAAATGAAAATAGCAAACAATATTGTTTAAAAAGCAAAATATCGCATTGATTTCTTGTTACTTTTATTTATTTGCATTTTTATAAAAAAATTGAAAAAATAAAGAAAATTTATGCACTATCATCTACAATTAAATCAACTATTAGTTTTTTGACAATTGTAGAAAAATATACTATAATGCATATAGATGAAGGAAACTTCATACAATAAAAAAGGGAGCATTCAGTTTCGCATGTTGAATGTCTACCTATTTTGTTTGGTTAGACATTTAATTTCTTATATGAAATTAAGTGTCATTTTTTTATTACTATAATCAGAATGATTAAAAGAAATAAAATGATAGTGATGGAATTGAGAACTTTAATTATAAAAGTTCTTTTTTTCATCATATCAACCTCCTTTCTATGGTGGATTAGAGGTAGCCACTCAACAACTAAATGTTCCTAGATTCAATGCAGCATATAAATATACCTGTGTCAATCGAACAAACAACAATAGACATATGGATAGAAAAAAGTGTCGCGAATTTGTCGCGAAATTAGAGAAAAATCGTAAAAAAATAATTATAAATTTGAAAAAAACAGAATTATTAAAAATATAAAAGTGTTGATATATCTTTGAATTTCAATGGATTTAGAAATTTATGATTAGTTTTGAATTGGAGGCCAAGATTCTCCTAAAGCTTAATTGTGGGTTCGATTCCCGCCCGGGACACCATAGAAAAATAAAGACTATACAAGAAATGTATAGTCTTTTTTGATAAATATTAGAAAAGAATTATTTGGCAACTATTTTTTAACTTTTTTGCTTTTAAATATTCCTGTTAATCCTCCTACAATGATAATTAGAATAGGTATTAAAATTGCTACTCCAACTGTAAAATAATTTACTGAAGCGTCAATTAATTCTGGTATTGGTCCAAAAAATTCAACTGATGGGCTATTGGCTTTTGAAGAATAGTGTAAAGTCATTATTATTCCATAAATAATAAACGGAAGTTCAAGTAAAGTGACTATACCAGCTACCAAAAGAGTATTATCAACATACTCATCATCACCATTGTTTTCAATTGCTTGAACATTATTATCTTTAGTTTCAATCAATTGTTTATCAGCTTTAGTCTGAATCAATTGCTCCTTTTTTTTCTATAGTTATCTTTTAAGTTATTTCCACAATATATGCAAAATGAACTTTCATCCACATCTCTACCACATCTGTTACACTTCATAAAATCAACATCTCCTATATTTTAATTATAACATAAGGAAAAAATATAAGTGCAAAGAACTATTATTATTTTATTTATTAATGAAATGTTGTATAATATAGTGCTACAGGGGAAGATAGTATGAAAAAAATAAAGAATTTAGAATTATTTCATATACATGATGATAAATTCTTTCATAGTAATTTGTGGAATGTAGGAAATTGCTTTGAAATAAATAATAATTATGATAGTTTATTCGGTAATGAAATGGAAGGATTAGATAGGGAAGATGCATTGCTATCCAATGATCCTATCTTTAGAAGAGAAATTGCCTTAGAAGAAATAAGAAAAGAAAAATATCCAGGAATAATAAGCAGATTTCATTGTGTTTGGTTATGTGATGATACAACACTTCCATATTGGATAGGTCAAATTCCAGGAAAGATATATCGGGTATCCGCAACAGGAATAATATTTGAAAGCAGCGATAATTTTCTATGTGGTGAAGAAGAAAGAGAATATGATGAAATAAAAAAGAATTGTTATAAATATTGGGAAGCTCCCTTCAAAACAGATATGGATTATTTAACAAAAGAAATTTTATTTCAAGGAAAAATAAAGGTATTAGAAAGAACTGATTAATATGGATTTTTATAATGAATTAATAAATTTATCCGATTTTGAAATAGATTACTTGGTAGAACAAAGAGTAAAATATCTAGACGACGGAAAAACAAGTGAAAATGATTTTATTGGTTATAAAGCAGATAATAACACAATAAAAAAAGAGGTTGAGACAACCGAGTCTGGTAGAAGCTATGGCATAGAAATGAGATGCTTTCACTCAGGTTATATTAAGGAAAACACAAAAATAATATATGGAATGATTTATGATGGTGATGGAAATGTATCCAATGATGGAAATTACTACTATATAGATAATCATGATTATATAAAGGATTTTTGTAAATATATTTCTAAAATTGAAATATCTAATGAGTATGAATTGTTTGAGTATTTATTAGACTTTCTGAAAGAGTATTTTGGATATTTTGAACAAATAGGAAGAAGCGAGATGTTTAAATTACTAGTAGATAACTATGGGAAAAATATAAATCCAATTAATGAACATGGGCTTTCTTGGTTTAAAGGTAAAGGAAATGCTCTTTGTACAGAATACTCTATAATGGCTCAGAATATTTTGAGTTTTTTTGGAATTGATAGTTTCTTGGTAATTGGAACAATAAAAACAGGTGATGAAAAATCATCAGGGCATGCATATAATTTAGTAAAAATATATGATGAAGAAGGTGCTGAAAAAAATCTATTAGTAGATTTTTGTAATCATGTAAATACATATGATACAAGATTTAGATTAATTGCACCATCACCTTTTATAGAACAATTAGATTATATTGATCAAGAATTTGTAAATAGATTGGTAAATAACGAAATGCATCTAATATTTGAAGATTATAACTATATGGTTATAGGAAATACTTTAGCAAAGATATCATATGAAAGGAATAGAGATTACTATATAAGTGGAGATATTTATTATGGCGATGATGTAAAAAAATGTAAAAAGAAGAAAAGAGACAAATAATCCAATATTTTTTTAGCAAATTAAATGATATAATTAACCTGAGAATAAAGAAAGAGGGTTTTTATATGTTTAATTTAAAAGGTAAAGTAGCAGTAATTACAGGAGCATCTTCTGGCTTAGGAAAACAAATGGCAAGAGGATTTGCATCTCAAGGAGCTGATTTAGTAATAATTGCTAGAAGAATAGAAAAATTGTTAGAATTAAAAGAAGAATTAAAAAGAGATTACTATGGAATTAAAATATTACCAATTAAATGTGATGTAACAAAAACTAGTGATATAGATATAGCTGCAGAATTGGCAGAAAGTGAATATGAACACATTGATATATTGGTAAATTGTGCTGGTTCTGCTAAAAATGCTGGCGTTTTAAATATGACAGATGAAGAATGGGATTTTACAATTAGTACAGATCAAACATCAGTATTTAAAATGACAAGAGCATTTGCAAATATTATGAAAAAGAATAATTATGGAAGAATAATTAATATTGCTTCTATGTATGGATTAGTTGGAAATACAGCTCTAGATACTGTAGCATACCATTCATCAAAGGGTGGAGTAGTAAACTTCACAAGAGCAGTAGCTGCAGAACTTGCAAAATATAATATTACTTGTAATGCAATCTGTCCTGGATACTTTGATACTGAATTAACTCATGAAACATTAATTACAGAAGATTTTACAAACTATATGAAAGCAACAGTTCCACTTGGAAGATATGGACGTGAAGGAGAATTAAATGCTGCAGCAATATTCTTAGCAAGCAATGAAGCAAGCTATGTAACAGGAGTAATTCTACCAGTAGATGGTGGATATACATGTGTATAAAAAAACATATCGTAACGATATGTTTTTTATTTTCTACATAATTTTTTAATTACTTCTTTACTAAGTTCACTATCAATTACACCGTTTAAGTATACATTAGTTAAGTCTTCCATAGTAATATTAAATTCATCTTTTAATGTATCATTATCTATGAACATAATAGGATTAATATTACCATCATTATCAGTTACAGGGATTCCGTTTTCTATAAGGAATCTTATTTTAACATATACTTCTCCATAAGCTTTAGAAAGTAATAGTTTATTCTTTTCTATATCAATATCAAGACTAGATGCAGCATCAAGAATTAATAATTTATTATAATAAAATCTACTAGGATAAAAACTTAAGACATTATCTATTACTTTTAGAGCAATTATTTTTTCTCTATTTAAATCAGATATTTCAAGACCTTTATCAAATTGAATTTTAGCTTGCTTAGCCTTATGTCTAAGAGCATCATAAAACATTCTTTGGTCTGTTCCGGAAGCAAACTTTTTACCAACACTGAATTCATCATTGAATCTACTTTCTGGAAGTTTATGGCTTCTATTTATTTCTTTGATAAATTCATCTGTTTTATTTCTTAGTTCAGTAACCAAATTAGTTGGATCATATTTTCTTTTAGAACAATTTCTTCTTTTTACTTGATATTTTCTAAGCTCCTTAATAATAGCATTATAATCAAATAACTTTTGCTGTTCAAGTTTTGTTAATTCTTCATTATTATCTATCTTTTCTGTTATACGATTAACATCAACTTGCAAATGATCGTAATAACTTCTTTGATCAGCACCATTATCAGAAAAAAATTTTTCACTAATCATATTATTCAATCTTTTTTCTCTAGGTAATCTTTTAAGCTCTGATATAGATTTAATTAGTTCATTTGCATGTTTACTTGTAGTAGGTTCCTTAACTTCTACAGGTTTCTCAATTTTCTTATTAATATCAACTTCAATCTTTAATCGCTTACAAAGTATAATTAATCTAGCATATATTTTATTTAGCATACCATCAACAGCTTGTCTTGTTGTTCCTAATTTATCAGCAATTTCCTGAGCAGACATCTTAATATTACCATCTTTATCAAAACGCATATTATATATTTCAAGTTGTTTAGAAGTAAGTATATTCTCAACATGTCTGTAAAAAGTTTTTTTTGAAATTTTCATAGAATAAAAAATATCTGCAATAAAATCTTTTCTTTTTTTCATACAAATTCCCCTTTATCAAAAATCAAGCCATATTATATCAAAAAATTCAGAAAAAGTCCACAAAAAAACATATTAGTAATATGTTCTTTGTTCCCATTTTTGTTTTCTTTCAGCAGCAACAATTATCTGAGTAACTATATTTAAGGCAATTTGTTCTGTCTTTCTATCTACATCTCTAAGAGGATTGAATTCAACTAAATCAAAAGATAGAATATCTTTAATGTGTTTAACTAAGTATGCATTAATCTCCATTGCTTCTTCTTCTGTAAGTCCATCAAATGATGGAGAGGAAACACCAGGAGAAATATCTGGATCAATAATATCTATATCAAAAACAACATGAATTCCTTTTGTTTTGTAGTTGGCAATTTTAAATGCTTTATCAAGTACAGCCTCAATACCTTTTTCTCTGATATCATTATCAGTAAATATTGTTACACCGGAATATCTAACATTATCCTTTTCCTTATCATCTTGTTCTCTTCCACCGATGATAACTGTTTTAGAAGGCTGAATTATCTTTCCATCAAAGTAAGATCTTAATTCATTACATTTATATCCATTGACAGCAGCTAATGAAAGTCCGCATATATTACCACTAGTAGTAGATTCAAATGTATGATAATCACAGTGAGCATCAATCCATATCAGTCCAACATCAACATTTGCTTTTGCTGAAGCAAGAGTAGAAGCAATAGAAACAGAACTATCTCCGCCAATTACAATAGGGAAGCATTCTTCCTTAATTTTATCTACAATCTTTTTATAAAGTTCTTGGTTAAAACTTTCAATTTCATATTCATTTTTCTTTCTATCTGACAAATTCCTACTTTTTATTATAGATTTATCTGCTTCAACAACTTCGCTTTCACCTTTATAAAAAGTCTTTAAATCATTCATCAATTGTACAGGACCTAAGCTAGCACCATCAATATGTACACCTAAGTCAGTACATGCACCAAAAACAACTGTTCTCATATCTTATCACCATAATAATTTTATCTTAAAAAAAACAACATATCAAGGTTATTCCATAATTTTAATGTATAATAAATGAAAATATGATATAATATCCAAGACATTCGTGGATAATAATTATAAATTATGATATATTAAAATAAGGTGAGAAGATGTACAAGAAAATAATCAAAATAATCATAGTATTACTGTGTATGATAACAATTTTTTCTTTTTCTTCAGACAATGAACAACAATCAAATAAAAAGAGTGATGGAGTAATAATAAGATTTACAAGAATTATAGTAGGACATAATCTATCAGAAAAAGAAAAAACAAAATATATAAATAAATATGTAGTATTTGTAAGAAAAAGTGCTCATTTTACAATATATTTTATTTTAGGACTAAGTCTTATTTCACTAGTAAGAGAATATAGGCTTTTGGATATAAAAGCAATATTAATTGCGCTTATTATTGCTATACTATATGCATGTAGTGATGAACTGCATCAATTATTTGTAAGTGGTAGATCAGGACAAATAACTGACGTATTACTAGATAGTACAGGATCATTTGTTGGAATATATATTTATTATTTATTTTATAAGATAAGGAGAAAAAAGTATGAACAAGAAAAAACAGCTAGCTAAAAATACAATAATTATCTTTTTTGGTAAAGTATGTACTCAGTTAATATCATTCTTATTACTTCCATTATATACTGCATATCTTGCTACTAGTGAATATGGAATTGTAGATTTAATTCAAACTTATGTAACATTATTAGTACCCATTATTACATTAGAATTAGAGATGAGTATCTTTAGATGGTTAATAGATTCTAGAGGAAAAGATAAAGAAACAAAAAAATTAATCAGTAATGACTTTTATATTTTATTCTTGAGTTTAGGAATATTTAGTATCTTATTTTTAATAGTAACATCATTTGTCCATATACCATTCAGATTTATTATTTTAATTGATATTATTGTCTGTGTTTTATCAGGTAACTTCCTTCAAATATCAAGAGGATTAGGAAAGATAACGGATTTTTCAATTAGCTGTATTCTAACAGGATTATCAACTGTAATTACTAATATAATATTAATTGTATTCTGTCATATGCAGGCAGAAGGAATGATAATTTCAATGGCTCTTGCTAATGGAGTTTGTTCTTTATATTTATTCTTAAGACTGAAATTATATAAAATGATAGATTTAAAACAAGTTGATCATAAATTGTTAAAAGGAATGTATAAATATTCAATTCCACTAGTACCAAATGGAATTAGTTGGTGGATAGTAAATGTCTCAGATAGAAGTATTATTTCAATTGTCTTAGGAGCAAGCTTCAATGGACTTTATGCAATTAGTAATAAATTTCCAACAATTATCTCAAGTTTAACAGGTATCTTTAATTTAAGTTGGAGTGAATCAGCTTCTCTTCATATTAATAGTAAAGATAGAGATGAATTCTTCTCAGATATAACAAATACAATTATTAGATTATTCTCAACATTAGGAGTTGGAATGTTAGCGTGTATGCCATTCATTTTCCCAATAATGATTAATTCAAAATATCATAATGCATACTTATATATTCCACCATTAGTAGTTGGAACAATATTCAATGTTGCAATCTGTCTTTATAGTCAAATATATCTGGCAAAGAAAATGTCCAAGCAAGTTGCATCAACGACAATTTTAGGCGCAGTTATAAATATTTTAATAAATGTAGTGTTTATCAAATATATTGGTTTATTTGCGGCATCTTTATCAACAATGGTATCCTATATGGTAATGGCTATATATAGACATTTTGATTTAAAAAAGTATGTAAATATTAAGATAAGTAAAATGTTATTAGTAAAAGTATTCTTAATGTTTACCCTAATTAGTATAAGTTATTATATTAATAATGTTTATTTAAATATTGTAAGCTTAATAATAGTTTGTATAGATGCCTATTTTTTAAATAGACAATTACTAAAGGATTCAATAAAAACAGTATTAAGCAAAATAAAAGGATAAAAAGCATATAATTACCTAGGTGATTATATGTTTTTATTTGATTTAATTAGAAGTTTAATATTATTTAGAGGAAGTTATTCTCAAGATGCATTTCTAGAACCATTATCAGAAAATGAAGAATTAGAATGCATAAAATTAAAAGATGTTGATAAAAATTCAAGAAATAAACTCATAGAACATAATCTAAGATTAGTAGCTCATATTGCAAAAAAATATGATTCTAAATATATCGATAATGATGATTTGATAAGTATAGGAACAATAGGCCTTATTAAAGGGGTAGATACATATAAGGAAAATAGAAATGTAAAAATAACTACATACTGTGCAAGATGTATTGATAATGAAATACTAATGTATTTTCGAAAAAACAATAAATATAAGAATGATATATCAATAAATGAGCCAATAGGTTATGATAAGGATGGTAACCCTATAGAGATACTTGATGTAATTAAGATGGAAGCTGTTGATTTTTCTGATGATATAGAATTAAAAGATAATATTAATCTATTAATTAAATATTTAAATGTATTAACAAAAAGAGAAAGAGAAATAATAATAGATAGATATGGCCTTGATAATAAAAAATCTCTTACTCAAAAAAACATTTCAAAAAGACTTGGAATTAG
>JAEEGL014023768.1_pt1 | contig 12604 bp, 9 predicted proteins | sample 9134231 | NCBI WGS metagenome assembly JAEEGL01 (sample SAMN16246548, study PRJNA631951) | gut metagenome | biome: gut microbiome; feature: rumen; material: fiber-attached | host: Bos | place: Iran: Karaj | collected 2018-10
ACCAGTTGCTCAAAAGAGGCATATTGACGTTTTTCATGACCAGGCATAAAATGGAATTCATAAAGCACTTTTATTTTATGTGAAGAAGCTATTTGGTATATGTGAGAAAGTTCTTTGACAAATCTGCTCGGCCATAAAGTGATTAGAATAACATCAATATGATTAGAAAGAAGAAAACTTTCAAATATATTGTCATCAAACGGTTTATTCAAATGTATTCTTTCTCGAAAATAGACGGGTTTCCCGTCTATATCGTTGAAATAACCTAAATAACAGGAATGTTCTTGAGAGTTAAAATGTTCTGACAATAGTTGGCTAACACGTGTTACACCTCCTGGCATATCATAACCGCAATCAAATTCATTAATCAGTAAGAAGTTCATACACGAGTTTTTATTAGGTTCGTAATTTGCATATACGGGCTTGTATGGTTTTTGTGCTGCAAAAGTATAAAAAAGAGTGGCAACGAAATAAATAGAGGATTATATTATGTGATGATCTATTGTTGTCTTTTAATAACTTTGTCTTTATAATGCTTTGCGGTTTTTGAAATGCCGTCTTCTTTTATCCTTAAAAAGACACTATGGATTTTGATTAAATTTCTTGAAATAAAATTTTTGCCCCAGAATTTTTCTGCTTTTCTGCGAAACTCATGGTATTTCTTTTCTTTTTCAGTTAACCAGCTTCCTGCAAAATGATGAATAGTGTATGTGTTTTCTGTACATCGTAGTATGCCATCCTGAAAACTTATTGGACAAAAATATTCACTTGGATAAATTGTTATCCCTTGAATTTTTTGAATAATATTCTCTTTTTTGAAACCGTATTTGTATAAAATCTCGCTTACTCTAATAACGACAGTTCTTAAATTAAGACTTCCGTCGGAATTGATAAATTGATCAGCTTCATAGGAATCTATAATCTCCTTGAAAATCTCTGTTCTTGCCGGGCTTGCTATGCCAAGACCCGCAGCGAGTAATCCTGCATATTCAACCCCAGCAAAAGCTCCCTTTTCAATAATCGGCGTTAAATCTTTAATAACCTCTACATCGGTATCAAAGTATATTCCTCCATATTCGTACAAGATGTCAAATCGGGCATAGTCGCTTACAAATGCGTATTTTTTAGCATCGTAAGCTTGTGAAATGTAGGGGATTTTATGAACATCGTAGTTGTCTTCATTCCACTGCTTTATTTCGTAATCGGGAAGAAAAATCTTCCAACTCTCAATACATTTAACAGCCAATTCCGGCAACGGATTTCGTCCAAACCAACAATAGTGTATTATTTTGGGTATCATTTTACTGTCTCATGAATAATTCAATGTACAAAAATAAGACATTTTCGTTTGTCATAAGATATGAAATGGTCATTAGGTATCATTGATGTGTTTTATTTTACATGCCCTGAAAAGTGTTGAGAATAAGACAATCCGTACGGATTTTAGGTGCCGAGATATGTTTTTGAAGGTAATTCATAGTTTTTGATATTCAAAGAAACCTTGCGGCAAGTCAGAATTTTACGTGTATTACGGGAAAATGTGTACTTTTGCGATAGAATTTTAAAGCAATATGCCAAACACATCCTCCCGTGTAGTTTATCTTGACTGGTTGCGAATTATTGCTACCTTTGGCGTTATATTTCTTCATGTGTACGCAGATGGCTATAGCAAAGAGTTTGCGACATACAACTGGTATGTTAATGTGATTGGCGATAGTCTTGTACGGTGGGCGGTGCCGATTTTTGTGATGATTAGTGGTGCTCTTTTTTTGAATCCACAAAAGGATGTAACATATCAGAGTATTTTTAAAAAAAACATAATGCGATTATTGCTGGCATATATCTTTTGGTGGGCAGCTTATTCCGCATACTCTTTAATGATATGTTATGTTTTCAATAGACCTTTCAGTTTGGACTGTCTCACGCCTCATTTCCATTTATGGTTTCTGCCTATGCTTATGGGTGTGTATTTGTTTATACCATTACTTCGAAAATTTGTTTATGATGAGAAACTCCTTTGTTATGCTCTTCTGTTGTGGAGCATATACATCATAGGAAGTTTTGCGCTTAATTTTGTGGATATGCTTCATCAAATTTCAATCCTTTTCGGGTTGAATGTTATCATTGGTTATGTTGGTTATTTTATGCTGGGCTACCACTTGGTATCGCATCAGATTACCAAGAAACAGAAATACTGGATATATTTCATAGGATTGATTGGTGCGACAGTTTGTATTGTAGGCAACCTAGGATTATCCTTATATACAGGAGAAAGCAATAAAGTTTTCTTAAACAATTTGAGTCCTCAAGTAATAGCTATGTCAATGGCAGTGTTTGTATTTGTCAAAGAAGATATGACAACTATAACACAGAAGGCAACTAGGTTGATAGATTATACGCGTAAGGACTTGTTTGGTATTTATCTTACACACGCTTTTTGGTTGATGGTGTTAAGTCGTGATTGTGTTCGAAATTTTTGCAATCAGGCTATGTCATTGCCATTATTAGCTATCATCATTTTTATCTTAAGTCTGTTCACCACGAAGTTGATTAGATGCATTCCCTTTGTGCGTAAGGTTGTGGAATAAAGATAAGGCGAACTTTTCATATGGATTTATTGTTTCCCTAATTTTTCTCTCACTAGTTTCACAGCCTCTTTAAGTGGTTCAAATCTCAGTAAAAAGGCAATGCCAAGATAAGTTATGGTACAAGCAATAATCGCAATGGCAAAAGCTAAATAGATATTTTCGAATAGATTACATATATATAAACCCTCAAAACCTATGGCAAATGATAATAACAACCATGGTAAAATTTCTTTAATTTGAGTGATAAAACCATAGTTTAAAATCTTTTTCGTGTAAATCGTATTCAAATACAAGGCAATTAAAGCATAAATAACTTGTCCAATACAGATAATTGTTAAGTCAAAAAACAATGTGATTGCTAAAATGGCGAAGGCAATACTTTTTTTGATTACTTCCAATTTCAAAATAAGATCGGAACGCCCCTTTACATATAATAAATTTAAGTTGGACTGGATAACGCACTCCCACAAGCATTTGAAGCACAAAATCTGCAATAAAAAAATGCAACCTCGCCATTTTTCACCTAATAATATTAGAATCAGCGGTTTGGCTGTCCCAAACATAAGCATGATTAGTGGAAAAACAATGAAGGTAACGTCTTGAATATATTTTTTATAAACATTAAGCAGTCGTTGGTCGTCATCTTGAATCTGGCTCAAAAGAGGAAATGTTACCCTCTGTAATATCTGGGCGATATTGCCTCCAGCAAAAGAGGTAAACTTATTGGCATTTGTGTATAATCCCAAATCGGAACTTGTAAATTTTTTGCCGATAACAACATTGTAAATATTTGAATAGATGCTGCTTATGATTTGTGCAACTAAGAGCTTGGAACCAAATTTGAATAATTTTCTAAACGATTCTTTAGAAAACACTCTTGCCGGGAACCATTTAACATACCAAAAACTGAAAATTACATTAAATACTGCTAATGCCAACAATTGGACAACCAAAGCCCATACACCAAACCCCTTTAATGCAGCAATAATACCTAAAATGCCAGACATAATAGCCGATAAGAGCGATATTTTCGATTGGGTTTTAAAGTCTACATTGATAACTAATTTGGTTCTGTTTACCGCAACTAACGAATTGATTATAAGATTTAGAGAATAAACTCTTGTGATAGGAACAAGTATAGGTTGTTCGTAAAATTTTGCAATAAAAGGTGCGCAGAAAAACAAAATCAGGTAAATGAAAACACTCATTGAGAGGTTTATGTAGAACACTGTCGAAAAATCTTCGTCGGTGCGATCTTTTCGTTGGATAAGAGCACTGGAAAAGCCGCCATCAATAAAAACTTGCGACAAAGCAATGAAAATCGCCAGCATACCAATGAGTCCATAATCATCAGGCGTTAATAATCGCGCCATGATAATAGTCAAAACCAATTGAACGATTTGGGTGGAAAATCTTTCTACAAAACTCCAAATCGTTCCGTGTAATGCTTGATCTTTCAGATTTTCAGAACTCATTGAATGTTAAGTGATTTTAAGATATCGTCCATTGTGTTTTGAGCAACGGTTTTTCCGTTAGGAGGCAAAAGATATTTTTCAAAGAAATCTTCTCTTTGTTGTTTCATTGGGTCAATGCCTTTTAGCACAACATTTTCAATGAAAGCGATGATATCTTCTTCTTCTTTAGCAATATAATGGGTGTCCAAAGCAATAGTCCCGACTTCATTCTTGCATTTTTTAATTTCAGCCATGTCACGACTAACATACATAACAGGATTTTTCGTGTAAAAATATTCAATAGAAAAAGAACTACAATCATGAATCATAGCATCTGAAGTTTTAAACAAATCAATAAAACTCCCAGTTTCTAATTGTGTGTTTTCTTGTGATTGCCACCAGTTATAATATTCATCAGCCTTCTCTTTACCCCAGTCTTTATGTTTGTAAAGTTCTGTTAGTAAGCGCGGATGAGGTTTAAAGGCAAATTGAATTTGATCGGCATATTTTGTGGCAATTTCTTGCATTAACTTATGAAACATCAAGAAATTAGAAAAGAATAAAGACGAAATTCCTTTCTCAATGGTGAAATGAGGGGCATAAATGATGCGTTTCTTTGTTACGTTTTGTGGTTTCCATACATCGTTGATTTCTGGTGATAAGAAGTCATCAGCATGCGGACAGCCAACAATTACTATGTTTTTGCCTTTGTTATCTGCGGATGCTCTTGCGTTTTTCAAATCTTCATCTGATGCATAGTACAATTTCCATGCCACATTATGAAATGGATTATTATATGAAGTTTTTAAATAACAATCTTTAAAGCCGTATGGATATGCACACAATAATTTGTATTTAAAATGCCATGCGTCATATTTTTTTTGATAAACATTAGCATAATATTGTGTGTAAAATAGAATATCAGGATCCAAATTTTTCTCAAAATCATATTTAAAATCTTGGCAGTCAATATATTTCATGTGCTTTTGAGAAAAATACATTTTTAATTCATCAGCATTTTTTTTTCGCTCATTTTCAGAAAATCCAGGGAAAGGAGCTATGATGATACTAACATTAAAGCGTTTGTGATTAGCCATTAAGTCATATAAATGCTGATATTGCCACATAGCCAAATTTGCTGCAACAAAAACAACATTTATTTGATTTTTATGTTTAATTTTGATTAAATAGAATGTGTGAATAATTGCTACAAATTTATATTTCAATCTTCTGAGCAAAGTTCCTGCTATTTTTCTGAAAGGAAAATACTTCATTTTATTAATAATTTGTATGGTATCTGTTGATGGCGAGTGTATTGTTTTTTCGGTGATTCTGAAGATTGTTAAATCTCTAATCGAAATCCATTATAAAACATTTCCACCACTTTTATCATTGCCATAGATACTTCGTTTTCAATATATGAGCTGTTTTTTTGATTCTCGATTGCTTTTAAAAACGATACTATCATATACCTGATGCCTTCACCATCTAGCTGATAAAAATAGCGTTTGTTATCAGCGGGATTTTCCTTTCTGACTTCAAAATAATCAGTCTTCCACCAGGGGGCAGGGATATAAATGTACCCCTTCGTTCCTGAAACTATTAATTCGCCTTCAGATTTAACTCCCTTGCCAACTTTTAGCGATGCAACGGCTTTTGGATATACAAAGGAGATTTTTGTAAAAGTATCGAAATTATCTGAAATGAGGTGTGAAACGATTTGAGAATCGCTATATTGTGTACCAAGTAACTGAAATACTGGCAACATTGCAGTGGGTCCCCATGCGCAAATACTATTCCATGTATTTGTAAGGTCTTTTTCTCTTTTGCTTTCCAAATCAGAAAGGCTAGTGCAAACTGAATCGACTGATTTTATATCACCTATAACTCCACTTTTAACCAACAAATTCATGCGATTATAAGCCATTGAGTATGCGGTTTTTATGGCATCCATTAATATGCAGTTATTTTCGTTAGCCAATAGTTTTAATTCATTATATTGGTCGATGTTTAACGCAATAGGGGATTCACATAAAATATGTTTTTTGTGTTGTAATGCCGTTTTGATTTGGCTGTAATGCTTTGATGGATGTGAAACGATATATAATGCATCAGATTGGTCTATAAGTTCCAAAATATCAGAAGTCTGAACTGGCAATACGTGTAAGTTCTGAGATAACAAGGAAGAATCTATAGAACAATAACCGCTGATGTTTACGCCATTTACAAATTGTGATTCGGTAGCGAATTTGTTTAATACGGGTGATTCGCCGACCAATCCGATGCGAACTTCTCGTTTTTCACTTCTAAGTTCGCTACTGGAAATACCCTGGGTTCTGTCTAAATAAACCACCTTGCAAAATTCATTGAGGTAGTCAAAATGCCCTTTCCAATCAGAACCGACAGTAAAGATATCAATGTTGTATCGTTTGATATCATCGATTTTTTGGCCCTCGTATTCTTCAACAATTATTTCATCGGCTAATCCTGTTGCTTTGACAGCTTCAATCCTTTCCATAAGAGTTTGTTTGACGTTAATTTTTCCTCTAGCCCTGTCAAATCCATCGGCTGTAACTCCTACAATAAGATAGTCTCCCAGAGCTTTTGCCCTTTCTAATAATCGTATATGCCCATAATGAAGCAAATCGTATGTTCCGTATGTGATAACTTTAATCATTGGTCTAATTCAAATAAAGCGTTACAAAATTGTTTCATATATTTCTTTTCTCCTATTGAAACCCTAAGGCAAGTCCCAAAATCTCCAACATTCGGATAGGATTTTATTAAAATCTTTTTTTCAGATTTCATTCTTTCAACTATCTTTGGAGCATCCGTTTTTGTTTTGATAAAAATAAAATTGCCAGCTTCTCCTTTGTGAGGATATCCTTTGGAGTCAAGGGTGTTTATCAGATAGTTCCGTCCTTCATTGAAATTATCAATTAACGACTGTAATAATTTTGGATTTTTCATTACAGCCTCCGCAAATTTCATGGCAAATGCGTTGGTATTGTGCGGGGTGCAGAGTTTTTGAACCATTTTTATTCCTTCGGGCCAGCCTGCAACGTATCCAAGTCTGCAACCTGCCATTGAGAATAATTTTGAAAATGTTCTTGTTACAAAAACATGTTCTTTGTTTAATGCATATTGGATAAATGTTTTGGGGTAGAAATAATGATAGGCCTCATCAATTAGGATTGTAATCTGCTTTTTGTTAGCGATTTCAAACAAAAATTTGAATTCGTCCTCGGAATATACATTACCCATCGGGTTGTTTGGGTTCAAGAGGATTAGCAATTGTGTATCAGAAGTCATTTCGTTGATGATATTGTCAATGCTCATTGTCAAATCCTCATTATAAGGAACTTTGATAAAATTTTTGCCATACATTTCAGAGTATACCTGAAACATAAAGTATGATGGTACGACACCAACAATTCTACCATTGTCTGAAGTAAATGCTTGAATTACATATCGGATGCCTTCTGCAGAACCATTTACCAGACACAAATGAGATGTATCTGTACCCAAAAAATCAGCAAGAACTTCGGTGAAATGCAAAGTTTCAGGGTATTGGGCAACGAATTGCGGTGTGATTTCTTTTAAAACATCATTGATAAAATCCTGTGGTAATCCCCCTGGATTTTCATTCAAATCAAGTCGAAGATAATCTTTTCGTTCGTTTTGGTCAAAAATTCTGAATAATTTTTCGACCCGTGGATTTAAATAGTACATGATTTATCCTTTCGTAAATACTGTTTAACCTTCCACCACCAAACTTTTTGTTTGTTAGTGCCATATACATATTTTGAAATCAAAAGTTTCATGCTCGATGGTTTCGCCCATTTCTTGCACAACGAATCGTAATCCATCGAATGTAAATCATTCATAAAAAACTCACGATTAGGATTTGCCGAAATGGATTTACGCATTGGCCCTTGAAATTTCAACGCTTGCCAAAAGTCAAGTTCTTTGCCAATGAAATTTTGATGGAGTGCATTTTTTACAACATCGTTGCCTTTCGAGGTATTAGTGATAATCAACGAAGCTCCCTTGTTGGAATTATACAAGTCGGGACAATAAATATGTACGCCCCATAAATCCCCAAGTGAAATGTCCGCCACTCTATTAGAAGTTGTGTAAAGGCAATTGTAGCACGATGGACGGCTCATCAAATGATTGAGCCAAATAGACCAAAACGGATTGAGCCAACGATCGCACTTGATGGTCCCATTTGTTGGATTATGAAGAGATGAATATGAGATGTTCATCACTTGATAATCCCACTTGTTGGTATCCTTGTATCTGTAATTAAGGTCAGTAATAAAAGCGTTTTTGGTTTTTCTGATTTTTTTGTCCAACTTTCTGACAAATAGCGGAGAAGGAACACCTTCGCAAATCACTTCCACCGTAAGAAGATTTTGGAAATGTTGTCCTCTCAAAAACGCCTTCAATCCTGCAATTTGACAAGGGGTTCCCGAAAACAAAACTTTCTTCCCTTCTTTCAAAAAACTTTCGGCATCGGAATATGCAGTACCGATTATGCTTTGCGAATATTTGGAACGACGGAATTTCGCCAATTCGTTTTTGTCTGTTATATAGGAATGAAAGACCTCAAGCCCTTTAGCCTCTGCCCCAAAAATCACGTAGTTTTCATCACAAAAACACTCTACAATCGCTGAAAATGCTCCGCCCGATGTGCTTTCGTTGAGGATTTTGTCATCATTGATATGACCGCCAAAAGCGCACTGTTCTTCGGTGTTTTTCTCTGCAAGTTCAATGTATTGACAAACATGTCGGCATAATCCGCAGTCAACGCACATTTCCGAATCAACGACAGGATATCTGAACCCTTCGTCATCCTCCTTCATACAAACCGCTTTTTTAGGGCAAACTTGTATGCAGGCTTCACAGCCGCAGCAGTTTCTTTTGTCAAATTTTTCGGAAATGTTCATTTTTATAATAACTCCAAACTTGATTTCAAAAATTCCAACGACTTTTTGCGAGCCTTGTTGATGTTGAAATGAACTTTTTCGTAGTCAATTTCCATTGTCTTTTCGTTACCTGTTACCAACAGGCAGCCGCTAAGACCGAAAAGTTCCATCAGTTCGCTGATTTTGGTGTTGCACTCCTGACGTGTAAAACCATAAAACGGTCGTTTGTATTGAACGCTTAAAATAATGCCGTGGAATGAGTTTGTAACCACGCATTCAGCATGTTTCACAAGCGAAAGAAACTCTTCTACACCCGCCTGATAATACGGAATGTGGTCTTTTTCGCCAATGGCCTTCAAACTAATGTCAACAATTTTGAGGTTGCGTTCCTTCGCAATTTTTTCGGCATAGGCATACATCTGCGCATTGTGTCGTCTTGAATAGAGTAAAAGGTATTTTTCCGCAACGAGCCTTCCTACAACAATGGTGTCGTAGTCCTCTTGCTTTAAAAGTAAGGTTGGGTCAATAGTGCGTTGTACGGATACATTTACCTGACTTTTGACATATTCAATCATGTCATTTTCTCTCAATCCTAACGCCTTAAAATTCTGCAAACGTTGATTTAAAATCCTATATTTATCTTCAGAAAAGTGAGAATCGCCAAAACTTGCCGCATACGAAATGCTTCTGCCTCTCATACAGTTGAAATTGGCATAATAACCTTCTGCAAAACCCTTAAACTCATCAATGCAAAAAATAGTATCGCTGCCGCAGACAAACCTTTCAACATTCTCATCGTCAACAATTTCATTAAAATCATTGTCGAAATATTTTTTTACGGTTCTTCTGAAACGGTTAGAATAAAAGTCTTCGAACTTATAAAAATTTTCCTTTATTGCGGGCATCGACATTTCAGTCATGCGGACAATCGCGCTGTCCTTGTCCCACATTTGTTTTATGGGGTTGAGTGCGTTAGCATCCTCTAAAACCTTCGGGCAATAGTCTACCAGAATTGGATTGTAGCCAAGGCTTAGAATTGTGCGATTCAATGCCCACGACTGTAGGGCTGAACCGTAATTGGTGAAATTGCAGTTGATATTATAACTAACGATGCCAATATTTTTCATTAGGAACCTGTTTGTTTTTCATTTTATGCCCCCCAATACACCACCGCAGAATTTTCATTTCGCCCAATATTTTACCTTGTATCTATTGTATAGCCGTGGTATATGGGTCAATTCCTTGAGTTTTCATCTCTTTTGGACAAACTTCCCGATAGAAGGCTCTATCTGAAATTTACCGCGGTAAATGTACGGAAAAATCCAGTACTTTCGACTGCTTATAATAAAATAAAAGTTCACAAGGGAATGTTATTAGTAACTCAAGCCCTCTGCGGGTTAGAAAGGCTGCTGCTGCCCATAAGGTCATGCTGCGCTACTTTGTTCTTGAAATTTGAATTCTGAATTCCGCCGTACGGCCGTGCGGCGTCTATTCCCACTCAATGGTTGCGGGCGGTTTTGAACTGATGTCGTAGCATACGCGGTTGACGCCTTTCACCTTGTTGATGATGTCGTTCGACACTTTGGCCATGAACTCGTAGGGCAGGTGGGCCCAGTCGGCGGTCATGGCGTCGGTGCTGGTGACGGCGCGCAGGGCCACGGCTTTCTCGTAGGTGCGCTCATCGCCCATAACGCCCACACTCTGTATGGGTAACAGGATGACGCCGGCTTGCCAGATCTGGTCGTAGAGCGACACTTCAATCTCGCCGTTGCTCATGTTGGCGGGCACTCCGGCGGCCAGCACCTTGCGTGCTTCTTCGCCGCTCAGCTTCACTTTCCAGTTGCGCAGTCCTTGGATAAAGATGTCGTCGGCATCCTGCAGTACGCGCACCTTCTCACGGGTGATGTCGCCTAAGATACGCACAGCCAGTCCCGGTCCGGGGAAGGGGTGGCGCGTGATGAGGTGCTCGGGCATGCCGAGTTGTCGGCCCACACGGCGCACTTCGTCTTTGAAGAGCCACTTCAGCGGCTCGCATAACTGCAGGTGCATCTTTTCGGGCAGGCCGCCCACATTGTGGTGGCTCTTGATAACCATGCCCGTAATGCTCAGACTTTCAATTCTATCGGGATAAATGGTGCCCTGTGCCAACCATTTGGCGTCGGTAATCTTCTGCGCCTCTTCGTTGAACACGTCGATGAAGCCGGCACCGATAATCTTGCGCTTGCGCTCAGGCTCGGTCACACCTTCCAGTGCCTTGAAGAACTTGTCGGAGGCATTCACGCCGATGACGTTCAGACCGAGGCACTCGTAGTCGTGCATCACATTCTGGAACTCGTTTTTGCGCAGCATGCCGTGATCGACGAAGATGCAGGTGAGGTTCTGGCCGATGGCGCGGTTGAGCAGCACGGCACATACCGACGAATCGACGCCGCCACTAAGGCCGAGGATGACGCGGTCGTTGCCGATTTGTGCTTTCAGCTCGGCGACGGTCGTCTCCACAAACGAAGCGGGGCTCCACGTCTGGTGGCCGCCGCAGATGCCTACTACAAAGTTCTTGAGGAGTTGCTTGCCTTGGATGGTGTGGAACACTTCGGGATGGAACTGTACGCCCCAAACTTGCTCATTGTCAAATTGGTAGGCGGCGAATTCCACTTTGTCGGTGGAGGCTATCTTGTGGCAGTGCTCCGGCAGGCGGGTGATGGTGTCGCCGTGGCTCATCCATACTTGTGTATGATCGTCCAGTCCTTGCAGCAGTGGGTTGCTATGGTCGAAAGTGGCGAGGTTGGCGCGGCCGTACTCGCGACTGCCGGCGGGTTCCACTTTGCCGCCGTTGGTGTGGGCCATGAATTGCGCGCCGTAGCAGATGCCCAGCACGGGGATCCTGCCGCGAATACCGCTGAGGTCCACCTTGAACGCCTTCTCGTCATAGACGCTGAACGGCGAGCCGCTCAGGATGACGCCGATGACGTCGGGGTCGTTGTGGGGAAACTTGTTGTAAGGAACGATTTCGCAGAACATGTCCAACTCGCGGACTCTACGGCCTATCAGTTGCGTGGTCTGTGAGCCGAAGTCTAAAATGATAATTTTCTCCATCGAAGTAAAGTTTGCGCAAAAATAAGAAAATTTAGTTTTTAGTTGTTAGTTTTTAGTTGTTAGAAGTGAAAAGTGAGGAGTGTCCGCTGCACTACGCTTGCGGAATGGAGTTAAGAAGTTAAGAAACTAAGGAGTTAAGTATTGGTGAAGTGAGCAGTGAGGGGTGAAGAAACTAATTTTTCATTGTCAATTATAAATTATGAATTGTATTTGTTCTTTGTTCTTTGTTCTTTGTTCTTAATTGTGCATTATGCATTGTGAATTGTGAATTAATTAATGTATCTTTGCCCTATGATACGCTATGCCACACATCACGACACCGCTGCGCTGAAACTCTTGCTGAAAGAGGTTTTTAGCGATAACGACCGCTTTATCAACTTGTTTTTCCGCTTGAAGTTCGATGGTGGCAACGTCTGTGTGTATGAGCAAGATGGTCAGATTGTGTCGATGGCGTTTCTGCTGCCGGCAACCATCCTGCTGGCGGAGGGCGAGCGGCCCGTTACCTATCTGTATGCTTGCGCCACGCGCGAGGCGTTTC
>JAEEGL014469297.1_pt1 | contig 12604 bp, 13 predicted proteins | sample 9134231 | NCBI WGS metagenome assembly JAEEGL01 (sample SAMN16246548, study PRJNA631951) | gut metagenome | biome: gut microbiome; feature: rumen; material: fiber-attached | host: Bos | place: Iran: Karaj | collected 2018-10
CGTGACGATCTGGTTCTCCGGGCTCTGCTGTACGAAGCCGATGCGCTCGCTCTGCCCCCGGAGGTCCAGCTCGCCCAGCGGCCTGCCTTCAAAGAAGATCTCCCCCCGCAGATCCCCGGTGGGGGCGAGGACGGACTTGAACTGCCGCAGCAGGGTGCTCTTTCCGCAGCCGGAGGGGCCGCAGAGGGTAACGAACTGCCCCCGGGGGATGGAGAAGGTGAGATGGGAAAGGGTATCCTGCCGCTGCTCCGGATAGGCGAAGCTCAGGTCCCGGACCGCAAACGCTTCCATTTCACGTCCTCCCTTCCGTTCAGGATCAACGGGGTCAGGCACAAAGCAAGATAAACCAGGAAAAAGCTGATGGGGAAAGGCCCGAAGGCCGCCCATTTGATCGAGGGGTAGTACCGGAAGGCCAGGGCGCCGCTTATCCATCCGAAGACGATATACCAGCAGCAGAAGCCCAGCCACAGGAGAAGGAGCCTGTCCCGGCTGTCCAACCGGTAGATGGAAAAGGCGCTGCGCCCCGGCAGCCCGTATCCCCGGCCCTTCATGCTGTCCGCTGTCTCAATGGCGTTCTCCAGACTCCAGGTCACCAGGATGGATAGAATGGTGATCCCGTTCCGGATCCGCCGGGGGATGCTCCCGTCGGACATGTCCCGCCCCACGCACTGCTGGGCGGTCCGGATGGTCTTCAGCTGGGCGGTGAACTTCGGCACGAAGCGCAGGGTCATGCTCAGTACCAGGCTCAGGGCCGGAATGATCCGCCCGAAGAGATAGACGAATTTGTCCGAGGTCATGACCTCGTTGTAGCAGGAGAACCACTGGACGATACAGGCCAGCATGAAGGCGCTGGCCGCGCCGTAGATCAGGCTTTCCAGGGTGATGGGGTTGCTGTTGGGGGTGTAGGCCAGGATGGTGACGCCCTCATGATTGAAAGCGGGGTTCAGCACCGCAGCCAGGATCATCATGGGCAGCAAAAAGCGGAGAGAAAAGCGCAGGCCTTTTCTCCCCTTCAGGTAAAGGCTGTAGGCTGTGGCGCTGCCCAGAGAGATCACCAGACAGATGGGGTGCATGAAGCACATGCCGAACACCAGCACCAGGGCGAAATACAGGAAGTTCACCAGGGGGTGACATCCGGAGAAGGCGTCCTTGTTCCGCATTATCTGCCGTAACCCTTGGCGATCACCCGCAGCTGATCCCCCACGGCCTTCAACTGAGGCCGCTTGAGACTGGTACTGATCTCATGGGTGAGATACCTGGGCTCCACCCGGTCGATGATCCGCACGCAGCCGGGATCCGTCCAGGGGCGATGACGGTCGATGCTCTGGATATGGGAATAGGAGTAGCCGAAAGCGGAGAAATACTCCTTTGGGAAGTCTGCAGGCATCTGCCCCACAGTTTTCCGGCAGTAGGCACCGCTGACGGACTGGTGGAAATGGATGCCGTATACCCGCTTGGCCAACTCCCCATGCTTTTCGATCATGGAGAGGATATACCGGATCCCTTCCCCCTGGCTGCGGATGGACCAGTTGGCGTTAATCAGATGACCCGTATCCAGCATGATCCCCACCCGGGGATACTTGATCCCGGAGAGGAGGTATTCCGTTTTTTCCGGCTCCGTGAAGGTGAAGCCGGGCCACCACTGGTTCTCCACCAAAAAGTCGAAGGTGGGTTCCACCCCCTCACGGAGGCTGTTGATGAATTCGATGGCTCCGTCCAGGACCTCCTTGTCCGTATGGAACCATTGGTAGGTATACCCCTCCTCCAGGGAGACGTCGGAAACATGGAAGACCATATAGGGGGGCTTGAAGCGCAGAGCCAGAGCCAGATCATCACGGAACTGCCGCATCAGATCCTCCGGCTGAGTCCCCCGGTATACCTGGCCGATCTCCTCCCAGGAGCGGAATTTCCGCAGCAGGGCTTTTTCGTCATGCCGCCAGAAATCCAGCCAGTCCGGGTAAAAGGTCATATGCCAGCCGGAGACCAGGGAGCGGGAAAGGGTATCATCCAGGTCGTCCGGGTCGGCAATGGCCTCGATCCCGTCCAGGCCCAGGGCCTTGATCTCCTCCGCCAGCCTGTCCCAGCTGCCGAAGGGCTTTACACAATAGGAGGAAAGAGGAAAATTCGTACTTTGGATCATGGGAGCAGTCCTTTCTTCCCACGCCGGAAGGGCGCGGAAAAATCGCTTGATTTTTTTATTATAAGGGTTTTCCCTCCGGATTTCAACCGGGAACGGCGATAACGGACGCCCCGGCCTTTCCACGGGATCAACAGAGGCCGAGCCCCGCTGCGGGTTCATTTGCCATCCCGTCGAAAAAGCCGCGGTTTGCCATCAGTCTCCCCGATCCCGACCGTGCAATGACCCTGCCCGGAGCTCCCGGGAAAGTGACGCCTCTATTCCATGCGCTGAGACCGTTTATCTGCCCTCTCCCCTTTTCTCCTGCAGCAGCCTGACCCCGTCCTCGTGATTTCTGTGCTGGAATCCATCCGTCAAATGTGATATGATGCTCCGGCAACGGCTGTACGGCGTCGCAGTGCATGCACGCGAAGAGACCGTCAGCCTCGGAAGGGAGATCATACGAATGGGGAAAAGAAACGCGGTATCCGCAGCGATCACCGCAGCGCTCCTGCTGCTGATGCTCAGCAGCTGCGGCAAACAGGATGCCCCGGCGGAAACGGCAGCGCCCGTTCCCGCCGCCGAGACCGCCAGGCCTGAAGAAACCGAACCGGCTGCGACGGAAAAGCCTGCCGCGGCCTGGACGGAAAGGAAGGATGGCGAACGTTTCGAAGAGGTCATCATCGTCGAGGGCATGGAGGAAACAGTCGGGTACGAGCATATCCGGGCCGACACCCTGGGATTTGAGATGGATTACGACTATGCGCGGTTTCAGCGGATCAGCGGATCGAACACCGTGCGCTTTGTCTCGGTCTACGATGACCCGGAGGATCCGGAAAACTATCTTGAGGTGGCCGATAATCCCCGGGATGCCGAAACCGTCGCCGCAGCCGTAAGCTCGGCTCTTTCTCTCGATTATGAGATCACGACGGGAGCTTATCCGCTGGACCGTGCGGGCAGCTGCATCCGCATCGACGCATCCGAAGGCAAAGGCCACACGGGAACACCGGATCTGCTGCAGATGGTCTATATCATCCCGGCGGAGGACGGATGCCGCGTCGCCACGGCGCATTATTCCTTTGAGAGCGCGGAGGGCTTCGGCAGGCGGTTTTCCTATATGATGAAGACGTTCTCGGTCATGGCCGACCGGGGAGACAGACGGATGACGGAAGAACAGGCGCTGACCGCCATCCGGCGGTACTGCTGCATCGGCAATCCGGATCTGAGGAGCATGGAAAGCTCCGGAGAGTATTCGATCTCCTGGACGATCGACGCAGGGGATGAACAGGAAACCGTGGTTTTGTTCCGGTCATATACCGGCGCGCAGGTGCGCTATCATATCGATCCGGTTTCCGGCGAGACTTATGTTACGGAGTATGTTCCCGGCGTGACCGCCGAGGAGGAACGGACGGAGGAAAGCCTCAATGCGTGGGACTATTGGTTCTGATCCCTGTTCTGGCAGAAGGGATGAGCCGCCCGCCGGGGCAAGGCATCCGAAAGGAGAAACGCAGTCCGCCATTCGGCGGACTGCGTTTGTTACCCCATTTTGCGGATCATCAATGGTCGATGAAATGGAGCAGCGTGCCGGTGACGCCGAAGACCCAGTGGACGATCCACACACCGTAGATCGACTGCTGCTTCTCATACAGGATACCCTCCAGCCCCGCCAGCACCGCCGCGCCAAGCATGAACATCAGGCCCAGGTGGATATGCAGCGTCGCAAAGGACAGGGAGGAGATCACGATGGCCGCGGCGCCCACATGCCTCCCCACCATGACCCGCCGCAGGCTGCCCTGGATCACGCTTCTGGCCAGAAATTCCTGGACGCCCGCCGTGAAGACATAGATGATCTGCCGAACGCCGAAAGCGCGGATATCGAAGAAGGGGTATTCGGGGCTGAGGGCGCCGGGGGCAAAGAGCCGGATGACCGCCTTGCCCGCGCACATCACGGCCACGGCGCAGACTGCGATCAGAAGTCCGGTGCGCACGGTCCTCCAGGGGGTCTCCGTCTTGATGCCCAGATCCTTCCAGGTCAGGCTGGTCCTCCCCAGGATGTAGAAGAACATCAGGAAGCCCAGCACCTCGACCCCATGGGTCATCACATCGGTGGAGACCGGCTGGCCCAGATACTGCCAGACGGCATAGACGATCATCCAGCAGCAGTAGGCGAAAAGGAAAGCCGAAAAGGTCTTGGAGGAGTCCTTGATCAGCTCGGAATAGATCATGTTGGACAGGGATACGGCGGTCATGGAGCCCAGGGATTGGAGCGTGAACTCGTCATCCTCGGTAAAGGGGATGACCTCTCCCCCGCCGTCCAGCTTGTTGATGAGCTGCAGGACGCCGATGAGCTTCTGCTCGGAGTCCTCCAGGGGAACCACCAGCATGGAGCCCGTATGGTAGCCGGTCATCGCGTCATACCGCATGGGGCCGGAGAAATCGAAACGTTCGCTATGGTACACATCCGGGATGTTGATGAGCTCCCGGTGGATGGCCGAGAAGGCGCAGACGTTTTCCTCCCGCAGCTCCACCGGGGGCAGATCCATATCCTTCCGGGTACGGTCGACCTTCTGGGAAAGGGTCTTCATGATGTGGAAGCTCAGGTGGTCTTTTTCATAAACGTACAGCGTGCCCGCGTCGCAGGCCGAGAGTTTCATTGCCTCCGCCAGGAGCTTTTCCAGGAGAAGATTCTTATCCTTCTCCGTCGTCAGCTCGCTGCTGATGGCAACGATCTCGTGAAGCTCGGCTCGGTTCAGCATCGCTTCCTTCCCCCTCTCCGCGCGAGCCGCGCGTTTTTCCGGATGCTCTTCCGGCTTTCCCCTTCGACGGTACGCCGGGCTGCCCGCAGATACAGTATAACACGGCGGCTCCCGAAGAGAAACAGCAATTTGGAAAGATGCCGATCCCGGCGCGGGCTGCGCATTTGCCGATCCCGGTCTGGAATTCCCGGCGCAAACGTGGTATGATTCCTCAGCGGCACCGAAGAAAACGGCGCCCGGTCTTCCGGCATAGGAATTGCCATCACTGAAGGAGGATACTCCCATGAGAAGAAAAAGGATGATTTCCGCGGCGATCGTTCCGGCCGTTCTGCTGGCGGCCATACTGGGCGGCTGCGGCGGTAAGGACGCCGTCCCGGCGCCGACCGTGCCCATGGCGACCGCCGAACCCGCCGCCCCGACGGAACCGGCAAAAACCGCAGCCCCGACGGAACCGGCAAAACCCGCCGAACCGCCCGAGCCTGCCGAAACCGAGGTGCCAGCCGGAAGGCAGGACGGCGAACGCTTCGAGGAGGTCATCATCATCGAAGGCTTCGAGGAGACGGTGCGGTACGAGCATGTGCGGAACGAGGCTCTCGGGTTCGAGCTGGACTATGATTATGAAAGTCTGGAACGGCATTCTGAACCGGAAAAGGAACGCTTCATCTCCTGTTATGACGACCCGGAGGATCCCTGGAACTACATCGAGGTGTTTTATGACGGGGAGGGCGCAGATACCGCCGCCGCAGCCCTTCATGCGGTCCTCCCCCTGGATTTCGATACGGTCGTCACGGAGATCTGCACCCTCGAACATGCGGGCAGCTGCACGCGGATCGACGCATCCGACGCCAAGGAAGGCAGCTTTCTGAAGACCGCGTATCTCATTCCCGCCGGCGAAGGCTGCATCGTGGCCATCACCCAATGCACCCTGGAGAGCGCCGAGGGCTTCGGAAGAAGGTTCAACTATATGCTGAACACCCTTTCGGTCATGGAAAAATGATCCCGGCGGGCATAAACGCAGATCCCTCCTCCCGATCGACCGGGGGGAGGGATCTTTTCGGCCTCCGCGGATCCCGCGGAGGCCGGGTGCGTCGGTTATTCCTGCGCGGACCCGGGATCCTTCAGACCGCGGATGTGCCGGGCATCGTTGGTCAGCGTCAGACGGGAAAGGGTCCCGCTCCCGGCCCGGCTTTCCATCTGCACCGTGGTGATGCCGGTATGGTCGATGTGCAGCATTGCGCAGGCGCAGGGAAACTGCAGATTGAGGATATGCCCCATGGCCGCGCTGGAGGAGCCGCCATGGCTGAACAGGGCAACGGTCCGCTGCCGCTTCTCCTCGGCGGCGCGGCTGTAATAGACGCCCTCCCGGACATAGCCGTACCGCTCCAGCCAATCGTCGATCCCCTTTTCGATCCCGTCGATGCATTCCAGAAGCCGGTTGTTCCGGAAATACGGCAGTTCCCGCCAGTTCGGACCGTTCAGGTCGATCCCCTGCCTGGACATTTCGAATACGATCGCCCAGGGATGCCCTCCCCCGAAGATCTCCGTTCCGTCGAGGCTTCCCCAGCTCACCTCCCGCATGAAATCCAGGATCCGGACCGGCAGCCCCAGCGCATCCGCCGCGGCCTCCGCCGTCTCCCGGGCGCGGCCCAGGGGGGAAGACCAGATCTCCTCGATCCCCTCCTCCTGCAGCCTGGCCGCCGCAGCCCTGGCCTGTTCGCGTCCCAGGGGGGTCAGACAGTCATTTGCGTAATCCGGCTCCCCGTGCCGGACAAATACGATCCTCATCGCGCTTCCCCTTCCTCTTTCCTTTCGTTCGCTGCCGGTGCCCTTCGGGACCTTGCGTCCGATCCCTGACCTTGATCCTATTTATACCATACGCGGATGATCCAGGCAACGGAAACGGCGATCCCCGGCCTGCGCAAAACCCGGGACGGCCTGTTCGGCCGTCCCGGGTCCCGGTTTTCTCTTGGGCGAAAGCCGCTCAGCTCAGGAGCTTATCCAGCAGCTCCGAGAGAGTCTGCTTTTCCTCCTCGGTCAGCTTGGCAAACAAGGCGTCCAGTCTCGCGCCGCGCTCGGCCCGAAGCTCATCCGCCCGGGCTTTTCCCGTCTCCGTGAGCTTCAGCAGGGTCGCCCGCTTATCGTTCTCATCGGTCTCCCGCAGCAGGTACCCATCCTCCACCAGCTTAACGGGAGAAAAGGACCCGCCGCGGCGGAGAGTCGTTCATTCCGTTTGATTTCCGGCGCAAGGCATAGTAAACTGAATATAGGAAGCGCAGCCGCCGGAACGCGGGAAACGGCTGCCGGGAGGACAAGCCGGGAGAACCCGGAGGAGCAGGACGACCCGGGAGGAAAGGAGGCGCAGGAGCCTTGAAACGGCAATTTATTGCCATCGATCTGAAGAGCTTTTACGCCTCCGTCGAGGCTGCGGAAAGGGGATACGATCCCCTGGATGTGAATCTGGTGGTCGCAGACGAGAGCCGCACGGACAAGACCATTTGCCTTGCCGTCTCCCCTGCGCTGAAGGCCCTGGGGATCCCCGGCCGCGGAAGGCTCTTCGAGGTCCGGCAGCGGGTCGAGGAGGCTAACCGGGAGCGGAAGAAGAGGGCCCCGGGACAGACGTTCACCGGCAGCTCCGTCCTTGCCTCGGAGCTCGCGGCGGATCCCTCCCTGGAGATCGGTTTCGTCATCGCCAGGCCGCGGATGAAATACTACATGGAGTATTCCCGCATGATCGTGGAGATCTACCTGCGCAGCGTATCCCCGGAGGATCTGCTGGTATACAGCATCGACGAGGTCTTCATCGACGCCAGCAGATATCTGGAAGTCCACGGGCTCTCCGCCCGGGAGTTTGCCATGGCCATGATCCGGGACGTGCTGGAGGAAACGCGGATCACCGCCACCGCGGGCATCGGGACGAACCTGTATCTGGCAAAGGTGGCGATGGATATCGTGGCCAAGCATATCCCCGCGGACGAAAACGGGGTCCGCATCGCGGAGCTGGATGAGATCAGCTACCGGGAGCAGCTCTGGTGCCATCGGCCGCTGACGGATTTCTGGCGCGTGGGAAAGGGGATCGCCCGGAAGCTGGAAGCCAACGGGATGTTCACCATGGGAGACGTCGCCCGCTGCTCGGCGGGGCCGGAGGGCTCCCTGTACAGCGAGGATCTGCTGTACAAGCTCTTCGGCGTCAACGCGGAGCTGCTCATCGATCACGCCTGGGGCTGGGAGCCCACAGAGATCGCCGACTGCCGCGCCTATCGCCCGGAATCAAAAAGCATCAGCCAGGGGCAGGTCCTCCCCCGCCCCTATACGGCGGCGGAGGGGCGGATCATCGTGCGGGAAATGGCCGACCAGCTTTCCATGGAGCTGGTCCGCAAGGGCCTCCTCACGGATCAGGTCGTTCTGGATGTGATCTACGATGTGGACAACCTCCGGGACCCGAAGATCATGGAGAAATATAAGGGCCCCGTGGAGACGGACTATTACGGACGGGCGGCCCCGAAACCCGTCCACGGCTCGCAGAATCTCGGCCGCCGCACCTCTTCCACGGCGCGGATCATGGAAGCGGCGGCTGCGATCTATGACCGGATCACGGACAGCGGCCTTCTGGTGCGCAGATTCTATCTCGCGCTGACGCATCTCCTGCCTCCGGAGGAGTCGGAGCCGGAGGCGGAGCAGCTGGATCTCTTCTCCGACTATGCGGAGCAGGAGGAGCGGCGGAAGGCGGAAGAGGCGGAGCTGGAACGGGAACATCGCAGGCAGAAAGCGATCCTGGCCATCCGGGAGAGATATGGAAAGAACTCCATCGTCAAAGGGCTGAACCTGCAGGAGGGAGCCACCGCGATGGAGCGGAACAACCAGGTGGGCGGCCACAGGGCAGGAGACTGAAGATGAGCAAAACGGAACGAAGGCCGGATCCGGCGGACGCCAGGACGGTATACGGAGACATTATCGACCTGGAACACCACGTATCCGCAAAACGCCCGCAGATGCCGCGTCTGAGCCGCGCGGCGCAGTTCGCCCCCTACGCGACCCTGAAGGGCTACGAGGATCTGGTGCGGGAAGCCGCCCGGGAGACCGACGCGCAGCGGATCCTGGATGAAAGCGAGATCGAAGCGCTGAACGAAAAGCTCGTCCTTCTGCAGCAGCTGGAGGATGCGCCGGAGGCTTCCTTCACCGTCTTTGTACCGGATAGGAAAAAGGCGGGAGGAAAGTATGCCGTGCTGCGCGGGAGGCTGTCCCGTTTTGACGAATACGCACGCAGCATCACCCTGGACAGCGGCGAGGTGATCCCCATCGAGTATATCGCGGGGATCGACTGGGAAGGTCTGGAGCTGTGAGCGGAAAACCGGGGGAAATGCGGGCGGATGGATCCCCTGCTCCTCCGGAGCGGGGCCAGGCTCAGGCGGGTCGTCCGGGAACAGGCCGCTTCCCGATCCTCATCACGGAACGGAGCCTCCGTCTTCCCCAGGGCGGCATTCCGGTGTATAATCCGATGTGTGGACGGGATGGGCTCCGCCGCCCCCGCTCCGCCCCGGCATGACCCGGATCGCCGAGGGAAAAGAACAAACAGCCGGACCGGCGGGCCGGCATGATGGGCAAACAAATGATCAGTTTAGAGGAATACAAGCAGATCGTATCGGAGCTGCTGGACGAGCTGCCGGAGGAATTCTTCCGGGAGCTTTCCGGCGGCGTTGTCGTGTCCGAAGCGTCGGTACTCCCGGATTACGCCCGGGGCGACGATATCTATACCATGGGGCAGTACCAGGTCTCCTACGGCATGAGGCAGATCATGATGTACAAGGGCTCCTTTGACCGGGTCTATCCCCAGGCGGACGCTTCGGAGGCCCGCAGGCTCCTCCGGGGGATCCTGCGTCACGAGTTCCGGCACCACCTGGAGTCCATCGGCGGCATCCGTTATTCCTCCTCCCTGGAGGCGGAGGACGAGCGGGAAAAGCGGGCTTATCTTGCTTTCCACAATAACCAGAGCAAAGGAAAAGATATCTGATGATGAAACAGGAATTCTTCTATCCTTCCAGGGACGGTCTGACCCGGATCCACGCGGTGGAGTGGATCCCGGAGGGGGAGATCCGGGGGATCCTGCAGATCGCCCACGGCATGGTGGAATTCATCGACCGATATGACCGGTTCGCGTCATTTCTGGCTTCCCGGGGGTTTTACGTGGTGGGGAACGACCACCTGGGACACGGGAAGTCCGTAACGAACGAGTCCCGGCTGGGGTACTTCGCGAAGCACAACGGAAACTTCTGTGTGCTGGGCGATATGCAGCAGCTTCGGGAGGCCACCCGGGAAAAGTATCCGGATGTTCCATATTTCCTGCTCGGACACAGTATGGGTTCCTTCCTGGCCCGGGAGTTTATCGAAAAATACGGGAACGGCCTTGCCGGCGCAGTCATCATGGGGACCGCATACCAGCCCGCCGCGACGCTGGATCTGGCCATCGGTCTCACCGCCGTTTTCCAGCAGGCAAGGGGCGGCCATTACCGGAGCGAGACCATCAACAACATGGCCTTGGGCTCATACAACGCTTCATTTGAACCGGGCCGGACGAAATTCGACTGGCTGACCCGGGATGAAGCCATGGTGGACGCCTATATCGCAAATCCGCTCAATCAGTTCGTCTTTACCATCAACGGGTATTACAATCTCTTCCGCGGCCTGCGTTACGCAGAGCGTCAGGTGAACCTGGACAAGATCCCGAAGAGTCTGCCGATCCTGGTGATCTCCGGCGGCAGGGATCCGGTGGGAGATTTCGGCAAGGGGCCGAAGCTCGTTGCCGAATCCTTTCAGAAGACCGGGATCTGGGACGTTACCCTGAAGCTGTATCCGGAGGACCGGCACGAGCTTCTGAACGAGCTGGACCGGGAGCAGGTGGATCAGGATCTGCTCCGGTGGTTTGAGGCCCGCCTTTGAGCGGACTGCGGCAGGCTGAGCTGCCGATCATCACGCGGGACCCGCGGGAAAGAGGGAAAAACCATGAAGCTGCACATCATCCGGCACGGAGACCCGGACTACGCCCGGGACACCCTTACGGAACGGGGCTGGCGGGAGGCGGAGCTCCTGGCGGAGCGGGTATCGAAGATGGGGATCGACGCCTTCTACCTCTCCCCTCTCGGCCGGGCGCAGGATACCGCCTCCCTGACGCTCAAACGTCTGGGGGCGCAGGGGGAGACCCTGGAATGGCTCCGGGAGTTCGCGCCGATCCGGTTCGACCCGGATAAGGGCAGGGACTCCGTGGTCTGGGACTGGCTCCCGGCCCGCTGGACGACGGAGAAGGCCTATTATGACCGGGAGGCCTGGCAGCACACCCCCGTCATGGAGGCGGCGGGCGTTCCGGCGGAGAACGCCATGGTGTGCGCCGGTCTGGACGCCCTTCTGGCCCGGCACGGGTATATCCGGGAGGGGGAGCTCTACCGGGCGGACAAGCCCAACCGGGACAGCATCGCCCTCTTCTGCCACTTCGGCGTGGAGTGCGTGATGCTGGGCCATCTGCTGGGCGTTTCCCCCATGCCCCTGTGGCACGGGACCTGCGCTCTCACCACCTCGGTCACCACCCTGGTCACGGAGGAACGCAGGCCGGGGATCGCCTGCTTCCGCATGTACGCCTTCAGTGACGTATCCCACCTCACCGCCGCCGGGGAGGAGCCCAGCTTCTCCGCCCGGTTCTGCGAGACCTGGGACTGCGCCGAGGAACGGCACGACTGAAAAATCAACTCGGACCCGCTGCGCTGGGCTCCGAGTTGAGAAGGCTGCGCTCCGCTCCCCGCACTCGCTATGCTCGCACAGCACGCTCCGCGAGCGGTATTTTGCGGCAGAAATGAATTCCGCCGCAAAATAAATCTCATCTCATTCGCGCCTGCGGGCGCGAACTCTGCGAGGCTTTGTCTGCATTCTGAGCCGGGAGCATCCGCTCCCGGTTTTTTTCTTTTCGCTGTTACTTTTTGCCCTTCTCGTGTAACTTAACAGGCAGAGGGAAGTGAAGGTCTTGTTCGCGGAAACGGATAGAGAACTGATGCGGGGATCTGGCAGCCCGCTCCGGCTGGAAAAAGCGGAGCGGGAGTTCATCCATGCCCTGTATCTGGACCACTATCCGGCGCTGCGGGGCTATGCCGCCGTTCTGGGCTTCCGGGGAGAGGCGGCGGAGGACCTGCTGCAGGAGACCTTCCTGACCGCCATCCGGCGCGTTTCGGTCCTGCGGGAATGCGATAACCCCCGGGCATACCTGATGCAGATCCTGCGGAACGTGATCGGCTACCAGCTCCGGAGCATGAAATACGCGGCGGGACTGGCGGAGAAGCTCCGGGACCGGGGGGCGGAGGAATACCGGGATGAGCTGGGTCCGGAGGTTCTGTACCGGGGGCTGATCGACGACGAAGATCTCCGGCTTCTCCTGCGCTTCTATGTGGACGGGCTATCCCAGAAGGAGCTGGCGGAGGAGCTGGGCATCGACCTGGGAGCCTGCAAAATGCGGCTGAAGCGGGCCAGGGAGCGGCTGCGGGCCGCCCTGGCCCGGGAGACGGAGAAGGAGAAGGGAGGGGAAGATCATGGCTGAATCGAAACGGGACCGGAAGGCGGAGCTGGAGGCGCTGACGGCGGAGGAGCTGGAACAGCGGCTCCGGGAGGCCTTCTTCTACCCGGACAAGATCGACGATACGGTCTTTTCGGAGCTGGAAGCGCTCCGGGAAGCCCTGGAGGAAAAGCGGCCGACGGA
>JAEEGL014739523.1_pt1 | contig 12604 bp, 7 predicted proteins | sample 9134231 | NCBI WGS metagenome assembly JAEEGL01 (sample SAMN16246548, study PRJNA631951) | gut metagenome | biome: gut microbiome; feature: rumen; material: fiber-attached | host: Bos | place: Iran: Karaj | collected 2018-10
CGTAAGCTTCCAACGCCCAGACTTCCATCTCGCCGAAGCGCTGGCCGCCGAACTGCGCCTTGCCGCCCAGAGGCTGCTGCGTCACCAGCGAGTACGGGCCGGTGGAACGCGCATGTATCTTGTCGTCCACCAAGTGCGCCAGTTTGAGATAATACATATACCCGACAGACACGCGGTTTTCAAACGGTTCACCGCTGCGGCCGTCGTACAGCACGGTCTTGCCGTCCTCGTCGCAGCCGGCCTGCACAAGGTATTTCTTGATATCGTCTTCCGTCGCGCCGTCGAATACGGGCGTGGCGATGTGCCAGCCGAGCTCCTTGGCGGCGAGGCCCAAGTGCAGCTCCAGCACCTGTCCGATGTTCATACGCGAAGGCACGCCCAAGGGGTTCAGCACGATCTGCAGCGGCGTGCCGTCCGGCAGGAACGGCATGTCTTCTTCCGGCAGGATTCGGGAGATAACGCCCTTGTTCCCATGGCGTCCCGCCATTTTATCGCCCACGGAGATCTTACGCTTCTGCGCGATGTAGACGCGCACGAGCTTGTTGACGCCGGGCGAAAGTTCGTCCTTGTTTTCACGCGTGAATATCTTCACGTCCACGACGATACCGTCCTCGCCGTGCGGCACGCGCAGAGAGGTGTCGCGCACCTCACGTGCCTTCTCGCCGAATATGGCGCGCAGCAGGCGTTCCTCCGCCGTCAGCTCGGTCTCGCCCTTCGGCGTCACCTTGCCGACGAGTATGTCGCCCGAGCGCACTTCCGCGCCGGGGCGGATGATGCCGTACTCATCCAGGTTTGCCAGCGCGTCTTCGCCGACGTTCGGGATGTCGCGCGTGATCTCCTCCGGCCCGAGCTTCGTATCGCGGGCCTCGATCTCATGCTCCTCGATATGGATCGACGTAAACACGTCGTCCTTTACCAGTTTTTCACTGATCAGGACAGCGTCCTCGTAGTTATAGCCTTCCCAGGTCATGAACCCGATCAGGATGTTCCGGCCGAGCGCGATCTCGCCCTGATCGGTCGATGCGCCGTCAGCGATGACCTGACCCTTTTCCACCCGCTCGCCCTTCTTGACGATCGGGCGCTGGTTGAGGCAAGTTCCCTGGTTGGAACGGAGGAATTTCGTAAGATTATACGTCTTTTCCTCGCCGTCGTCCGTGCTGATGACGATCTTGCGCGCGGAGACCTCCTTCACGACGCCCGCCTTTTCCGCGATGCTGACCACGCCCGAGTCGTGCGCGGCCTTGTATTCCATGCCCGTACCGACGATCGGCGCCTCAGGCACCAAAAGCGGCACAGCCTGACGCTGCATGTTGGAACCCATCAGCGCGCGGTTCGCGTCGTCGTTTTCGAGGAAGGGGATCATAGCCGTCGCCACGGAGACCAGCTGCTTGGGCGAAACGTCCATGTAGTCCACTTCCGTATTCTTCACTTCGATGATCTGGTCCAGCATACGCGCGACCACGCGCTCGCGCTTGAACCAATGCGTTTCGGGATCGACCGGCTCGTTCGCCTGCGCGACGATGTAGTTGTCCTCTTCGTCCGCCGTGAGGTACACGATCTCGTCGGTGATCTGTCTATGCTCTCCGTCCACGCGGCGGTACGGCGCTTCGATGAAACCGTACTCGTTGATGCGCGCAAACGTCGAAAGCGAGTTGATCAGGCCGATGTTCGGGCCTTCAGGCGTCTCGATGGGGCACATGCGGCCGTAGTGCGAGAAGTGCACGTCACGCACGTCGAACGTCGCCCTTTCGCGGTTGAGGCCGCCGGGGCCCAGGGCGCTCAGGCGCCTCTTATGCGTCAGCTCCGCCAGCGGATTCGTCTGATCCATGAACTGCGAAAGCTGGGAGGAACCGAAGAATTCCTTGATCGCCGCCGTCACGGGGCGAATGTTGATGAGGTTGCTGGGCATGGCCACGTCCATGTCCTGCAGGCTCATGCGCTCTCTGACCACGCGCTCCAGACGCGTCAGACCCACGCGGATCTGATTCTGCAGCAGCTCGCCCACCGAACGGATGCGGCGGTTGCCCAAGTGGTCGATGTCGTCCGTGCGGCCGATGTCGTACGGCAGTCCGATCAGATAGCTGATGGACGCGACGATGTCGTCGCGGATGATATGGCGCGGGATCAGGTCGTATACATGCTCGCGCAGGAACGCCTTTAAGGCTTCCTCGTCCATATCCTTGGCTTCGTCCAGCAGCGCGCGCAGCGTCGGATAATGCACATTCTCGTTCAGGCCCGCTTCCATGGGGTCGAACGGCAGGTATCCGCGCGCGTCCACAAAATAGTTGCCCAGCACGCGCAGGCGCTTGCCTTCAAAGCGCAGCCACACCGCGTTGATGCCGGCATCCTGTATCTTGCGCGCCATCTGACGGGAGATGATCTGACCGGCTTCCACGAGCACTTCGCCCGTGCGCGGATCGATGATGTTCTCATCCGCCACGTGCTGCGCGATGCGCATCGCCAGCGCAAGCTTCTTATTAAATTTATAGCGGCCGACGCGCGCGAGGTCGTAACGCTTGTCAAAGAACAGCGAATTGAGAAGCGCACGCGCGCTCTCTTCCGTGGGCGGCTCGCCCGGGCGCTGACGCTTGTAGATCTCAATCAAGCCTTCCTCTACCGAAGAAGTGCTGTCCTTCGCCAGCGTCGCCGCCAGCCGTTCGTCCGGCCCCAGCAGCTCTTCGATCTGCGCGTTCGTTCCATAACCGAGCGCACGCAAAAGCACCGTGACGTGCACTTTCCTCTGCCGGTCGATCTTGACCCACAGCAGCTCGTTGCTGTCGGTCTCGTACTCCAGCCATGCACCACGGTTGGGAATGACCTGGGTGCTGAAAAGACGCTTCCCCAGTTTATCAATGGTTTCCGAATAATACACGCCCGGCGAGCGTACCAGCTGGCTGACAATGACGCGCTCCGCGCCATTGATGATAAATGTGCCCTGATCCGTCATCAACGGAAAATCGCCCATGAACACTTCCTGCTGCTTCACTTCGCCCGTTTCTTTATTTATAAGGCGTACCGTTACCTTCAGGGGCGCAGAATAGTTTACGTCACGCTCTTTACACTCTTCGACCGAATACTTGGGCTGATCCATGTCGATCTTATAATCGATGAACTCCAGCACCAGCTTTTCCGAATAGTCCGTGATCGGCGAAATATCCGCTAATACTTCGCCCAGATCCTGCTTGATGAACCGCCAATAGGAATTGGTCTGTACCTCGATCAGATTTGGCATGTCGAGCACTTCCTCAATGCGGGAAAAGCTCATGCGCGTCCGTTTGCCCATTTGAACTTCATGCACCATCGCGTTCACTCCTCACCGATGCAGATGCATCAAATTGTAAAACCCTGCCCCTGCCGTTTTTCCGGCAGTTGTGACCAAATAATACTTCAAACCACACAGAATACCCAAAATGGATTATGCCCTTTTGCAAATTCTTTCAAACGGCACGCTCCAAAATTTGGGTCATACGTCTTGCATTTTACAATGCGTGTGTAATAATTGATGTTATCACTTTAACTCCTGAAAGTCAATATCTTTTTTCACTTTCACTTTAAGCGCGCATTGTACGCAAGTGCCTTATGTTTTTTCAAATTTTATCTTCGCAAATATCATCCTTCCCGCAGACGTCTGCAAAACGCTGGTTACTACGATGTCCACTTTTTCGCCCACGAAACGTTTCCCGCCTTCAATGACGATCATCGTCCCGTCGTCGAGATACGCGACGCCCTGCCCTGCCTCTTTGCCTTCGCGCATGACCTGCACCGACATTTCCTCTCCGGGCAGCAGGACGGGCTTAATGGCGTTGGCAAGGTCGTTGATGTTGAACACGCTGACCTTCTGCACCGCAGCCACTTTGTTGAGGTTGTAGTCGTTCGTCACGACGATCCCGCCGCGATCCTCGGCAAGCTTGAGGAGCTTTGCGTCCACCTCGGCGATATCGTCGTAATCCTTTTCTTCGATCCGGATCGGCTGATGCAGCTCGCGCTGCATGCTGTTGAGAATGTCCAATCCGCGTCTGCCCCGATTGCGCTTCAGGCCGTCGGCGCTGTCCGCGATGTGCCGCAGCTCCTGCAGCACGAACATCGGCACGATGATCTCGCCTTCCAAAATCCCGGTTTTGCAGATGTCAAATATACGTCCGTCAATGATGACGCTCGTATCCAGAATTTTGGGCCTGGCCGAAGCATTGCGTCCGGCTTTTTCTCCGCCATGCCTGCTGCGGAACAAACCGGCTTCGCCCAGTTCGCTTCTGCGTTTGATCGCGATATTCGCTCCCTGGTATCCGCAGAACGCATACAGGACAATATTGATCAGCAGACTGAGCCAGCCGATATTCAGGTCGCGTATCAGCGTGCTGAGCAGCAGTGCGACCAACAGTCCCACGATCAGCCCCAGCACCCCGTACAGAATATCCGCCGTCGGCAGCTCGGAAAACAGCCGTTCTGCATTGTGCAGGGAGCGGGAGATTCCGGCTACGATCTTGGGCGATAAAAAATAAAATATGATTCCAAATGCTAATGCGCCCACTATGTACGCCACCGGCATAACCCATTCCAATACTACAACATGCAGCTGCAAGCCGCTGAACACCACAAATACTTCGTCAATCAGAGCAACTAATACACATCCCAGCACTGCGCCAAGCAGGACTACCAACCCGCGCGCAAGCTTATTGCCCAAAAGCACCTCACCCCATTTCTTTTTCGTCGTTCATTCATCCAGCAGCATGGAAAAAAACGCTTCCTCCCTGCCGCTCGCCGCAGCCAGCTCCGTTAAAAGCATTTGCCGCGCCAACAGATACATCTTCCGTTCGCCAGCGCTCAGGCCCTTCTGTCTGTCCCGCCGGATCAGGCACTTGACCACATCGGTCACGCCGTAGATTTCTCCTTGACGCAGCCTGTCGAGGTTATCGCGGTAACGCTGGCTCCAATTATCGCTTTCGTCGCGCGCCTCCGTGCGGAAGTAGTCGACGATCTTTTCGCATTCCTCCGAAGTGATGATCGCGCGCAGACCGACATCCTCAGCCGTTTCCACCGGTACCATCGCCGTCATTTTTCCGACGATAAGCCGCAGCATGTAGTATCGGGTCGTCTGGCCGAGGACGTTTTGATCCTGTATATCCTCCACAACGCCTACGCCGTGCATAGGATAGCAGATCATGTCGCCGATCTGAAACATCATCTCTCTCCTTCATAGAGTAAATATAATATCCCTAGTGTTACTATACCCAGTGGCCTATGCAATGTCAAGCAAACAAAAAATGAACTGTTTCGGATTTGCGTGTCGATTTTCGCCGGTTCGTTTGCCTGCCGGATCATCCTTCGCCCATCACGAATCTAAAAGCCTTCCCTGACAAGCAGGGAAGGCTTTCGGTCCATTTGAAATCCCTTCTCAGTTCTCCCTGTTCCTGAGGAACGTGGGCACATCGAGATTGGCTTTGGGGCCGCGTTCCGTGTCCTCCGGCATGGAGACCCTGTTCTGGATCGGGCGCGTAAAGGGCTGGCTCACCATGCTCTCGCCGTTCTCGGGCACGGGCGACACATACTCCGGACGCAGCGGGCTCTGCTGCTCGCCCCATACCAGAGGCTCGCCCTGCTGCGGGCGGCGGGGAACCGGGCTCTGTCCCTGACGCACGCCGTCGGCTTTGTTCGGGATTCTGGAAGACGGCTGCTGTTGCTGCTGTTGCTGAGACGCCGAAGCCGGCCGGATGAGGCGGCTCGATTCCGATTCAAAGCCGGTCGCAATGACCGTGATGCGGATGCTGTCGCCGAGTTCTTCGTCGATGCCCGCGCCCCAGATGATGTTCGCATCCGGATCCGCCGTAGCCTGTATCAAAGCGGCAGCCTCGTTTACTTCAAGCAGCCCGAGGTCCGTACCGCCGGTAATATTCATCAAAACGCCTTTCGCACCGTTGATCCGCGTCTCCAGCAGCGGGCTTTCCACCGCCTGACGCGCCGCTTCCACCGCGCGATTGTCGCCCGAAGCGGTACCGATGCCCATATGCGCCATGCCCTTCTCCTTCATGATCGACCGGACGTCCGCAAAGTCGAGGTTGATCATGCTCGGCACCGCGATCAGATCGCTGATGCCCTGAATACCTTGACGGAGCACATCGTCCGCTACGCGCAGCGCGTCGACGAGCGTCGCTTTCTGTACGACTTCCAGGAGCCGGTCGTTGGGAATGGTGATGAGCGTATCCACCACTTCCCGCAGCTCCGCGATGCCGATCTCCGCATTCTGCATGCGCACACGTCCTTCAAAGGAAAACGGCTTCGTCACCACGCCGACCGTCAATATGCCGAGTTCCCTCGCGCATTCGGCTACGATCGGCGCCGCGCCGGTGCCCGTGCCGCCGCCCATGCCGGCCGTGATGAACACCAAGTCCGTTCCCTTGATCGCCTCCGAAATGGCCTCGCGGCTCTCTTCGCAGGCTTTGCGGCCGATTTCAGGGATCGCGCCCGCGCCAAGGCCCTTCGTCAGCTTTTCGCCGATCTGTATTTTCTGATTTGCACGTGAGAGGTAGAGCGCCTGTTTATCTGTGTTGACCGCAATAAACTCCACGCCGCGCAGGCCGTATTGCACCATCCGATTGACAGCATTGTTTCCGGCGCCACCTACGCCGACCACTTTAAGCTGTGCGAATTCGCCTTTTTCCAAATACATTTCCAGCATACCCAGCCTAGCCTCCTTTACTTAAAAAACCCTATAAGCCGCTTGAGCATGGGGCTTTGTTCCTGCGCACCGCGCATACGGCCAACCTGCTCTTCATCATCCGCATGGAGTGCAAAATCCAGCACGCCGTATGTGCTCGCATAATTCGCCGAGCTCAGCCTCGGCATCCACGGCATATCCCGCTTCACGCGCGCACCGAGCGCTTTTTCCAGAAACTCCTGCACTCCGCGCATCAACGTCATACCGCCGCCCGTCAAATAAATGGCCGGGTGCGTCCGCAGATTGAGATCCCATTTCCCCATCTGTTCGCGGATCATATCCGCTATTTCACGCGCACGTGCCTCGATGATATACTGCACGTCCGAGTGTAAAATACGTTTGTTTCCCTGCGCCGTGCGCACGGTCTCTTCGCTGTCCTGATAATCGATCGCAAATACGTGCCGGCGTTTGAGCTGTTCGGCGACCGTCAGCGGGATCTCCAGCCCGATGCTCACGTCGTTGGCAAGGTGCATGCCGCCCACCTCGAACGTCTCCATCGCCACGAGCGCGGCGTTTTCGATCAGGCACAGATCCGTCTGATAATACCCTATATCCACCACCATCGTCGGCCTGACGCGGTCTTTGGCGGGCACCAGGAACAGGGACTCCGCAAGAGCCGTCGATATGCACATATTCACGCGGATGTCCATATCCTCCAGCGCTTCGTTCACTACGTCCATGAACGATTTCGCCACATACATATGCGATATCGTGCCGCTGATGCTGTCCGCGCTCTGGCCGAACGGCACGTCGCCGTACTGCTTGTCCCCAATGCTGAAACGCACCGGCGTGCTGTGTATCAGCGCACAGTTTTCCGGCGCATCATGTTCCATGGATGCATTGATCAGCATGTCGATCTCCACATCGCTGATGCGTTTTGAGCGGGAAACGACTTCCGTCTGCGCGTCGACAAGCACCATCCGCGCAAAAGAAGACGGAACCGCCACCGACAGCTCGCGAATGCGCGTGCGGCTTTCCTGTTCGGCCGCTTCCACTGCCGCGCGAATCGCTTCTATCGTCTTGCGGCGATCCAGAAACGCGCCGGAACGAAATCCGGGGTGTTCTTTAATCCCTGCTCCGTAGACTACAACGCCATCCTTTCCCACAACGCTTCCGCATAGGCATACAACTTTGAGGCTCCCAATATCCAAAACCGTATTCTGCTGCTTCAATGATCCTTCCTCTTCTTTCCGCCGGGGGCGCCGACATATATATGCCCTTTTAGTCACATATACTATACCATATTTAGTATATAGCATGCAATATCAAAAGCCTTTTAATCTATGGTTTTCCTGCCAACTTTTCATATTTTTTTCGTTATCGGCGCTCATCTGAACCGGTGAGTGCGGTTCATCCGCTCTTCCGCTTCCTCTTTTTTGCTCATTCTTCGTTTTCCGGCCCGTCGGCGTCCTCCGAATTCGTCGGTTCCTGACGTGTCGCGGGCGAAAATACCGGCCCCGTCACGACGCCCACGTTCAGCGTGCCCTCCGTATATCCTCTTTCTCTGAGCACCGGCAGCACCTCTACGATCCAAGCCATTTTTTCTTCCAGCTTGTCCGGCTCGCCCAGCACGATATCCAGGCCTTCCCTGGTCCGCATCTCCACGCGCAGAGGATTGGAAATGTTCACCTGCTCCATCGTTCCGATCAGATCGTATTTCCCCAGGTTTTCCAGCAGCGCCAGGAGCGTCTGCGCCTGAAAATTGTCGCTTTGCGCGAGCGTTCGGCCAACCTGCAGACCCGTGGCCGACATGCCGATCACGTGCAGGATGTCGGGGTAGGTCCCGCCGCCGCCAATGGAGAGAACGTATCCGCTCTCATCTATGACGACGTTGTAATCGAGATACATGATCACCGCCGTCTCTTTCCGCTCCTGCAGGGTGATCCGGATCGTATCCGGCAGTATCCGTTCCATCTTCAGCACGTTCAAATACGGATTGCTCGTAATATTCGCGCGCGCTGCGTCCAGATCGCACAAAAACATGTTTTTGCCGCCGACCAGTCCCGACAGCTCGCTGATCGCCGCCGCCGAGTACTTGTCGTTGCCGACGACCTCGACGTTCCTCAGCAGAGTCACGTAATACGCCGCAACGATCAGCAGTATCACCGCAAGCACCGTTATCACGATCGCCAGCCGCTTGCGCGTTTTCCTCCATTTTTCGTCGTTTCTGCGTTTCTTCTTCTTTCTCTTGCGTATCTCTTTCGCGTCGTCTTCCTTATAGTGCTTGTCCCGAAAGAGGATCTCCGGCCCCGCATCCTGCGGCTTTTTCGCATCAGGAGATGCGGGTCCCTTTTTCGTCGCGGGCGGCGCGGGCTCTTTTTTCGCATCAGGAGACGCGGACTCCCTCTTCGCGGTCGGCGGCACGGGTTCCTTTTTCAAAGCCGGAGGCGCGAATGTTTGTTTTTCATCCGTCGCCGCGGGCGGCGCCTCCGTCACGGTCGTTTCGGTCTGCACGCCGTCCGAAGCCTGTTCGCCCTGCTCGCGCGCTTTCCTGTCGCGTTCGACCGCCTCGTAAAACTGTATCATGCGCGTGGGCGCGTACACCGCCGAGCGCGGCGCGCGCAGCGTCCCGCCCGTCCGCACGGACTTGTCCGCTCCGTGCGTCGGCGCATAGGTGCGCTCCTCCGCGTTTTTTTTGTTGTCGTTTTTATCTTCGTTCATAGGTCATCCCGTCGTCCGCACGCCGAACCTCAGCGCCCAGCTGCGCAAGGCGCATTTCAAACATTTCGTACCCGCGGTCAATGTGCTCCGCATTCGCGACCGTCGTACAGCCCTGCGCCCTGAGGCCGGCCAAGACCAGCGCGGCGCCGCCGCGAAGGTCCCGCGCGCATACGCTTGCGCCCGTCAGCCGTTCTACGCCGTGAATGACGGCCGTGCGATCCCTGACCGTCACCATCGCGCCCATGCGCACGAGTTCCGGCACATGCTTGAAGCGGTTTTCAAACACGTTTTCGACGATCACGCTCGTGCCGGAAGCGATCGTACACAGGGAAAAAAACAACGCCTGCATATCCGTGGGAAAGCCCGGATGCGGCAGTGTTTCGATCAAAGCGATCTCTCGCGGGCGCTTCGGCGCCACAATGCGGACAGCGTTTTCGCGCACATCCAGCTCGCATGCCGCCTCTCTGAGCTTTTCCAGAGCGCATGTGATATGCCGCGGCTGCACATTGTACAGCGTCACGTCGCCGCCCGTAATCGCCGCTGCGCAGAGAAACGTGCCCGCATTGATGCGATCCGGCATGATCCGGTACGTGATTTCCCGCATTTCCGGCCGGCCGCCTTCGATGCATATCGTTTTCGTTCCCGCGCCGCGGATTTTGTACCCGAGCGCGCAGAGGAAATTCTGCAGATCGCATATTTCCGGCTCGCGCGCGGCGTTGTGAATCCGCGTCAGGCCCGGTGCCGCCACCGCCGCCATCATCACGTTTTCCGTGGCGCCCACGCTCGGGTAATCCAGACGGATGTCGGCGCCCCTGAGCGCGCTGCCGTCGCACAGTATCCTCCCGAACGCTTCGCTGATGCGCACGTTGAGCGCTCTTAAGCCCGAAAGATGCAGGTCGATCGGCCTGAGGCCGATCTCGCAGCCGCCCGGATAAGTCACGACCGCACGTCCAAAGCGCGCCAGCACGGGGCCGAGCAGGAATATCGACGAACGCAACTCCTTGGAAAGGCTTTCCGGCATCACATAGCAGTGCGCGTTCGTCGGGTCTACGATTAGTTCATCGCCTTCCCATTGGGTATCGCAGCCCAACCGACGGAGTATCTCAAGCATGTTCGCCACGTCCGCCAGCCGCGGGCAATCCAGTAAACGCACCGGCGCTTTTGCCAGCAATGTGGCCGCCAATATGGGCAGCACCGCGTTTTTTGCCCCTGGTATACGCAAGCTCCCGCGCAGCGGAACGCCGCCGGTCACTACTATACTCGACATTTTTTCACCTCCGGGATGCACCAATCAGACACCGTTCTATCATATGCATCCCGAATGAAAAATGTTCCCTCTCTACAACTCGTTCGTATTACGCGAAATATTCAGCAGCACGCCCATGGATGCGAGGAATATCAGCAGCGAACTTCCTCCCGCGCTCACGAATGGCAGCGCTTGGCCGGTAGTAGGCAGTATCCCCGTCACGACGCCGATGTTCACGATTACCTGCAGCGCCAGCACGATCGTGATGCCCGCCGCCAATAAGCTCCCGAAGCGCTCCTTGCAGCGCATCGCTATACGGATTCCTCTGTAAATAATGAACCCGTACGCCAGAAGAACGATCACGCAGCCGATCAGCCCCAGCTCTTCGCCGATGATCGAGAAAATGAAGTCGCTCTCGCCGTATGTCATGTACAGCAGCTTCTGACGGCTGTTGTTGAGACCCTGGCCGAATATTCCGCCCGATCCCAACGCATAGAAGGACTGCACCAGCTGATATCCCGTGTTTTTCGCGTCTTCCCAAGGGTTGGTAAACGAGAGCAGCCGCCGCATCCGATACGGTTCGAGCCACCCGAAGAGCAGGAACAATACCACGCCCGCGATCAGCAGCAGCACGATATGCTTCACGCGCACGCCTCCGACAAACAGCAGCGCGATGCCCAGCAGCGCGATGATGACCGCCATGGACATGTTCGGCTGCAGCATGATCAGACCGCATATCACGCCGATGACCAGCAGCATGGGAATCACGCCCTTGACGAAATCCTTCATCAACGCCTGCCGCCGCGACATGAACGAACACATATACAGCATCATGCCGAACTTGGCGACCTCGGACGGCTGTAAGCTCTGGCCGAATATGACCAGCCAGCGCTTCGCGCCGTTCGCTTCCTTGCCGAAAAAGAGCACCGCGATCAGCAGTATGAGCGAAAGTACCAGAAACACCGTCTTGAACTTTTCCAGCTTCGAATACTGCAGCCGCGAGAGCAGCAGCATGATCGGGAATCCGAGAACGATATAGATGATCTGTTTGCTGATGTAGTAATAGCCGTCGTTGAACTTTTCCTGCGCGTAGTAATAGCTGGCGCTGAAGACCATGATCAAGCCGAACGCACAAAGCAGCGTCACCATCAGGAATATGGGAAAATCCATATGCCCCAGTTTTTTCTTTTTCCGCTGCTCACGCTCCATCCGGCCAGCATCCTTTCATCCGTGCTCTCGTCTGTCGATTATTTATATGCGCGCACGATATCCTTGAATACCCTGCCGCGCTGCTCAAAATTCTCGAACATGTCCCAGCTTGCACAGGCGGGCGAGAGCAGCACCGCGTCGCCCGGCTGCGCCGCGTCGCGCGCCATGTCTACCGCCTGCGCAAAGTCGCCGCGGCAGTGGAGGATATTCTGAAATCCCGCTTCCTGCGCCGCCTGCAATATCTTCGGCGCCGTCACGCCCAGCGCCACGACCGCCTTCACTCTGCCTTCAAACGACGCGAACAGCTCCGAAAACTCGTTGTGCTTATCATAGCCGCCCAGGATGAGCACCGTCGGGCGCGTCATGGCCGCTACGGCTTTGATCGTCGAATCGGGATTGGTTCCCTTGCTGTCGTTGATATACTGGACGCCGCCGCGCTCGCACACGAATTCGATTCGGTGCTCCACGCCCGGAAAATCCGTCAGCGCGCGCCGTACCGCCGCTTTGTCTATGCCCATGCACAATCCCAGCGCCGCGCAGAGCATGGCGTTCTCCAAATTATGGCCGCCCGGGATGCGCACTTCATTTGCAGGCATGATCTCCGTGTCCGTTCCGTTAAGGCGGTACACGATCTTGCCGTCGCGCAGGAAGACGCCCTGCTCCACTTGGCATTTGCGGGAAAAATACAGCACCTGCGCTTTGGTGCTTTCCGCAAAGCCGCGCACGATCGGGTCGTCGTAATTTAAAACGGCAAAATCGCCGGCTGTCTGATTGTC
>JAEEGL015794624.1_pt1 | contig 12604 bp, 5 predicted proteins | sample 9134231 | NCBI WGS metagenome assembly JAEEGL01 (sample SAMN16246548, study PRJNA631951) | gut metagenome | biome: gut microbiome; feature: rumen; material: fiber-attached | host: Bos | place: Iran: Karaj | collected 2018-10
AAACCGCACGAGCCTGCAGTCCTTCAGAGGACCGGGAATGGAGAAAGGCCTGCAGATGCTGGCAGATGTGAAGAGCCGCTATGGACTGCGGATACTCACCGACATACATGAGCATTGGCAGGCGGCACCCGTGGCAGAGGTAGCAGATGTGTTGCAGATACCTGCTTTCCTGTGCCGACAGACGGACCTGCTCGTGGCAGCAGCCAGAACGGGCCGGACTGTGAATATCAAGAAGGCACAGTTCCTCAGCGGGCGTGACATGCGTTACCCTGTAGAGAAGGTGCGTGAGACGTGGAAACGGATGGACGAGGAGCAGACAGCACAGACGGCTGACAACAAGGAGGGACGCGATGTGTGGCTGTGCGAGCGGGGCAATACGTTCGGATATAATAACCTGGTGGTGGATTTCAGAAACATCCCAGACATGCTGGATATCGTGCCCCGCGTGGTGATGGACTGCACCCATAGCGTTCAGAGGCCGGGTGGGGGAGAAGGCTTTACCGCAGGAGACCGCCGCTTTGTGCCCGCTATGGCATTGGCAGCAAAGGCTTTCGGGGCAAATGGGTATTTCATGGAGGTGCATCCCGAGCCGGACAAGGCACTCTCCGACGGACCGAATATGCTGCCCCTTGACGAGCTGGAGAGTCTGATAGGCCGTCTGATTTAATAGAAAGGAAGCAAGGGAACGATACTTCCGAAACTCATGCAGTATAAAATTTCGAGTAACAGAACAGAATATACAAGGAAAGTAAATGATTCATTTGGCAGAGAATGGCGTGAAAAGCCAGCAGCAATCCACACAATCCAATGGGACGGGCAGGAAGGACGGAATAAAAGAACCGAACCTGCTGCGTGCCACGACATTACGTATTCAGGCCCTGCTGTTGGCCTGTATGATGTTATCGGGCATTACCGGCTGCATGGATCGTGGCACAAAGCCTGAGGCACTCCCGCTGGAGGACAGTACAGCCGTTGACTCTATAGAGAGTGATTCCATTGTGGATATGGTAGAGAGCGAGCCGATGCCGTCAGCTGCCGACGAGTTGTTTGACGACTTCTTCTTTAACTATGCCGCCTCAAGAAAGGTGCAGAAAGAACGTACGCATTTCCCGCTGCCCGTGATAACGTATGGCAAACGGAGCGTAATGTCAGCAGAGCAATGGAAGCGTGAGAATTTCTTCATGGTGCAGGGATATTACATCCTGGTATTCAATAAGGCTACCCAGCTGGAACTGATGAAGGACACGGCGGTGGGTAACGTGATAGTAGAGCGCATAGCAATGGCACGTGAGAAGGTCACCCGATGGTATTTCGCGCGAGAGAGGGGACTGTGGAAGTTGGATTCTATAGACCATATCTCGCTACGCCAGTATCCTGACGAGCACTTCATGCGTTTCTATAACCGCTTTGTGAACGACTCCCTGTTCCAACAGCAATCCTTGGCAGAGGTAATATCCTTTACCGGTCCGGACCCAGATGATGACTTCTCAACTATGACGGGAGACATAATGCCGGAGCAATGGCCCATGTTCAAACCTTGGCTGCCTTCGGGTACATTATATAATATAAGGTACGGGAAGGCTCCTTATCCCGTTTCGGGAGTGAGGTTCTTCTTCATCAGAGGCATTGCAAACGGACTTCAGACAGACCTCGTGTTCACTCGCAAAGAGAAGACTTGGCGCCTGAAGAAGGTGACAATGTAAGGACTGCATCGTAAAGGGGCTTACGTCAAAGTCCCTGTAAAAAACAAACATCACGGCGGGAATCGGTAGAACCCGCCCTTAAACCATAACCGAGAGATTGGTATCTTTACTTCAACATAACACTTTTGGCATAGACCACAGTTGCCGTCGATTGCTTGAACCCACGAGCATGGAGGAATTGCGCGCAATGATGCCGGAGATACAGCAGGCATCGCCGTTGCTGATAATCGGTGCCGGCAGTAACTTGCTGCTGACACAGGATTTCTCGGGCACGGTATTGCACGTGTGTATCAAGGGCATAGAAATGTGCGAATGCGACGATGACAAGGATTACTGCCTGTTGCGTTGCGGAGCCGGCGAGGTGTTTGACGAAGTGATAGAGTATGCCATAGAGCACCAACTGTACGGTATGGAGAACCTTTCGCTCATACCAGGCGAGGTGGGAGCGAGTGCCGTGCAGAATATAGGCGCTTATGGTAAAGAGGCAAAGGACGTGATAAAGTCGGTAGAGGCTATAGAGATCTCATCAGGACGGGAAGTGCTGATAGATAATGAAGAGTGTCACTATGGCTACCGTTATTCACGCTTCAAGGACGAATGGCGCGGACAATACGTGATACACCACGTTACTTTCTGCCTTTCCCGACACTTCGAACCGTCGTTGGAATATGGAAATATCCGTAAGGTGCTCTCCGAACAGGGTAATAACGCACCTACTGCAGCAGACGTGCGTCGTGCTGTAATTGATATACGCAAGGCAAAACTGCCTGACCCGGAGGTTGAAGGCAATGCAGGCTCTTTCTTCATGAACCCAATCGTAAGCAGGGAGAAATATGAAGAACTGTTGAGTCAGCACCCATCGATGCCACACTATAACGTGGATGCTGAGCATGAGAAGATACCGGCAGGCTGGATGATAGAACAATGTGGCTGGAAGGGTAAGTCGCTCGGACGTGCCGGTGTGCATGCTAATCAGGCCCTTGTACTCGTAAACCGTGGAGGAGCAACAGGACAGGAGGTGGTAAATCTCTGTGACGCAATACGTGCTGACGTGCTTCAGCGATTCGGCATAGACATAAAACCGGAGGTTAATATCGTATGATGACATTGACATTTCTCGGTACAGGCACTTCGATAGGTGTGCCGGCCATAGGATGCGACTGTGACGTATGCCGCAGTAATGACAGCCGAGACAAGCGTCTGCGCAGTTCGGCAATGATAGAAACCGATGGAGGTTTGCGAGTGCTCATAGACTGTGGGCCGGACTTTCGACAGCAGATAAACCGCTATCCCTTTAAGGACTTCAACCGCGGAATGCTGTATCAGACGGCAGATAAGAAGCTGATAGATCATTTCGGCAAGCTGGATGCCGTGTTGTTGTCACACATACATTTCGACCATGTGGGTGGTATTGATGACCTGCGACCCTTTGCCTGGTTCGGCGATGTGGACATATATGCCAAGGCTGACGTCATAGATGCCCTGCATCAGACGATGCCGTATTGCTTCAAGCCTTCGTTATATCCTGGTGTGCCGCACCTGAGGATGCACGAAGCACGACACGGGGAAGTGATACACATAGAGAGGCCGCAACGTAAGGAGATGGATATCTTTTACGGAGGTGCTGACCTGCAAGGCAAAATGCGTAACGATACACGTAACATTACGATAGAACGCGCCACGGATGTGCTGGACATAATTCCCTTGACGGTGATGCACGGCAACCTGCCCATTCTGGGTTATCGCATAGGACCGCTGGCGTATATCACGGATATGAAATCTCTTCCTGACGAGTCGTGGCCAATACTGGAGGGCACGAAGACGCTCGTCATCAATGCCCTGCGATTTGAAAAGGAGCATCACAGCCACCACCTCGTAGATGATGCCATAGATGTTGCACGAAAGATAGGAGCGGAGAGAACGTACCTCATACATGTCACACACGACATAGGAACGCATGATTATGCAAACAGCAGATTGCCCGAGGGGGTGGAGTTCGCCTATGATGAGCTGCAAATAAGGCTCTGAGGCTGAAATAATGTTGGTATAATATTTTTCTCTCATAAGTATCAGTAACCTTAGTCAATGATAGTGCACGATTGACAATTATCAATAAAACGCGAGTTTAGATGATAATTTTACGGAAATGTTTGCAACAAATACAGAAATTTCGTAGCTTTGCATCGTGTTTTTCATAGTATTAGATTTAAGGTTAACAAAGATTGGGGCTCAGCGGAGCCCTTTTTTTTTGCCTTAATGAAAATGAGTGGAAGCTAAATAGTTTTGGACAAGTGTGGATTGATAATATGATTTCCCATAATACATAATATAGGTGGATACGGTAAATTGGCTTTATGAAATTATTTTCATTATTAATAAGCTTTGTGCTTCTCACGGCGACAAGTGTGTATTCCCAGCGTCAGACAGACAAACTGGATCGCGGGTTGGTTGCTACTGTAGCCCAGTCAGGTAGCGGTAACTTTATCAGTTGGCGCATTTTTGCAGAAGAATACTATGGAGTGACTTATAATCTTTACTGCAATGGGAACGTCATAGCACGTAACCTTAAAGTCTCCAACTATGTGCATGCTGCAGGCAATGCTTCCAGCTCATACCAAGTAGCTCCTGTCTATCAAGGAAATGAGGGAGAAAAGAGTACTGCTGTCGTTCGTTGGCCCGGGGATTTTAAATATAAACTGACAGGCCAGCATGAGGCGTATTGTGAAGTGCCATTCATGAATGTCACAGACCGACGCGGAAATGACGTCACAGGCAGATACATAATAAATGATATATCTCTAGCTGATGTGACGGGTGATGGAGTGGTTGAGTTTTTGGTGAAGCGTTTGAACAATGCTGCTTCACAAACAACAAGTGGTTATCCTGAAGCCAATTGTCCGGACAATGACTCCGTGTTCAATCAAATAGAATGTTACACGCTCACAGGTGAGAGGCTATGGTACATCGACTGTGGGCCTAATCTGTGCAGCCGTTCCTATGCCGAGCTGGATGTGGCAGCCTACGACTGGGATAGTGACGGCAAGGCCGAAATCATCATGCGTGGGGCAGACAATATGATTATCCATACTGCCGGTGGAGAGGACATTGAGATTGGAGATATGGCGGTAGATACTCGGTGGGTTGGCATAGAGTTCACCTGCACGGGGCGTGAATACTTGCTTTATCTGAATGGAGAAACGGGTATGCCTTATCCCATCGGCCCTGGCGGGCGTCTGTGGATGGATTATCCCCTGCCACGTTACGAAGTGGGCGAGACCACGGATCTTCTTGGCAATTCTGCCGAGGGAGAGATATGGGGAGAGGGTATTCAAGGACACCGTCCTACCAAACACCGCATAGGTGCTCCTTTCCTCGATGGTAAGAAAGCCAGTATTTTCATAGGCCGAGGTTGCTATACCCGCCATAAGTTCTGCGCGCTTGACGTGAATCCGCAAACCCATCAGCTCACTCAGCGGTGGCGATGGAATTGCTATGACTCTGCCAGCCCTTGGTACGGAAACGGATACCATAACTTCCAGATTGCAGATGTGGATTGGGACGGGCGCGATGAAATCGTGTATGGTTCTATGGTAATCGATGACAATGGCAAGGGACTCTCTACAACAGGTCTCGGTCATGGCGACGCGCAGCACTGTGCAGATTTGGATCCCTATCGACACGGACAGGAGCAATTCGCTTGCAATGAGACACAACCTGCCATGAACTACAGGGATGCCACGACATCTAAGATATACTATCGTCTCCAGACAAACGACGATGACGGACGTGCACTCTGTGGCAACTTCACCGACAAATATCCAGGTTGTGTAGGCATGTCAAGCCAAAGTGGTGTGATAAGCACCGTGGCAGATAATGTATTGACAGACATGGATCGTTTTGATCTCAATTTCCGCATCTATTGGGATGGCGACTTGTGTGAGGAAATACTCAACTCTCAGGGCACGGAGAAACAGGCGAAGATAGACAAACTCGGTGTGGGACGCATATTCCTTTCTGAGGGTGATAATATGTGCAATTGGACTAAGAATACTCCTTGTGCTCAGGGGGACATCTTCGGCGACTGGCGTGAGGAAATCGTCACGCGTAAGAGTGATAACAGTGGCACTCGCATTTGGACTACTAATTACCCCACAGACTTCCGTATCCCTACACTTTGGCATGATCATCAGTACCGTCAGGCTATGGTGTGGCAGACCTGCGGCTACAACCAGCCTCCGCACCTCAGTTATTTTCTGGGCGAGATGGAGGGCATCACCACAGCACCGCCACCATTCACGCTTACAGGGCGTACATTGATAGCCAATAGCTCTGCCATTTCAAAGACATTGGACAGACGGCAACTGTTAATCTATGACACGCAGGACATGACCTGTGAGGTAGAGGACGGCGCTAACCCCTATGTAGTAATCTTCAATGTGCCTTCGTGGGTGCAGGGCACTAACAGTAACAAGACCGACGGTACTGCAGATATTATCCGCGACTACTACACGTGCCAGGTTACCGGTGGCGCGTTCTCAGGGAATACACGCTTGGTGAAGCAAGGTGACGGCATCCTCAGCCTGCCCTCCAAGGCACAACTCTATACAGGGCCTACCGACATCTGGGCAGGAACGCTGAACTTTGACGGTAAGATACTTCATTCCTCCCTGTGGCTGAATAGATTTGCCAGGCTCTATTCCGATGGAGGGGAATTCAGAAGCATAAAGATGGACTATGATTCCAAACTGTGTCCCGGTGGCGCTAACAAGTGCGGTTCGGTCACGACAGACTCGCTACTGCTGGGCTTCGGAGCACGTGTCATCTTTGATCTTTACGAAGATGAGGGAGGAAAGGCAGACCAACTCAACGTCGCTCTGCTAAGCATAGAGAAAAAGAACTGGGATATAGGTCCCAAATACCTCTGCCCTGTATTCCAGTTCGTACCACATACCACTACAGGAGAACCCGTCAAAGGGAAGTATAAGTTGGGGAAGGTAGAGGCTTTGAAGGGCAGATTGGAGGACATACGGATTGAGGGACTCGGATCCTCGTTGAGTTCGGGTTTGACCATAGAAGAAGGCTCCCTCTACCTGACAGTTTCTGATGTCAGACAACCCGCAACGATAATATGGAACGGAGGCTCCAGCAACATTTGGGACTTCTCCTGTGCAGAAAACTTTACGTTGGCATCTCAACCGGACAAAGATAAAGAGGTGTTTGTGACAGGCGACAAAGTCATCTTCGGCGACGATGCCAAATTGTTTAATGTGAGTCTGAAGGGCGACCTTGAAGCTGATACGGTTCTTATTGAGAGCAGTCGTAAGTATCAGTTTGAGGGTGAAGGCTCCCTCGTAGGTAATACGGTGCTGGTGAAGCGTGGCAGCGGTTCGCTGATTATCAATAATAATAATTCCTATACAGGCGGCACGCTGATTGCCGGCGGGACTCTTTCTGTCACTTCCCTGGCAAACGCCAACATGCCTTCGGGTAATCTCGGCGGAGTCAGTAAGAGTGCATCCAAATTAGTTATTGAGAATGGCGCTACATTGCTTACTGCCAACTCGGTTACTCTGGGGACCCCTATGCAGATGGCAACGGTGCAAGGCGGTATCATCTGCAACACTTCACAGTTCGTTGTTGAGAGTCCTATCTCCGGTACTGTACTCACGAAAAGAGGAACCGGCGAGATGCAACTGAATGTCAACAGTCCTTCTCTTGAGCGCTTGGTCGTTGAGGAAGGTACTGTGCGTTGCATAGCGTGCTCTCAACCGGCTAAAGCAGTGGAACTGGCAGGTGGCACGCTGACAGAGAATACATCTTCCAGCTATGCCATGCACATTACAGGCAAAACTACCTCTCACTGGAATCTGGCCACGCGCGCGAACTATTCCAATGCTCTTACGGGAGACGGTATAGTGGAAATCCTGTGCCCTTCTGTAGTGGGCAAAGATTGGAAAGCCACCCGAACACCCATCAGCGGCAACTGGTCGGCCTTTGAGGGAACAGTGATTCCTGCTACAAATAGTGGTGAGACCCGTTTTACGCTAAATAACGCTTATGGAATGCCCAAGGCAACACTAAATATTCCAGAAGGTATAGAAGTTCAGAACAGCGGGAAAACCTTTCATATAGGAAAGGTGATGGGCAAAGGCAGCCTCGGAGGTATCTGCAGCTTCGACAATACAGGGAGCAGTGGTGTCAATATATGGAAAGTGGGATGCGATGACGATTACACAACTGACGTTGTTGTGACCGGCGGTGCAACATCCTTTGTCAAGGTTGGAGCTGGATGTGTAACCGTCAGGGGGAAGTGGGATAATACAGGCGCAGTACGTATCAATGAAGGAGAAATCAGGCTAATGCCTTCTGCCTGTCTTGGTACAGGAGCGCTCACGGTATCCGGTAACGCTACGCTCTCTGGAGTGACGGGAACCATATCGCTGACCAATGAGTCTGTCGTCGTTCAGGGTACGTTGCAAGTGGGAAACATCACCACAGCTGCAACAGGGGCAATAGACTTTGGAGGAAAGAACGTATCAATGACCAGGAACTCAATACTGAAAATAGGTGTTGCTTCCGCTGCGAAAAGCGCCTCCACGGGCTGTTCGAGTTTGAAGGGTATCAACCGTCTGGATATGAACGGTACCATACGACTTCACTATACCACCGCTGCCATTAATCAGTTGGCTGCGGGTGATAGCATAGTGCTTTGGAAGGCTACTTCTGTAATTGGAACCCCAATCCTCGAATCGGATGTTATCGATGCCGAGCGCGGGCTCTACTGGGATACCAGTGACCTGCTGCATGGCGTTCTGTGCGTAATATATCGGTCTCCTGTAGGTATCAAAGACGTAGATAAGAGCAAGTCCGCTGATAGCCTCTACTTTGACATTAGCGGTCGTCGAGTGAAACAACCTCAGCGGGGTGGGCTTTATATTGTTGGCAGCAAGATACGATTGTTTTAGAGTGTGGCCTGTTTATCGGCCTTGTCAAAGTACAGAGTGACGGCAAACAATACTGCTGGAATGAATAGCCTCCACCGTAACAGAGATTGCCCATCAGGCGACATCCAAAATCCTGTTACATGAAATAGGGTGGTGTAAAAGTGTTTGCCGCACGGTAATAAAAAAGAGACTGACATTTGCGTCAGTCTCTTCTGAATATATCGCGAGTATATACTTTGTCAGCCACATCGTCCAGTACTGTGTCATATCGATTGGCTATGATCGCCTGGCTTTGTTTTTTAAACTCTTCAAGGTCGTTTACCACTTTTGAACCGAAGAATGTAGAATTATTTTCCAGAGTTGGTTCATAGATGATAACTGTCGCTCCCTTGGCCTTTATTCTCTTCATGATTCCCTGAATGGCGCTCTGTCGGAAGTTGTCGCTGTTGCTCTTCATAGTCAGACGAAAGACACCGATGACGCATCCTCCCTCTTTTTCGCTTGCCGGAGCCATGCCGTACTGGTTGTTGGAACTGTAGGCGTAATATCCGGCTTTCTTAAGCACAGCGTCAGCAATATAATCCTTTCGTGTACGGTTGCTCTCCACAATGGCTGTCATCATGTTTTGCGGCACATCACGATAATTGGCAAGCAGCTGTTTTGTGTCTTTTGGCAGGCAGTAGCCTCCGTATCCGAATGATGGGTTGTTGTAATGCATACCTATGCGGGGATCAAGTCCTACACCTTTTATTATAGCCTGAGTGTCAAGATGCTTTATCTCTGCGTAGGTATCCAGTTCGTTGAAATAGCTGACGCGCAACGCAAGGTACGTATTCGCGAAAAGTTTTACTGCCTCTGCCTCGCGTAATCCCATGTAGAGCACCTCGACATCTTTCTTCTCCGCTCCTTCAACGAGCAGGCCTGCAAAGGTATGAGCTGCCTGTATCAGTTCATTCAGGTTATCCACTTCAAACAGTTTGGGATAGCCTAAGATGATGCGCGATGGGTAGAGATTGTCATAAAGCGCTTTGCTCTCGCGCAGGAATTCAGGGGCGAAGAGTAGTCTCAGGGACTTGCCGTAACGCTCATAAAGACGCTGACAATAGCCTACGGGAATGGTGCTCTTTATCACCATTACGGCTTTGCTCTTTACACTCAGGACCATATCAATGACATCTTCTATGTTATGAGTGTCAAAATTATTTGTCTCAGAGTCATAATTGGTGGGTGTGGCAATAATGATGAAGTCTGCATCGCGGTATGCTGTGGTACCGTCAAGTGTGGCTGTCAGGTTAAGTTGCCGTTCCGCAAAGTATTTTTCTATATACTCATCCTGTATCGGAGAAATTCGACGATTGATCTTATCAACCTTTTCAGGTATGATATCAACTGCTGTCACTTCATGGTGTCCGGACAAGAGTGTTGCCATAGAAAGTCCCACATATCCGGTTCCTGCTACTGCTATCTTCATATCTGCTGTTGTTTTTTATAGATGATAGTTGCTTCTTTTTTATAGATGAGGGCTATTTTCTCATCGCGCTTACTACGACTGCTGCCATAGTAGCTATGGTAGAGCCTATGCTAACCCAAAGAGCTGTGCTTTGAGAGTTACTGGAGGTGTTACGCTCTGGCAATACGATTTCGCATCCGGGCTCAACTTTCGCTCCGTCTTTTACCATCTGTGCTGTGCCGTTCTGATAAATGATATAAGCCCACTTCCTGTCTTTGAAACCACGAGAGCCACCCTGCGCCAGATAGTATTTTATGTTTTTTCCTTCAATATATGGTACGGTATTCTCATACGGTACAGCACCGCTTATACGTACCGTGTTGCGTGCTTCCCCTACAATGATTCTGTCGCCGTCACGGAGTATGACGTCTGATGAACTACCGGGATTCTTTATTGAGGCTTGCAAATCTACTGCAACTTTGTAGAGATTGGTTCTCATGGCGAATTCCAAATAGAGCGAGTCGGCAAATATCTGTTTATCGTTGCCACCGCTGGCTGACTGGCCGCTGGCTATGTGATATGCTCTGCCGGCGCGGTTCTCGATAGTCTTGTTTACCAGTACTCGTTTCTCCTCTTCATTCATTTTACGCAAGATATAGGTGCCGTTCTTGGCTGCTCGGGATGTAACGCCACCGCACATCTTCAGCACGTCGCTGACGCGTGTGTTGGTCTGGCTCATGCTGAATGTGCCTTCGGTAAATACTTCACCCTCTATGGTCACATTGGTGAGCTTCTTAAACAGAGGATCCTTAGTCACATAGATTTCGTCATAGGGCTGCAAGACAAATCCCTGTTCGCCGTCTATCACAAAGCCGTCCTTCAGCTTCATCTCATAGGTCTGCGTGGCAACGTCGCTTGCCTTGCCATCTGTGCTGGTGTCAAGAGTGCGGCGGCTCACCTTAACCGTCTGCGAGGCACTCTCCTTCAAACCTCCTGCCTGAAGAACGATGTCCTCCAATGTTGTGCCGTCTGCATACTGATAGGTTCCAGGATATTGCACCTCACCATAAATCTTCAGCACCAGTTTGTCGTTTGTCTCTTTCTTTGATGGAATGAACAGCACATCCTCATTGCGCAAAGGCACATCTGCAACTGTGCCGTCCATTATGCCCTTCAGGTTTATTGACAGCACCTCAAGCGTGCGGTCAGCTTTCATGCGATGCATCACGGCATGCTCGGTCAATGCATCTTCTTTTATTCCGTCGGCTATGTCTATAAGACCTTTGACTGTTGTCACGTCGCCTCCTATCTGATACAGGCCTGGACGGAATGCTGCGCCGCGCAGTTCCACCATGTTTTCATAGCGGGGGATGATGGAGTCAACGCTTACTGAGTCCTCATCGCTGATGCGGAAGGAGCTCATGTCAAACTCCGCTACGTTGAATACCTGATACTCCGCCCCTGACTTTCTCAGTACGCGAACGGTTTTCTTGTATGCATCTCCGGTAAAGCCGCCTGCATACTGCAGCAGGGTCTTGAGGCTCTCGTTCTTCTTCATTTCGTAGAACATAGGGCGTTTCACCTTGCCCGAGATGTTTACCAGACAGTCGTATGGGCCTACTACGATTACATCGCCCTCATGCAGGCGTATGTTTCCGCTTTGCTTGCCGTTGAGAATGTAGTCGTAGATATCTACGTTGCTCACCACCTTTCCATTGCGATACACTTTAATGTTTCTCAATGTACCGATGTCATTCGTTCCTCCAGCCATATATAGTGCATGGAACACGCTGGCAAATGCGGACAGAGTATATGTGCCAGGGGCTTTCACCTCACCCATCACGTTCACCATCATGGTCTTTGTCTGTCCTACTGTCAGCTGTATGGAGCTGGAGGCATAGCGTGAACCCAACGTGGAGCGCAGACGTGCCTTGGCCTGATTGACGGTAAGTCCGCTGAGGGCAACGGGACCGAAGTCCTCAATAGTAATCGTTCCGTCAGGCGAGATGGTTTCGGTTACAGTCTTCTGAGAGGCGCCATAGATATCCACATTCACCACATCGCCAGGACCAAGCACATAGTTCTGTGGTGTGGCGATATTCATATTAGGCTCAAACGTCAGTTCACGGTTATTGAATATGTCACGACCAAAGACCCTCTTCTTTTTCTTCTCCAGCTGTTTCACCTTCTGCTTCAGCATGGTAAGCGAGTCAGGATAGAATTCATCCAGCTCACGCACCATCAGCTCCTCGTCGTCAAAGAGTGTCTCTTGGCCATACTCGTCCAATCCTATTGATTTGGATCTGTCGTTGTCCATTTGCCTTTGTGCGCGTGATTTGCTATGCTGTATGCCGCCAAGGGTATTATCCTCAAAGTCTGCGTCAGCCTTTTTCTTGCCTCCACGCATAGAAGTACCGTTAGCTGTGCGCAGACGGTCTGACGATTCGCCATCGTTGCTCTTGCCCATAGCAGAGCTGCCGCTGCCGCTCTTCTGCAGGTTCTGATAC
>JAEEGL016919480.1_pt1 | contig 12604 bp, 14 predicted proteins | sample 9134231 | NCBI WGS metagenome assembly JAEEGL01 (sample SAMN16246548, study PRJNA631951) | gut metagenome | biome: gut microbiome; feature: rumen; material: fiber-attached | host: Bos | place: Iran: Karaj | collected 2018-10
CTACCATTGCGAAGAAAATATTTCTATCGTCTGCGCCCCGGGCGATACTCCGGGAGTTTTGCAATATTCATCCACCAGCTGCGCCGATTATGAAGAATATTGCCCCGGCATAAAATGCCTCGCCCAAAGCGGCGAATGTGATTGGGATAAATGCAGCGACGATATGTAACCGTAAGCCGCAGGTAAAGAATATTTTTCCGCAAAACTACCGCGTATCAGAATTAGGGCCATAATAAAAAAGCTAGCATTATTCCGCCCTTTTCGCTTATACTGGCTCTACATTTTGGCCGGGCAGCTTGTTCCGGCTGATAGGCTAAAAAGAAAGATACGGAGTAAAAAAAGTGCGTAAAAAATATTTATCATCAAGGCCGGCCCTATGGCTTAGCGCTATGTCGCTAACGGCTATTATAGCCTTTTTCCCGCCTCCTCCGCCGCTCATGGCGCAGGAAGCCGGCACCCCGGAGGCCACGGCCGCGCCGGCGCAATATGAGACGCCTATCGGCTTTTGGCTCTCCGACGCCACCAAATCGCAATTTGGCGGCGTCTTTCAAATTTACCAGGAAGGTGCTGAAATCAAAGGCAAAATTGTGCGTCTTTTGCCGCGCATCGGCCACCCGGACGACGATTTAAACACCAAATGCGACGGCTGTGACGGCGCTTTAAAGGGCCACCCCACCATAGGGCTTCCTTTTATTTACGGCTTTAAAAAAGAGGCCGACCGCGCCCGCTGGAGCGGCGGCAAAGTTATTGATTCCCGCTCCGGCAGTGCCTACAGCGCCCGTATGGAAGTGGTGGAAAACGGCAAAAAATTAAAAGTGCGCGGCTACCTGGGCACCCCCATGCTGGGCGCCACCGTCTATTGGACCAGAGTTACTTCAAAAGAAGATCTGCGCTCGCCGCTATGAGGACAAAATGGCTGATATTATTATTAAACTAATGGGTATTACTTATAAACCGCACGGTCGTTCGGAAGAAAAACTCCCCGCCGATGCGCCCATAAGCGTCAAAGATATTCTGCTAAAAATCGGCTACCGCGAAGTGGGGCTGGAATTTTTCATTGTGCATAGAAACGGTGAGGTTTTAAAGCTGGATTCTTTGGTAAACCCCGGCGATGAGCTATCCATTTTCATGCCGCTCGGCGGCGGCTGAGCCGGTGCCGGGGCGCTACTTTTAAGCCGTCACTCTTTTGTATAAAAACCAGCCCAAAAAAGCGAGAAGGGCCAGGTAAAAAACCACATCCAATATCTTTTCAAAAAGAGTGGCCGGTTTTTCCTCACCGTCGCTGCCGGCTATTTTTTGCATGCCGCCGCGGATGGAGAGCAAGGTGCCGCGCGAGCGCCGCTTTTTGGGCGCCTCTTTGGCTTTTTCGTTTTTCGGCTTACTCTCTTTGGGGGCCTTTTTGGCCTTTGGCTCTTTGCCTTTAGCCTCTTGGGCTTCCTCAAGATCGGCCTCACCCTCACTCTTTAGAGCTGCTTTTTTCTTTTTCCCCGCCATATTTTCTCCTCATGCGTTTTAACCCGCCGGCCAAGGGCCGCCGGCGCCGCTCACCATAACCAATTTTGCTTAACTATGCCAGAGCTATATAGCGCACTCAAAACTTGCCCTTATTCCGCTTTTTGCGTTAAAAGGGCGGCGATGCCACTTCCGGCATCCCATTACATAAGGATTTTCCCATGTTAAAAAAAGCTATGGCTGAATGTATCGGTACTTTTTGGCTCGTTTTAGGCGGCTGCGGCGCGGCCTGTCTCGCCTGCGGCTTTCCCGCTCACGGCATCGGCTTTGCCGGCGTCTCTCTGGCCTTTGGTCTCACTGTGCTCACCATGGCCTATGCCATCGGCCACATCTCCGGCTGCCACCTTAACCCCGCCGTCTCTTTGGGCCTGGCCGTCGGCGGCCGCTTTAGCTTTAAAGAACTGCCCTGGTACGTAGCGGCTCAGCTGGTGGGCGGCATTTTGGGCGCCCTTGTGCTCTTTTTAATTTTGCAAGGCACCGGTTTTGATTTCGCCAATGGCTTTGCTCTTAACGGCTATGGCGCACACTCTCCCGGCCACTTCGGCCTGGGTGCTGCCTTCCTCACCGAAGTGGTGATGACCGCCCTCTTTTTAATCATCATCATGGGTGCCACCGATAAGCGGGCGCCGGCGGGCATGGCCCCTGTGGCCATCGGCCTGGGTCTCACTTTGATTCACCTCATCTCCATTCCCGTAACCAACACCTCTGTCAACCCGGCCCGCTCCACCGCAGTGGCCGTTTTTGCCGGCGGCTGGGCTCTTAAAGAACTCTGGCTTTTCTGGGTGGCTCCGCTTTTGGGCGGCGCTCTCGGCGCGGCTTTTTACCGCTTTATCGGCAAGAGTAGCGGCAAAGCATAAGGTTTTCGGGATATAGACGATTATTTTTTCTTTTCTTCGAGCTCGGCTATTTTTTCTTCCAAATCAAGCACTTTTTCGCGAAGCACAGCCACCGCTTTGGTGAGTTCCTTATAATCGGCGTGCGATGGCAAATGGGCTTTTTGCAATAATTCCGTCATGATAGCCACCAGCTGGCCCTCGCTTTTGCTAAAGAGGTTGCCGGCATGCACCGCCACTTTGGTAAGCTGCTCTTTTTGCTCATCGGTAAGCCACCAGATATCATCAATTATTTTCATCTAAACCTCACATCCGGCCGGGTTTTTCCTTGCCATAAACCGGAAAGACTATTAGCATAAAAGTGCTGGTTTAATTACTAGCCAGCTTTGCCGAGGAGTTAGCATGAAAAGCAGCAAATTGCAACACTATGTGGGCGTAATCATTCTAACATCTACTCTCCTTGCCGCGGCTTGCGGCGACCACAAGGGCAGCGAGTTAAACAAAAATGAGAGTTGCAAAGCCATGGTCGGTGATTTAGTCATCACCGAAATAATGGCCAACCCCAAAGGCAAAGACAGCGGCCACGAGTGGTTTGAAATTTACAATGCCAGCAGTTCCAAGCAAATACTTACCGGCCTGATTCTCCGCCAGGAATACGGCCAAAACGATAAAGTCAAAACCAAAGAACATAAAGTAAAAGGCTCACTTACCCTGAACCCCGGTGCCTATTTTGTCTTTGGCGACAACTCCACCGATTTTGTGAATTATAATTATGGAAGCGGACTGGCCGATTGGAATAACAACAGTGCCATCCTCACCATTTTGTGCGAAGGCACGGTTATAGATTCCATCAACTACGGCACGGCAGACGGCCTCCCCGTCCCCACCGAAGGCGTAGCCATTGCCTTTGACGGCTCCAGAAAGCCCGATGCCCAGGCCAATAACGATCCGGCCGCCTGGTGCAAAGCCTTGGATTCTTACGACGGCGGCGATAATTTAGGCACCCCCGGAAGTGTCAATCAGAGCTGCACCGTTTTGTCCTGCGTCAATAGCGGCAGCCGGGTAAACGCCATTGTCCCCGCGGCCGGCGATTTGGTCATCACCGAAATTATGGCCGACCCGGCCGGTAGCGATTCAGCAAAAATAACCGAACCTGCCGATTCAGGAACAGAGCTTATAGAGATTAAACTAGACAAAAGAGAATATATCGAGCTTTACAATGCTTCCGACAAGGATCTCGATTTATACGGCCTTTATTTTAAACAAATCAAAGACGGCGCCACCGACGGCACCGCGCACCAAATCCTTGCCTTGGGTGAAACCGTCAAAAACCGCAAAGAATGTATTCGCCTCCAGGCCGGCTCCTATATCCTCATCGGCATGAGCGAAGACGAAGATAGAAACTGCGACCTTCATCCAGATGCGCTCTTCACCGGCAGTAACCTCAATAACAGCAGTGGCTCTTTTAAGCTCTATACAGCAGATGGCCTTTTAATTGATACTGCCCCTTATGTGCAAAAGAAAGATTCTGTTTACATATTGCATCCGAACTATCTGGATGCCCAAGGGAATGATGACCCAACTCACTGGTGTTCTATCAGAGGCGAAGATCTTTGCGAAGACTCCGGTTCCCCAGGAAGAGCCAATAACGTCTGTCAAACCAATACCGATAGCAGTAGCGATAATGTAGTTATTACCTGCGAAGGCGCGGCACCAATGACCGGCGATCTGGTAATCAGCGAGATTTATTCCGCCCCCGGCCCCAATTCAGACCAAGAATTTAGCAAAGAATTTGTTGAAGTTTATGCCACAAAAGCGGTGACGACAAACTCCATGACTCTTATCAGCAAATCATTATCTACTTCGGCATCTGCGCTCCGCAAATTCACCATTGATTTTGGTGAATGTTACACTTTTGAAGCTGGGAAATATGTCACTTTTGGCGGTAGCACCGACGAAAACGAAAACGAAGGCATTGCCGTGGACTTTGCTTATACCGGCACTTCAAAGGGGCTCTACCAGCCCAAAACCGGCTTCCTCATTGAGCTGCTTAATGGCACCACACTCATCGACAGCGCACCCAATGCCATGGGCGGCGCTTTAAAATCCGCCAACTTATCCGCCGATAAATTAAATGCCGTCGATAATGATGACAGCGCCAACTGGTGCTTGGCCGATCTCACCCCGGGCCAGGCTGCCGGCATCTGTAGCAATGAAGGCCCGGATACCGATGACTGCGATACCGAAAAAGCGCCCATCAGCGGCGATATCGCCATTACCGAGATTTATTCCGCCCCCGGCCCCAAAGCCGGCGAAGAATTTAATAAAGAATTTGTCGAAGTTTTCGTTGCCAGAACCATCGAGGTAAAAAGCTTAACCATTTTAAGTAAAACCGCTTCCGCTTCCGGCTCTCCCCGCACATTTACCGTAAACTTTGGCGAATGCAAAACCATTCAGGCCGGTGATTATCTCGCTTTTGGCGGCAGCGCCGATAAAGAACTAAACGGCAATATCGATATCGATTATGTCTATACCGGCCCCTCCTCAGGCCTTAACCAGCCGACCAAAAACTATACTATTGAGCTTCTGCATAAAGGCACCCTCATCGACAGTGCCCCCAACACTAAAGGCAAAGAAGGTAAATCAGCCAATTTCAATACCGCGAGCGGCTACGATTTTGCCTCTTTAAACGATGATGCCGCTAACTGGTGCGAAGCGGATCCAACTCCCGGCGGCGTCAATAATGCCTGTCAATAAGGGGGGCTTATAATGCGCCGCCAGACTTTTAAAACACTAAGTGTCGGCATTTTATTGGCGCTCTCTTTAGTTCCTGCCTGCAAAGACCCGGATGCCGAAGATATTGCCGCCGCTCTGCCCTGCGTCTATGACGATTTGAATGCGTGCGGTTTTGCCAAAGCGGTAGTCAACCGGGTGGTTGACGGCGATACCATAGAGCTTGATACAGGCGAAAAAGTGCGTTTTTTACTGGTAAACACACCGGAAAGCACCACCAAACACGAATGTTTCGGCGAAGAAGCTAAGGAATTTACCAGAGCGCTATTAGAAGGCCAGACAGTCTATCTTGAATATGACCAAAAATGTACTGAAAAATATGGCCGCCTTTTGGCCTATATCTGCTTTAACGGCACCATGGTCAATAAAACACTTATTGAGCGCGGTTATGCCGATTTTTACCCCTATGATAATACGCCTTACAAATACCGCGAGGAATTTAAAGAGCTGGAAGAAGGGGCTAAGGCGGCAAAAGCGGGAAAATGGGGCGCCTGCCTTGAATAAACTATTGCCAAAATCCTATTAGACGGTTACTCTAACCCAACATTTTGTGGCTCGGCCACAACTAACCAAAGGAGTTTTAAATGAATCCACAAAGGTTTTTTATCTGCAAGCGCTGCGGAAACATTGTCGCCATGGTTAAATCGAGCGGCGTGCCGGTAATGTGTTGCGGTGCCAAAATGGAAGAAATCATCCCCGGCACCAGCGATGCTTCTTTGGAAAAACATGTGCCGGTTATCTCCATAAACGGCCACCTGGTGACGGTTAAAGTAGGTTCTGTGGCTCACCCCATGGCCGAAGAGCACTATATTGAGTGGATCTCTTTGCAAACCAAGCAAGGCAATCAGCGCAAATTATTAAAACCCGGAGATGCGCCGGAAGTAACTTTCGCCATCACCGCTGGCGATGAAGTAGAAGCCGCTTATGCCTATTGCAACCTGCACGGTCTCTGGAAAGCCTGACTATTACCACCAAACCGCCCAATAACTTAAGCGCACCGGCTGATACATTTCGAAATTGTCAAAATGCTTTTCCCTTATTATAATGCGCCCCTAGCGGAGGTGCCATAGTGCCCGGAGAAAGTTCACATCATGAGAGCGCGGCGCTCATAGAGCTCCCTGAGGGCGCCACCCACGTTTGGTATGCCCACCCGCGCGCGCTCTCCCATGAAGATGAACTGGATCTTCTTTACACCGTGCTCTCACCGGCCGAGCAAGCTCGCTATTGGCGTTTTTTTGCCCCCAAAGTGCGCCAGGAGTTTTGCGCCGCCCATGCCATGCTGCGTTTGGTTTTAAGCCGCTACCTGCCGGTTTTACCTTCAGAGTGGCAATTTACCTACGCCGAAAACGGCCGCCCATATATCTCCTGGCCGCTGGATACAGGCCTCCATTTTAATTTGACTCACACTGCCGGCCTGGTGGCCTGTGTCATCAGCCACGAGCCTTTAATCGGCATAGATGTGGAAAATATCGAGCGCGAAATCGGCCACGAAGCCATTGCCGAACGCATCTTTTCCCGCAAGGAGCTGGAGGAATTTGATGCCACAGCCAAATCGGTAAAGGGCCATTTTTTCTTTACTATCTGGACACTTAAAGAGGCCTTTACCAAGGCTCTGGGCCTGGGGCTATCCATGCCGGTGCAAGAGCTCTCCTTTCATGTAGAGCCGGGTGAAGTTTGCTTTAACCACAGCGGAGCCATTCCTCTGCCGCCGGAGTGGCAATTCGATCTGCACGATATCGGCCATCACCGCCTGGCTGTAGCCCAGAGCGGCCGCGAACTCAATGTCACTTATAATGAACTTAGTTGGTCTAAGTACCGCGCCGTCAAACAGCGCTACCTTCTATTAACTGCGCCATTTGCCGAAGGGACTCAAGATCGTTAACCCCGCCGTTAATTACCGGCAGTGTAACTAAAAACTCCCCATTTTTAAGTGTTGAAGCCAGTTTTTTATACTGCTCCTCCTGCCACTCTATCTGGCTTTCCTCGCGGGCTGCCAAATATTCCAATTCATCCATAGCCCGGGGAGCAAGTTTTAGAGGCGGATGAACCTCGCTGGGCCAGGAATAGGTGCGGTGCTCTAAGAGACTGCGATTAAAAATATAGCCGCTAAGCGGCAATTCCAGCTCACTAAGGCTTTTATTGCCGAAATAGTTGGCTTCATCCAAGGCTTCCTGCGCCGGCGTGGTCACCACCACAAAAGAGGTGCTTTTATCCCTGAAAAGCTTTTGTATCTCCTTAGCATTACTGCCGAGGCGGTCCAAAATATGAGAAAAAAGGTCTAAAAAGGCGAGTAAATCCTGCCTGGCTTCCGTACCAAAGGCCACATCAAGCACCGCATGCACCATTTTTAGGGAGGCGCGGCGCAAAAGCGAGGCTTCATCAGGCACAAAAAAGCGCAACATTCGCCCATCCAAAAAACGGCTGATGCGCCGGGGCGCCGAAAGAAAATTCAGGGCGTTGCGCGATGGCGGTGTATCGAGAATAATTAAATCATAACGGCCACTTTCGGTAAATTCATACATAGCCTGCACCGCTGTGTATTCCTGCATACCGGCCACCATAGCCGAAACATTGCGGTACATGGGATTATTTAAAAGGCGCTCGCGCTCTTCGGGGTTTTTCGCTAGGCGGCGCACTACTCTATCGGAAACAATTTGCGGATCGAGCAGCCAGACGTGCAATTCGCCGCTACCGCTAATACCCACAATTTTCCGCCTGGCCGCATCAAGAGGCAGAGGCTCTTCCAAAGAGCGGGCCACCCCCAGAGTCTCAGCCAGGCGCCGTGCCGGATCGATGGTAACTACTAAAGTACGCCGCCCGGCTCTGGCCGCCGCCAGAGCCATGGAAGCACTAACAGACGTTTTGCCCGCCCCACCGGCTCCGCAACAGACAATTATGCGCTGCTGCTTTAAAATATGCTTAAGCGGAGCTGTCATAATAGTACCTCGCGGAGTTCATCGGCCACGTCATTCACCAGTAAAGGGCCATCTGTTGCAAAATCATGAATTATAATAAGCGGCAGCTCCGGACATTCGGCCGTAAGACGCGCTCTTGAACGCCCGCTCTGTCTAAGGCGAGTAAGCTCATAACGGCCGAGGATTTCAGGAGTTTTTGCTAGTTTTTCATCAAGAGCGGCCAATTCTTTTGCGCTTAAAGTACTTTCCACCAGGCGGTTCATAATAATACCGCCCACCGGCACATTGGTGGCTTTTAAGCCGCCTACCAGCTCCAAAGACTCACTAACCGGCAACTCTTCCGGCAGAGTGACCACATAACTATGACAAAAATAATCGCTATTTAAATAGCTCTCTCCCTCAAGGAGGGCACTTGCCACCGGCCCGCGCTTTATCATGCGCTTTAAGAGAGTGGGCAGACCGGTGAGCGCCAAAGCATGGCCGGTAGCCGGCAAATCAACAATAATATGGCGATAACGCGGCTCATTACTCCCGGGCGCCCGCTCTTTAATGAGCATAAGCAAGTGGTAAAACCAGCCCATCTCGGCAAAAGAGGGGGCTGTTTGCATAAATGTCTGCAAAGCTGATGATTTCAAAGCGGCGCCAAGCAAGGCTCCGCCTGGTATGGATTTGCGCAAAAAGGCCTCGTGGCCGACTGCCGGCGTTAAATGGCAAGCCAGGAGTCCGGGGGCAATTTTTTGCGGCCCGGCCGTAAAGTTATCCCGGCCGAAGATACGCGCCAAAGGCGAGTGCCCCCCCTCCGGAGCCCCCATATCACAAAGAAGTACATCCGCTTTTTCGCTAAGCACTTTGGAGAGGGCTGCGCAAATTACCGTGCGCCCCACTCCGCCTTTGCCGGTAATAAGTATAATGCGATCTTTAAGCATCGCCGCCTCCCGGAGGGAGTGATATACCTAAATGAAATTATGTTCAAGGCAGCTATTCGGAATCGGTTAAACAATCAGGCGAATCTTTTTCCACTGCGGTATCGCCGCAACTGGCAAAACTCCAATAAGATATTTTATAGCCTTCATGACATTTTTCATGCCTGGTGGCCGTTTCCGGGCAATGGTATTCTTTATCTAAAATACAAGTAGGCGCACCAGCGGCCTCGGAGCAAATACCTTTTTGATTATATGAAAAACCTGCGGCTTCCTGGATTACTTGCTCATATTTAAGGCAGGAAACCGTCTCAAAAGTAGTATAGCCGTCTTTGGAGCAGGCCCTATCGGCATGGCGGATAACTATATCTTTGCCATCACAATAAGTCGAAATAGCCCGTTCGCTATCTTCACAAATGCCGTCTTCATGATTAGCTTCTTTAGCGCTAGGGGTATCAGAAGAGCTATCCGGTGTTTTCTCTGCCTGCTTTTCCGGCTCTTTCTCCGGATTGCCGCAAGCCGCGCTGCCAATGGCCAGCAAAGTGGTTATAAGAAAAAAGCTTTTTATCTTCATCTTGTTCTCCGCATAAAGTTTTAAGGCCTACATAGCCTAGGTTCCAGTTTTTCCTACCTTATAAAGGCTTTTATGGCAATGGGTTATCATGCCATCTTGCGTTTAAATACCTTTTGTGTTTATTAGCTCATGGGGTTTTATGCCCTAAGGCAGGTAAATTATGCAAAAAAGAGTTCTCTATATTGCCCTTGTTTTTTCCCTAATGGCTGCTTGTCAAAAGCCCAAAGAAGAGCCTGTGCCCCAAAAAGTGCTGGCTATCGCTACAGTAAACGGCACCGCTATCCCCTTTGAAACCTTTAAAAAAGCCTATTTAGCCGAGCGCCTTGATTTACAAAATGCCGATGGGCCGGTGGCTTCGGCCCGTCAGTTACAAAAAGAAAATATTTTGCAAAATAAGATAGATGAGCTCCTTTTGCTCGATGCCGCCAAAAAATTGCAAATAAAAGTCAAAGATGAAGAGCTCGAGGAATATTTTAAAATAGTCACTTCCGGTTTTGATGCCGCCGCGCTGGAAAATGAGATAGCTGCCCGCGGGCAAACTCTCGCCTCTTTTAAAGATACATTGCGCAAAAACCTCACTATCAGCCACTATTTAACTCAAGAGGTCTATGCCCGCGTCGATGTCAGCGAAGAGGAGCTTTTGGCCAGTTACCAGGCACACCCGGAAAAATACACCCAAATGGAAGCCATCAAGTTGCGCCAGATTTTGGTGCCCGGGGAGGCCTTGGCTCAGGAAGTGCACGAGTCGCTCGGAAAAGGCACAAAATTTGAAGATGCGGCCGCCAAATATTCCATAGCCTCTGAGTCTTACCAGGGCGGCGATATGGGCTGGATTAGGCGCGGCAATTTGCCACAAAATATTGAAGATGTTGTTTTTTCACTAAAAACAGGCACTATCAGCCCGGTAGTTCCCTCGGATTACGGCTACCATATTTTTCTGGTTGAGGCCCATACCCCGGCCAAAGAGCTTAAATTTGACCAGGTAAAAGCGGCTATTGAGCGCGATGTGCGAGCCCAAAAAGAGCAAGAAGCGCAAAACACACTCATGGAAACGCTGCACAGCGCGGCGAGTATCACCATAAACAAGCAGCTTTTAGAACAACTTGATTAAAGGTTTTTAATAATGAATTCGCTGGCTTTATTTACTTGCCTTGCCCTTTTAAGCGCCCCGAAACCGCTACTTGTTGATCGCATTGTAGCCATTGTGGAAGACGAAATTATCACCATGCGCGACCTCTTGAAAAGTCTCCCGCCTTCCGCCGATTTGGCCAATATTGAGCCGATGTTACAAGAAATTTTAGAGCAAAAAATAGACGAAGCGCTCTTAAAAAAAGAGGCCCAAAACGCCGGCGAACAATTGCAGGTAAACGAAACCGATGTTGATAAAGCCATCCAGGAAATAATGAACATGAATCATTTAACCGAGGAGCAGCTTAAAGAGGCGCTTCTAAGGCAGGGCATTGTTTGGAGTGATTATCGCCGGCAAATAAGAGAGCAAATAGAGCGCATGCGGCTCATTCAATATAAAGTAGCTTCCAGAGTGGCCATTAGCCGCCAGGCTGTTTTGGCCGCTTGCGAGGCTAAAACCGGCACTGCCCAGGTCTCCAGTGTGGAACTGGCACACATTTTAATTAAAGCCGATGAATTATCCGCCGGCGCCGAACTGGCGGCAGCCCGTGAAAAGGCGCAAACAGCTTATGAAAAATTAAGTTCCGGCCTGCCGTGGGAAGAGGCGGTGGCCCTCTATTCCGATGATAAAGGCGGCGGCGACGGGCGCCTGGGCTCCTTTAGTCGCGGGCAAATTTTTGATGAAGTTGAGCAGGTGGCCTTTCAGCTGGAAAAGGGCGAATTTTCCGCTCCGGTGCGCACTCCACTCGGTTTTCACATTATCAAAGTGTTAAATCGCCAAATTGATTCGGCCGATCGCTGCCACGATGAAGCTTTTTTAAATACTTTGCAAAATCAGCTCTATCAGGAAGAGCATGATCGGCAGCTAAAAGCCTTTATGGAAAGTTTACACCGCAAAGCCTTTATCGAAATGCGGCCCTTGCTCTAGTCTAGCCCAAGTCAAAGCCCGATGAGCGACCTGCCGATTTGCCAGATTATCCCGGAATTACTGGATAAATTAAAGGTCAATTCTACCATCATCCTAAGCGCGCCGCCCGGCACCGGCAAAAGTAGCGAGCTGCCGGCAGTCATCTATGAAAAAGCTGGTCTCACCGGCAAAATACTCATTTTAGAGCCCCGGCGCATGGCGGCCCGCGCTCTGGCTAGGCGCCTGGCCTGGCGCCTAAATTGCCCTTTGGGTGATGTGGTTGGCTTTAGTGTGCGCCATGAAAAACTTGTTTCGGCGAAAACGCAAATAGAGGTGCTGACTGAAGGCGTTTTAACGCGCCGCCTGCTTAACGACCCTTTTTTGGAAGATGTGGCCCTGGTTATTTTGGATGAATTTCACGAAAGATCGGCCGAGGCCGATTTGGCCCTGGCCGCGCTTCGCGAAGCGCAGCAAATTAGTCCTTTAAAAATTATCATTATGTCGGCCACTATAGACCAAAAGCTGGCTGCTTATCTGCCGGAAGCCGGCCAGGTTAATCTCAATTATGAGCCCTTTCCACTAACTATCACCTATTTGCCGCAAGAGGCCGGCACACCGCTGGAAAGGCAAATATATCATGGTGTTAAAGCTCTAATAAATGATGAGCGCGATGACGGCGGCGATATTTTGGCCTTTTTGCCCGGCCAGCGGGAAATTGAAAATACCGCCGTTTTTTTGCAAAAATGCGAACTTTGCCGCGATATGGTCATCGGAACACTTTATGGCAACTTGCCCGCCGCTCGGCAGGACAGCATCTTAAATGCCGAAACTCTGCCCAAAGAGCGGCGCCTGATTCTCGCCACCAATATTGCCGAAACTTCGCTTACCGTGCCGCGCGTTAGGGCTGTTATTGATAGCGGTTTGCAAAAAAATGCCCAATATGATCCCTATAGCGGCCTGCCGCGCCTTAGCACCGGCCGCGCCAGCCGGGCGGCGGCCACCCAGCGGGCCGGGCGGGCGGC
>JAEEGL010027367.1_pt1 | contig 12603 bp, 10 predicted proteins | sample 9134231 | NCBI WGS metagenome assembly JAEEGL01 (sample SAMN16246548, study PRJNA631951) | gut metagenome | biome: gut microbiome; feature: rumen; material: fiber-attached | host: Bos | place: Iran: Karaj | collected 2018-10
AGCATGAGCAAGGCGGGGTGCCCCTATGACAACAGCCCAATGGAAAGTTTCTTTGCCAGTCTGAAAAAAGAGTACTTTTATCGGAGGGAGTATGCTACAATACAGGACATAGAGAGGGATCTGTTTTACTACATTGAAGTCTTTTATAACCGAAAGAGGCTTCACAGCAGCCTGGGTTACATGAGCCCGGTAGCCTACAGGATGAAGGAGATGGGCCAAAAAGCTGGATAGTCAGTGAGTAAGCATATGGCGTAAAAGCCCACTACAAAACGGGCTACCAGTCTAGTTGAGAATCCTGGATGGTGACACATGGACATACAGATATGTCGATATGTCCGGCATTTGTCCGTCGACTATAACCAGAGTTTATCCGTTAGGAAGTTAGGCATAGTATGAATAGTTTCCTTTCCCGTATCCGAGAAAAGCTTGAATTTCATCCGGTACTGAAATGGGTCATAAAAATACTGATTGTGGCTGTTACAGTCATTTGTCTGGATCTGTTAGTCCTTTCTCCGATTTCCAGGCGTAAAACCGCTTATAATTTCAGCGGCGGAATGATGGATGGGATTCTTATTGACGGAGATTTTTATTATACGAACGGAACCGGCTTTTACCGCTATGACCCGGCTTCCCGCAGGGTCTGGAGCATCGACGGCCTGTCTTCCGGTATTTCTCTTGCCGCGAAGGAGAACCGGCTGTATTATACTGCGCGGGATACGTTATACTGTTACGATCCGGAAAGTCATGTCAGAACAGCTTTGTTTACTGCTCCCGAAAGAGAAAATGCAAGCAGTCTTGCATTAGCGTATTTTCCTTTGTATATCTTGAACGGCAATTATGAAGATGACGAAATCATAATCTGGATCAAAAACGAGGGACGCGGGTGGCTTTATGAGATACAGTCCGGCAAGATTGTGCCGCTCCAGCGCAGAGACGGCGAATCATTTATTGAGCTTCCCGACGGACGCACGGTATCTGAAAATCTGAGTATTTATTCCGGGAAGAAAACGGAATCGCATATCTATGAGGATGGCACGGAAATAAGAGTAACAATAGAGCGGGAAAAAAGCTTTCGGGTATCAAGATGGATCCGCGATACGGAAACGGTACTTTTGGATATCAGCGGGCGTGTTGAGTCGTTCTGGTTTGACGGAGAATGGCTGTTTACCTATACTCGGGGATGGGGTGGAATTGTTGATGTATATCATATCGGGAACAAACACAATGAATGGGACATCATTAGATCATTTCAACTAAAATAGTGATCTTCCAGCAAGAAAGTGACTGCGGATACCGTTGAGGGAAAATTCTGACGAATTGTCGGGGTTACCTTTTCCGAGTTACCTCCCAGAAAGAAGTGGAATCGCCGGAGCCTCCTTTCTGCAGTAGTTTAGCGTGATGTGAATTCGTTTGTTGTCGTCTGAGAGCTGATTATATCAACGATTTCCGAGCGGATGTTCGACTTCACCCCCCCCTGCGCTCCACTACGAAAACCGTTGCTGCACAACGGCTTTTGTGTAAAAAAGGGCCGAGTTACGTGAGTTACGTCAGCCCCAAAAGACAAACGGCAGGAAGCCAGTCAATGCGATGGTGAGTTTCCTGCCGTTTTTGTATTTGGTCTTATTGTTGAAGTGGTAACAGTTCTTACACTGTTTAGTAGTCCAGACCGTCAAACAGATCGTGAATATCGATACCGTTTACAGTCTGTTTATGCTCTTTTTCGTCAAAACTCAGCCGGATCTCCACAGAGGCACCGCTTTCGGTCCAGGCTTCGCCTATCTGCGTTTTGTCATCCACGTGTTTTTCCTTGTAAATAATCAGTACTTCTCCGGCAGCGAATTTATGGTCTCCTACCTCCAGGGAGCTGGTACCCTGTGCCACGACTTTCAGTTCCACGTCCTGTTTCAGCGTCACGTATCTGGGGATCATCAGGCTGTACCATTCAGTGGTTCCCACTGCACAGCCATCTGTGTCGACTTTGCATGTGTGAGTGACGTAATTGGTTCGCAGGAAGTCCCGCCATACACCCATTTCGAAGCGGGCCGGATCCGTGGGGACAGCGATCAGTTTTTCAGAGAAATAATTATCTAATCCGGTATTGTCCTTGTCTGACAAAAGTGCAGTCATGCTTTCATGCACTTCTCCCGTTTTCTTAAGCTCCCTGCCGTTTAAGTCCACGAATATCGTCAAGTAAGAACCGCTAAAGCCGTATCCGGTCACATACAGGTAATCTCCGGCGTTCTCATCATGAATGAGATAAGCGCTCTCGAGCCCCTCCATGTACTGCATCTCATCCGTAAGCATATCCTCATCCAGTGTGATTTCTGCCCTGTATTCGGAAACATTGAAATATACACTCAGTTTTCTTCCGTCTGACAGCACTGTTTCTTTTCCGTAGCCCAGCGCCACCGGGATGATATAGGATTTGGGGACATTCAGCGCTTTTTCAGTAAACAGGTTTTCATTGCCGCGGAAGAGTATTTCCAGAGAGAATGACAGCCATTCTTCCGGCAGGACCACACCGGGGTCAAAGAAGAATGTCAGCCGGTCATAACCTATGGCCCAGGGGATCTCATTGAGCGCGGAATCATTGGCAAAGAATTCCTCCGCCTTTGCTTTGCATTCCTTCGTGTCTGCTTCAAGGCTGTCAAGCCACTCGTTCATTTTCTCTTTCAGCAAAGGAAGCAGATCCGCCGGATTATCCACAAGCTCGGACAGCGCCACTGTCTTTCCGGTTTTTGAATCGAGCGTTTCCGCGCTTACGCTCTGATAAGGCTTTTCGTTATCGGCGTAAATGCTGTTTTCCTGGTAGAAATAGCTTAACAGGCCGCTGTCCGCGCGTGCCACATTCAAAATCTTATAATATGCTGAGTTTCCGCCTTTTACCCCTTTCGTCGCGTTTACAAGATCTTCCTGGGTGTTCTCGAAAGCGCTGTAGCTTTCGTTCTTCCTGCTCTTAAGCGCCTCCGTGAGTTCAGGATAGGTGTCCAACATGCTGACGCCGAGTTCAAGATCGTCCCGGGTCAGATCAGCAATCCAGATACTTCCGCCTTCACCCTGACCGAAATATCTTATATTGAAATGCGTGTTGATGAGCTGCAGGACTTCTGGTGCTTCAGCCGGCTCCTGTGAAGAAGGGTCTTCGGTAGATCCCCCGGTCGGTTCCGTTGTAGGTTCAGCTGTGGGCGGCTCTGTGGGCGGCTCGGTGGGTTCTGCCGTAGGCTCCGCTGTGGGTTCTGCCGTAGGCTCCGCTGTGGGTTCAGCTGTAGGTTCCGCAGTAGGTTCTGCTGTGGGTTTCTCGGTAGCTTTTTCCGTAGAGGCCGCGGTAAGGTCTGGAGTTTCCGCCGCAGTTCCCTGACGGCTGGGGGCGTCCGTACCATCTGCAGAAACGGAAGTGGTTTTGCCGCTGCTGCCGCAGGCACTGAGGATCAGCAGGGCCGCAAGCAGTAATATCCATACTTTTTTCATCTCTTTCACCTCTCAGCGTATTAAAGTAAGGGCAGTTCTTTTCCTTGGAGTGCTTCGCTTAATTGTTCTTTTTGCGCGGAGAATAATCCAAATCGTTCTTGAATTCCCCGGGATCTCCCTATAAAATATGAACAAATATTATTATATAACAAAAAAGCCGGCTTTCGCAACAGCAACAGAAGCTGGGGATTCGGAAGGCTTTTTATACCGGCTCCGTGCAACATTTTGCCCGGCCTGACTGTTTTCGGAGTGGAATGAGCCGGTCTTTCCGAAAAAAACGATAATTGAGAGGTCTTTTTCATGAAAAACAAAGGTACACACAGAAAAGTTTTCAGTCTGCTGCTTGCGGCAGTCCTGTTGCTTGCGGGGCTTACGGCCTGCGGCTTGGCCCCTTCCGCTACTCCGACCGGGCCTTCCGGATCTTCACAGGAAACGAAGGATCAGACAACGCTCGCGGCAGAGACTCCGGCCTGCGGCGGGGACGAAACAGTCATATGGGCTGAAAAGATGAGCGTCAGGAAGACGGAGCTCATCCAAAGCACGATGAATGCGGATTCCTTTGACGAAAGGCTCCTCGCTTTTCTGTCAGAACGGGCAGACGGCAATTACATGGCTTCGCCTCTTTCCTTCCGTTACGCGCTCGGGCTTCTTCTTGCCGGGGCAAACGGCGAAACGAAGGCCGAACTGCTGAAGGCGCTCGGCGTTTCATCTGAAGAGGAATGGATCGCGCACTGCCTGGATTTCAACGGCTTTGTGGAGTATTATGCGGCCGATCTGGAGCGGGAAGTGAAGGCTTATGAGGAGCAGAAGAAAAACGGCTGGCTTCCGGCAGATGCCAAAGCACCTTTCAGGGCGCTTAGGGTCGCCAATTCCGTCTGGAAAGCCGAGTGGGTCACGGAAGAGTTCAAAGAACTGTACCGCGAATCCGTTGAAAAGAATTATGCGGCGGAATACCGTTCCTTTACGCCCCAGAATGCGGTGGAAAGAATTAACGAATGGGCGGATATCAAAACGGAGCACATGATCCCGAAGCTCCTTCCGGATAACTATCCGACGGAGGATCTTGCCGTCGTCCTGATGAATGCCCTGTATTTCAAGGATTCCTGGGTGGCGGAGTTTAGCGAAGCCTTAACGAAGGAAGACGATTTCCGCACCAAAAGCGGGAATACGGTGAAAAAGGACTTTATGACCGTAACGGACTATTTTTCCTACTATGAGGACGGATCCACCAGATTGGTCATCCTTCCGATGAAGGGCGGCGTTTCCATGGCTTTCGTCATCGGCTCGGGGGAAAATCTTTCGGAGAAGATCTCTAAAGCGGAGCGAAGAAACGTGACGGTCACGATCCCGAAGATCGATCTGGAGACGGAGTTCTCAAACGGAGAATTCGTGGATTTCTTAAAGCGGTACGGCGTCAGCCTGGCCTTTGATCCTGACGGGGCGGACTTTTCCGCCATGCTGGACCATAAGATCTATGTCAGCGACATCATTCAGAAGACCCGCATCAAACTGGACGAGGAGGGCGTGGAAGCGGCTGCCGTGACGGCGATCATGATGAATGAAACGGCATACCACGAGCCGGAAAATCCCGTCATCTTTACGGCGGATGAACCGTTTGCGTTCTTCATCTACACGACCTGCAACGAAACGACCGCCGTCATGTTCGCGGGCGAGATCGTGGAATAACGGCCCTGACAACAGATGAAGATGGAAACGTTCTCAACAGACGAGAGAAACAAATGGCGGGGATATCTTGCGGATCATTTTGAGACATCTGCGGAGATCTGGTTCGTTTTCCCGGTGAAAAGCTCCGGGGAGGCGAGCCTTTCGTATAACGATGCCGTGGAAGAGGCGCTGTGTTTCGGATGGATCGACAGTACGAATATCCGGATGGATGAGATGCACTGCGCCAGACGCTTTACCCCGCGAAAAAAAGGAAGTCCGTACTCCCGGCCGAATATCGAAAGACTGATCTGGCTGGAAGAAAAGGGGCTGATCCATCCGAAGATACGGGAAGAGGTCCTTCCTCTGATACGGGCTCCGTTCGTTTTCCCGGAAGACATCCTTATAGCATTACGGGAAGACGAGAGCGTCTGGGAAAACTATCAGCGCTTTTCGGAGCCGTACAAGCGCATCCGGATCGCCTATATTGACGCGGCGAGAAAACGGCCGGGAGAGTTTAAAAAGCGGCTGAGCAGTTTTATGGAAAAGACCCGGCAGGGAAAACGGATCATGGGATACGGCGGGATCGACAAGTACTACCGATGATCATGACTGCGAGCAGGCAGACCGGTTTAGCGGGACAGAAAAAAAGTTTACCGGGAAACAGGAAAAGGAACAGGTGCGGAGAAAACTGGAACTTGAAAAAGAGAGTCGTTGGTAGTATATATAAATAGTTATTGCAGAATTCATACCTGTAAGGTGTATGGATTCCCCGCTTTGTTCGAAAGGAGTATTTATGAACAAAATTGCAACGATTCTCCGTGAGTCCTATGTGGCAAGATTTCTTATCCCGGCAGGGATCATACTTATCGTCTGCGGGATCCTTTTCCTGCGTGCCACGATTCAGAGCAAGGATTATGTCAGAACCGAGTCAACCGTCACGAAGGTGGAGCTGGAACAGGAAGCGTATACCGATGCCAACGGACAACTTGTGGAAGCGACCTATAAGGTGAATGTGAAGTATACGGTCGGCGGCCAAGAGTATGAAGAGGAGCTTGGAGGCTTATCGGAACGGAAGACCGGAGAAAAAATGACGATTTACTATAACCCTGCCGATCCGAGTCAGATCACGCAGACCAAGAGCCCCGTGATACCGATTATTATGCTGGCAGGCGGTGTAGCCGCCCTCGCAGGAGGAATTATCAGCGGCATCAATGCCGTAAAAAGATATAACAGAATGAAAGAACAGGAAGAGGAGTGGGCAAATGGCTGATTACAGACTGAAACCGGTATTGAAAACAATCAAGCAGTCGTTTTATCTGGAGGATGAAAACGGCAATACGGTTTACGAAGGAAAAATGACGAAATTCACCCTGTTCGGTGCATCGCCGTATGAGTTTGTAAACCACATCACGAACAGGACGGAAGTGCACAAAATCGGCAAGACCGTTACGACCGAGCAGACCGGAACCGGTCTGATTTCCGCCCTGTCGAAAAGATCTGTCTTCAAATTTGACGGACGGAAGATTTGGGATTATCTGCACGATACGGGGATCCGGATCGATTCTCAGTTCGCGGGGAACAAACTCGGTATGAGCTACAATGTGACTTTCAAGGGGGAACCGCTGGCGACCATCGCGAATTCCACGCCGAAAGGAAAGTCCTTTCTGACAACGGATCTGTATTATGATGTCAGCTGTGAGGAGAAAAACCTGGATCTGGTGTTCCTGGTTGCTTTTTCCATTGCGAAAACGGAACAGACATTTTATAATTGATTTTGTTGGAGCGGTACTGTAGCAGTGACAGGTCACCATTAACGGATCACACGCGGCGGGGAGCGGTTTCCCCGCCGTTTTCAGTTTGCGGATGGTCTGCATCACAAGAGAAGAGTGGATGGCGAAGAATCATGCTGAATAAGGAAAGGACAGAAAGGAAAGCGGTAAGCACCTTCATCTGGGATCTGGACGGAACGCTGATGGATTCCTATCCGGTCATCGTGCATAGTCTGCACAAGACCTTTGAGCAGTTTCACGTCAGCCTCCAAAAAGAGATGATCCTGAATGAAGTGATTTCGGCTTCCATAGGCGCATTCATTTCAAAGATGGCAAAGGAGACGGGGATCGGCGCCGATACCTTAAGCAGAGTCTATACGGAGATCTCGGAAAAGGAAAACTTCAGGATCCGGCCGATGAAAAATGTGCCGGAGACTCTACGCTTTCTTGCGGACCGGAACATTCCCAGCTACGTATTTACTCACAGGGGAGCGTCCACCGGATTCATCTTAAAGAATACGGGACTGACGGATCTCTTCGAGGACATCGTTACCGGAAAGGACGGATTTGCCCGTAAGCCGGATCCCGGCGCGATCATTTATCTGATCCGGAAACACGGACTGGACCGCGAAAGAACCGCCTATGTCGGAGACAGGACGATCGACGTCGAATGCGCCGTTAATGCCGGTATCCGGAGCATCTTGTATCATCCGGAAAACAGCGTCGCAAAGGTGAGCGGCAAAGAAACCTGGGTGGTGCGTGATATGGCAGAACTGCAGGCTCTGGTGTAGCTGCTGGACTTTTGGGGAAAACGCGGCTATACTGTGTATGGCATACCGGCAGTTAACAACAATTATTATTTGCCTTAAGGAGATAAAACATGAAATTTTCAGAAATGCCTTACAAGAGACCCGATTCCGAGGCGGTCATTCAGTCGATCCAGGATCTGACCGAACGCTTCAAAAACGCGAAGAGCTATGAAGAAGCCCGCACGGTCTTTCTTGAGTACGAGGAAAAGGAAAAAGCTGTCGACACGACGGCTACGCTGGCGTATGTCCGTCAGTCGATCGACACGCGCGACAAGTTTTACAGCGAGGAAAAATCGTTCTGGGATGAGTTCGGCCCGGAAGCGGAGGAATACGAGCAGCAGTGGCTCGAAGCCATGCTTGTTTCGCCCTTCCGCAAGGATTTCGAAGCCGAGTACGGCGATCTGCTGTTTGTAAACGCCGAGATCGAGAAGAAGACCTTCTCGCCCGAGATCATCGAGGATATGCAGAAGGAGAATGAGCTGGTCGACGAATACGACAACCTGATCGCCTCGGCGCAGATCCCGTTTGAGGGCGGCGTCTATACGCTCTCGCAGCTTACCCCGTTCATGACCGACGCGGATGATGCCAGGCGTCTTGCGGCCTGGAAAGCGGAAGGCAAGTGGTACAAGGAACAGCAGCCCCAGCTCGACCGGATCTACGATGACCTCGTAAAGCTGCGCGATACGATGGGGAAAAAGCTCGGCTACGGCGGCTATACAACGCTCGGCTACTACCGCATGGAGCGCAACTGCTGGAAGAAGGAAGATATCGAGAAATTCCGCGCCGCCGTGCAGAAATATCTCGTTCCCGTCGCGGATTCGATCATGCGCGAGCAGGCAAAGCGCCTCGGGAAGAACTATCCGCTTTCGTTCGCGGATGCCGCGCTGGATTTCAGGAGCGGAAATCCCCGCCCCGTAGGCACGCCGGACGATATCCTGGCTCAGGGGAAAAAGTTCTATGACGAGCTCTCGCCTGAGACAAGCGAGTTTTTCCGCACGATGCTGGATGAAGAACTGCTGGACGTTCTTTCCACCGAAGGAAAGCAGGCCGGCGGCTACTGTACCTCCATCGAGCAGTATGAGCGGCCGTTCATTTTCGCGAACTTTAACGGCACGCAGGGGGACGTGGAGGTCGTGACCCATGAAGCGGGACATGCCTTTGCCTATTGGATGAACCGCAAGCGTATCCCGACCGAGTACAATGATCCGACCGCGGAAGCCTGCGAAGTGCATTCCATGAGCATGGAGTTCTTCGGCTGGAAGAATGCGGAAGGCTTCTTCGGACCCGATGCGCGGAAATTCAAATACAGCCACCTTTCGGGCGCCCTGACGTTTATCCCCTACGGCACGATGGTCGACCACTTCCAGCACATCGTCTATGAGAAGCCGGAAATGACCCCGGCGGAGCGCCACGCGGAGTGGAAGAAGCTGCTCGGCATTTACATGCCGTGGATGAAGCTGGATGGCGAGATCCCGTTCTATGCAGACGGGGAAGGCTGGCAGCGGCAGATTCACATCTATGAGGTCCCGTTCTATTACATCGACTACTGCCTGGCTCAGACCGTGGCGCTGGAGTTCTGGGCGATGATCCAGAAGGATCCCGAGGATGCCTGGAAGCACTATATGGCTTACACGAAGCAGGGCGGCAGCCGGACGTTTACCGATCTTCTGAAGAACGCGGATCTGGTCACCCCGTTCGAAGAAGTTTGCCTTAAAGGTGTCTGCGAGACTGCAGCCAAATGGCTGGAGAACTTCGACCTGACCGGGATCGGGTAAACAAGCCGATTTTCCAGGTATTTCAGGAGGAAATGATGATTACCGTACCGAAACTGTTCCGAAAAACAAAGACTGTCCGGCGGATTCAGGACTATATGGATGCCACGTTCCATGAAGTTCTGCATACGACCCTGAATCCGGACGGCCCCGGCGCGATCCGTATCCATCTGATCCCGCCGAAAAAAGAAGAGAACGCCTTTGGCCAGAGTATTGCGATCGTGAACGGTACCGATATCGTCCCGGTCAATTTCGCGTATGCGGTGATTCTGGCTGAGATGATCCGCGAGACGAACCGCTATGACGGGAAAGAGATCGGAGAAGCGGAAGTGCAGGAGATTTTAGGCAGGACCGCCGAAAGCGTAAAAGAGATTATCCCGGTTTTCTCAATAAAGCGCATTCAGAACGATATCGTGCAGATCTACACCACCATGAAGCAGATTGCCTACCGCGAGCCGGTCACGACCGATATCCATTATATGAGTCTCGGTGAATATGCGGATGAAATGAAGGCGCCGCACCGCATGGATGTGATGGTCAGTGCGATGACGAAGAACGGACAGTGGCACTGCAACCAGAAATGCGTGCACTGCTACGCGGCGGGACAGATCCATTCTGACGAAGAAGAGCTTTCGACCGAAGACTGGAAGAAGATCCTCGACAGGTGCCGCGAGGCGGGCATCCCGCAGGTAACCTTTACGGGCGGCGAGCCGACCATGCGGGACGATCTGTTCGAGCTGATCCGCTACGCACGCTGGTTTATTTCGCGTCTGAACACGAATGGGATAAAGCTGACGCCGGACTACTGCAGGAAGCTGCATGAGGCGGAGCTGGACAGCGTCCAGATCACGTTTTATTCAAACGATCCCGCCGTCCACAACCGGCTGGTAGGAGCACCGCAGTTCGAACATACGGCGGCGGGCATTGACAATGCTCTGGCGGAAGGCCTGTCCGTCAGCATCAACACCCCGCTCTGCACACTGAATAAGGATTATGTGAAAACGCTGGAATATCTGCACGGAAAAGGCGTGCTTTACGTGACCTGCTCCGGTCTTATTACGACCGGAAACGCGGCGCAGGAAGCCTCCGAGCGCCTGCAGCTGACGAGTGAAGAGCTGGAACGGATCCTGCGGGAAGCGGTCGCCTACTGCCATGCAAACGGCATGGAGATCGCCTTCACCTCGCCCGGCTGGATCCGTGAGGAGGTCTTTGAAGAACTGAATATTCCGTCCCCGTCCTGCGGGGCATGTCTGTCCAATATGGCGATCACGCCGGGCGGCAACGTTGTCCCGTGCCAGAGCTGGCTTTCGGATGCTCCGCTCGGGAACATGCTGACGGATGACTGGGAAACGATCTGGAACAGCGAAGTCTGCACGGAACGCAGAAACTACTCGGCTGAAATGACAGGCGAGTGCCCGTTAAGGAGGTACTGCTGATGAAGAACGTCAGAAAAACCGTTAAAGCCCTGATCCTTTCGGCGGTCCTGCTCCTGGCCCTTCTGCTTCCGGCGGTCCGTGCGCAGGCGGCGCCGACCGACGAAATCCTGAATTTCACGATCACCGTGGATGTCAACGAGGACGCCACGCTGGAGATGACCTACCATATCGAATGGAAGGTCCTGTACGACAACGGCGGGAAGGAAAAGCTGACCTGGGTCGATCTGGGTGTTCCGAACAGCTATCACAGCAACATTAAGGCGTTAAGCAAAACGGTTTCCCGCATCAAGGACAACGGCAGTAAGCTCGCGATCTATCTGGACCGCGGTTATGCCAAAAACGAGACGGTCACGTTCGAGTTTTCCATGACGCAGGATCACATGTACCAGATCGATAAATACACCCCGGGCGAGACGGTCTATACCTTCACGCCGGCCTGGTTCGACGATTTTTCGGTTGATGAGCTTGTGATCCGCTGGAATGCGGACAAGGCGGGAGCCTGGCAGCCGGACTGCCTGCAGGATAACGGCTATCTGGTCTTTAAAACATCGCTTTCTCCGGGCGGGACCTACACGATGAGCGTCACCTATCCGAACGACGCCTTCGGCTTCGATGAAGGCCATCAGTCGGAGAAGAGTATCAATCCGCCCGATGAGCCCGGCTGGAACGGAAACGAGGGGAACGATGATTCCTTCAGTCTTTTTGAGTTCATCGGCGGCCTGATCAGCCTGATCATTATTATCGGCTTTATCGCCGTCCCGATCATTGCGGTCGTGAAGTTTTTCCAGTGGATCGCCCGCGGGACCGGCTTCGGTCAGGAGCAGACGACCGAGAAGAAGATCACGCGCACGAAGATCGAATACTACGAACAGTGTCCCAGCTGCGGCATGCCGCGTGAAGAAGGGAAGGACAACTGTGCGTACTGCGGCCGCAGCATGATCAAGAGCAAGGAAGTCGTGGAAGAGAGCCAGATCGAGAAGCCCGAAAAGTATACGAATACCGGGACCTACCGCTACGGGAACTCGCCGAATACCTATATCCGTGTCAACGTGATCAACGTACCGGTCAGCCGTCCGCGTTCTTCTTCAGGCAGCTTTACGCGTTCGGGCGGATCTTCGCACCGTTCGTCCTGCGCGTCTTCCTGCGCGTCGTCCTGCGCCTGCGCATCGTCCTGCGCCTGCGCCTGCGCGTGCGCCTCGTCCGGCCGCGCCGGCTGCTCCGTGAAGGACTTCTTTAAAAAGAACATTCATGAAGGCCGTATAAAGATCGAAAGCAAACGGAAAGAAAGATAAGCACTGTTTTACTTCACAAAAAATAATAGACGAAACAGCTTTTTCCGTTGAATTTTTCCAACCTGGCAGTGTATAATGTAATCACCACTCTTAAGGAGGAAAATTTATGTTCGATTACACAGGAAAAGTAGTAGCTATTACCGGTGCGTCTTCCGGTCTGGGCAAGCAGATGGCTGAAGGCTATGCGCAGTGCGGCGCCAATCTTGTTCTTATGGCCCGTCGTGTCGAGAGACTCGAAGCCAGTGCCAAGGAATGGGAAGAGAAATACGGTGTTCAGGTTCTGCCCGTCGCCTGCGACGTGACCAAGACCGAATCCATCCAGGCCGCGCTCGCCGCGATCGATGCCAAGTTCGGCAAAGTGGAAGTTATCGTCAACTGCGCCGGCGGTGAAA
>JAEEGL010318862.1_pt1 | contig 12603 bp, 10 predicted proteins | sample 9134231 | NCBI WGS metagenome assembly JAEEGL01 (sample SAMN16246548, study PRJNA631951) | gut metagenome | biome: gut microbiome; feature: rumen; material: fiber-attached | host: Bos | place: Iran: Karaj | collected 2018-10
CCGCCACCGTAACCGGTACCGGTTCCGTCACCGCGCTTCTGAAATACATCGACGGTTCAACTGAAAAGGATGCAGGTACCGTCACGTACACCAACGCCATCGATTTCACGGTCACGGTGAATAACTATTCCAGTACGACCACGGACCCGACCGCGAACCTCAAGGGAGAGTTCAGGGTCGACACGACCATGACCGATGTGGATCTGGAGATGTACGGTGATGACACCAAACTCGACGCTGTTCTCGAGATCAGGGACATCGGCGAGCACTTCAGGGTCACATTCGATGATTCCAGGTTCAACATATCCGGAAGCGTGGATGTAGGCAACATCACCTACCGCGATGCGGTGGCCGACCTCGAGATGTTCCAGCTCAAAGGCGCCTCGGTCGGATTCGAGTTCGGTGCCAAGGTAGACCTGGCATCCGATGCGACCGCTGCATTCTCTCTCGGTCTGGGAGCCCCCGCGGTCCTGTCACCTTCACCGCCCTCGGTCCCCGAGCAGTACCTCGCCGAGCTCGCAGAGCACCCCGAAATGGATGTCGACGAGTTCGCAGCTGATTTCTTCTTCGACAAGTATGCGCCCCAGCTTACCGACCTCGACGACAAGCACTTCACCGCCAACCTGGATGTTGACAGGATCTTCCTTAGGGATCAGTTCGAGGCTACCGGAGTCTACGCGAACCTCGAAGTCTCCAACTCGGTCGGAATGAGTGCCAGCGCAGGAATCGGAAGCCTTACCCTGACGCAGAGCCCCGTAAAGCTCCCGATGACGCCTTCCGGCGCCTATACCAAGGTCGAGGCCAGGAACGCCAGTGTCGACGTCCATACATCCGACAGCAGGACCGTCTTCCTCGAGGTAGAGGCCACGGCCACCGGAGAGCTGAAGAGCTACAACAAGACCACCGGATTCCTGGTGTCAGACATATACTTCAACGGCGCGTCCGTGAGCGCGACCATCGCCGATGAGACTGTGCCCGAATCCCTTTCGGTCGACAGTTTCGGATACGGTCAGTACGGTGTGTTCATGACCGGATCCAAGGTCTCATACGACCCTGACAAGGAGCAGGTGACCATTGGTACGATATCCATAGAGGGGGACTGCTACGATCCGTCCGCACCTCTTGTGAGCAGGGTCGAAGGAGAGATCCGCGGAGTCACCATGAGTACCAGTTCATCGTCATCATCGTCATCGCAGAAGATAGATTCCGTCTATGTCCGCGTCTATGACCTTGACGGCGATTACGTCGATTACAACAGGTCCTTCGACAGCAAGATGAACGCCATCAACAACTCGTTCGACTTCGACGGCGTGGTGCGCATGTCCGATGTCATGCCCATTCTCGAGGATTACATGGAAATGCGCGTCGGTAAGAGCACGAAGACGTCCGCGGAGGTCTATACCGTCTCCGGTACCGGTATCTTCGCCGGACCCTCGGTCCCCCTGACCACCGGGGCCACCATCACCAAAGGTGTGGTGACCATCCCCGGTCTCGATATGTATGGCAGGTTAACTGGGCCCATCAGTGTCGGTAACGATGCTCCCACATCCGGTACCTCCAGAGTCGTGGTCGATGGAAAGACCATCAACGCCACCCTGACCGGTGCCGCGCTCACCATGATCGTCAACGATGACAAGACCGTGTCCTACAGGATCACCGCCATGCCCGGATACAAGTTCGCGCCCCAGGGATCCTACTACGGATTCTCGGTCACCGAATCCAACGATGACTATGCCGTGATCACTCTCAATGCGGGAGACAATCTCGACATATCCTACATCGCAGAGAAGAGGCCCTTCAAGGTGTCCGTCGACGGTGAGACGAAGGTCTCCGACGCCAAACTCGGTGAGACGGTGAAATTCGCCACCACGGCGGACTATCTGTTCGACGAGAGAGGAGCCTGGGTCGGCAGCATAGCCGATGGCGAGTGGTCCAACACCTTCTACAGGTGGGTAGGGGATGTCGAGCTGACATCTGTCACCATGAGTGAGTTCAACAAATGGGCCAAGGGTGCGGATGATAAGTATCTGCTCGATTACACGTCTGAGAAGGACTCCGTGTACTTCACGACCCCTGCGGATCTGCCGGCCGATTCGAACCTCTCGTTCACGATGCAGTCCAAGGTCCGCTTCGCATTCGTGCCTGCGGCCGATTCGAAGTACAACCTCATCGCCCAGCCCACGACGTACAAAGGAAACGACGGATTCATCATCAAGGCATCCGATGCACTCGGTGTATCCATCCCGACCACCCTGTACATACCGGTATCCGGTGAGGGACAGAAGGTCATGCACGTCGACCAGTACGGAAGGGCCGCAGAGCAGGCGTCCACCTACGTCGTAATCGACGGACAGGGATACCAGGCTGTCCAGGCTACGGACTACTCCATCTTCTACACGGAGTCGGATTCGCCCCTCTTCGACGACGGCGGCAACGGAAAGAACAACAACCTCCTTTACATCGGAATCGCTGTCGTCATCGCTGTCGTGGCCCTCGCGGGAGTCGCATACTTCCTGAAGACCAAGCAGGGTGCCTGAAGGCGTTAAACGATTCGCCTCCCTTCGGGGAGGCGGATCACCTTAACTTTTTCCATTTTTCTTTCATTCAGGCAGAAATATTTCTTTCGGTTCTTTCGGCGACCTCCCCCTCTGAGGCTTATATACTCACGATCAGTCTCATACATCATGGGATCGCACGCAACTTTCAACCAGACACACCACCCTATGGAGAACACCCTGTTCGCCGTCACGCTCATGGCGGCAATAGTATCGTTCGCGCTCTGCTACGCGGCAACGATGATGGACAGATCGCCTATACTGGCAATCGCAGCGGCATCTGCCAATGCGATGGCTTGCATGATGTCGGACAATCAGGAAAAGCAGGGATTCGCCCGCATTGCCGCAATCGCAGGATTGGCGCTGCTGGCCGTATCGGTAATGATGATGCTCTGAATCAGTCCAGACAGTCCTGGTTCTCGGCCATCTCGTACTTGATCTTGGCTGCTGAGAGCATCTCCCCGATCCTCTCCGCCACGTTCGCCAGATCGGCGGGCTTGGCGGTGAAGGACTTGATGTAGAACTCCATGTTGTCGTTGGGGAAGATGAGCCTGTATTTCGCCTTGCGGTTGTAACCCTCGGGCTTCCTGTTGTCCTGGAGATCGGACATGTTCATGTAAACGAACATCTCGTGGGTCTCCTCATCCTCGGGTTTCTGGAAGTGGTCGTTCTCCGCCAGGACGAGGTTGAGTATGTCCGGGAAAACGGGTACGAGGTCGCGGTATTCGGTACCGCGAGCGAGGATGAAATGGTAGCTGTGGGTCTTGCTGCTCATCAGTCCCGCCAACGGCCCGTAGCGATATAAAGTTTGGCTTGGGAGGGGTATTTTCGGATGCGGCCAATACAGCCGCCCCGTGTGTCCTAGTATTTATAGGGGCATCGCATAGGCCCGAACATGAGATGCGCACTTTCAATCGCAGGATCGGACTCCGTAGGAGGAGCGGGAATCCAGGCCGACATCAAGGCCATGAGCTCCCTGGACGTCCACTGCTGTACCGTCATCACGGCCGTAACGGCCCAGAACACCACCGCGGTGGAGGACATACTGCCCATCTCCGAGGAGATGGTCCAGTCGCAGCTCGAGGCTGTGCTGAAGGACGTCGACGTCAAGGCGATCAAGACCGGGATGCTCTACAGCCCCGAGATCGTCGGTGTCGTCGCCGACATACTCGAGGACCACGAGGTCCCGCTCATCGTCGATCCCGTCATGGTCGCCACCGTAGGCGATTCCCTGGCCACGAAGGACCTTGCCAGGGCCATCAAGAGGGATCTCATCCCCATCTGCGAGCTCATCACGCCCAACAAGTACGAGGCCGAGATCCTCGCCGGGATGGAGATCAGGAACGACAGCGACGTTCGCTACGCGTGCGAGGTCATCGGGAAGGAGGCGTCCTCCGTACTGCTGAAGGGCGGCCACATGACCGGATCCACCGTCACGGATTACCTGTACCTCTCGTCGGAGATAACCAAGCTGGAGTACCCTCGTCTCGAGAAGGCCGGACACGGCAGCGGATGCACACTGTCCGCGTTCATCACCGCCAACATGGCTAAGGGCATGGACATCGTCAACTCCGTCCAGAACTCGAGGAAGCTCATACAGCAGTCCATCCAGGAGCAGTACGCCATCGGAAGGGGCGAGAAGACCGTCAACCCGGTCATCAGGTCCTCCGACGACCGTGAGAACTACGAGGTCCTGGACAAGGTGGATGCCGCAGCGGAGCACCTCGTCGATATCATCACCGAGGAGCTTGTCCCTGGAGGGGGCATGAACATCGCGTTCGCCAAGCGCAACGCCGCCGGACCCGAGGACATCGCAGCCATGGACAAGAGGCTTACCTTCCACAACGGCAGCCTCAGGAAGAACGGCAAGCCCAAGTTCGGTTCCGCCGAGCAGATGTCGTACGTCCTGCTGTCCGTGATGAAGTTCGATCCGAAGATGAGATGCAACGTGAATCTGGAGTACTCCGCGGAACTCGTGGAGCTCATGGAGGAATGCGGCCTCTCCATCGAGTACATGGACAGGAAGAACAACAGGAAGCTCCTCACAGGCGAACTGGTCACGGCCACGCTGAAGGACGTCGGATACGTTCCCGACGTGCTCGTGGACAAAGACAAGAACAAGAACGAGAAGCTCGTGAGGATCCTTGCCACAGATCCCTACGACATGCTCGACAAACTGGAATCGTTCCTGTGAAACTGCGGGGACTCACGTCCCCCATTACAATTTTGGAAAGTACAAAAAAGACGGTCAATTGTTCTTTCGAACGATTGCAAGGGAATGACCGTCTTTCTTGATTGGTTTCTGGATTGTTTGCACAGTATATTAATTCATCCATTAACGGCGTTTTTTCAACGAAAATGGACACTTTTTATGTAACATAATTTCACGGAAAATAGTAAACAATAGGAAATTGTTTCAAAAGAAGAGGTTTCGGAGGATCACTCGTCCTTGTCCTTCTTCGAAGGGGGACAGCGGATCTTGACTGAGTGCGAGTGCTCCATGAGGCCCTCCGTCTCGGCGATCTTCCTGATGGTGGGGGACAGGGTCTCCAATCCCTCCTTGCTGAGCATCTGCACGGTGGAAGTCTTGCGGAAGTGCGCCACGTTGAGTCCCGATGAGACCTTCGCGTTGCCTGCGGTGGGCAGGACGTGGTTGGTACCGGATGCGTAGTCTCCCGCTGCAACGGGTGTGTACGGGCCGACGAATATGGAACCCGCGTTCCTGACCTTGCCGAGGGTGTCCAGCGGATCCTTGGTCTGTATGGAAAGGTGCTCGGGGGCCATCTCGTTGATGATCTCGATGGCGTGATCCATCGAATCGGTGACGATGTAACCGGAGTTCTGGAACGCGGCTTCGATGATCTCCTTCCTCTTGGCCTTGGGGAGCATCTCGTCGACCTTCTTGCAGACCTCCTTCGCGAACTTCGCGTTGTCCGTTACAAGTATTGAAGCGGACGAGGGGTCGTGCTCTGCCTGTGCCATCAGCTCTACCGCCACGAACGAGGGGTCGGTGCTTCCGTCGGCGAGGACGGCGACCTCGCTGGGTCCTGCGGGGAAGTCGATCTCCACGATGTCGCGGAGCATCATCTTCGCCGATGTGACGAATACGTTCCCGGGCCCGACGATCTTCTGCACGGGCTCGACGGTCTCGGTTCCGAGTGCCATGGCCGCGATGGCCTGTGCGCCTCCGACGGAGTAGATCTCATCGGCACCTGCGATATCCATCGCGACGAGGATGGCGGGGTTGATGGGTGCGGGGGTACAGCAGATAACCTCTTCCACACCGGCGACGCGCGCGGGTATGACCGTCATGAGTGCGGTGGACGGGTATGCGGCCCTTCCGCCGGGGATGTAGCATCCGACCCTCTCGAGGGGGGTGCTCTTCACGCCGAGGGTGATTCCGGGCTCGACCTCGCTGAGCCAGAGGTCGCTGGGCAGCTGCATCTTGTGGAACCTCTCGATGTTGTAGGCAGCGTTCTCGAGCTCTTCGACCAGTACGGGGTCGACCTTCTCGTACGCTTCCTCGATCTCCTCCCTGGAGACCAGGACGGACTTCAGCTTCACCTTGTCGAACTTCTCCGTGAGTTCGATGAGAGCCTTGTCACCGTCCTTCCTGACCTGTTCGATGATCCCTTCGACGATGTCCTTGACGTCCTTCACCTTGGAGGCACGGTTCTTCTGCCAATAGCCTTCCTCGATCTGCTGCAACATGAGCCTTCGATATTATCCCCCTTATTAGTATGTATCGTGTGCGTGTAGGCGCCCGCAATGGTTATTTATGCTGTCAAACAATAGCGTACGCCATGAAGAGCACATGGATGTTCGTTCTGGCATTGGCCGTCGTGACGGCTGGTACCCTCGGACTTGCCGATGTATCCTCCGCACAGGCGGAACCGCCGTCCTTCGACGAGATCATCAGCACCATAGAGCCCCCCGATTACTCGATGGACAGGTTCATCTCCGATACCCAGACAATGTTCTCGGAATCCATGCTGAGACAGATGGGCAACTACGCTTCGGGATTGATCTCGTTCATCGTGGACGACACCTTCATCGGAAGCATCGGTTCCGGTGATGTCGGGGAGTCCTTCTCCGGACCCACGAACTACATCAACTATTTCGTGCTCGCCTGTATCATAATAGCTCTGATCTGCGTCCTGGGCGCGTTCGCCAGCTATATGAAGAACCGCAAGACGTTCTTCAAGTACAGGGAAGAATGAAGTGGTGTGAATGAACATTATCATAGTCGGAGCCGGAAAGGTCGGCTCAGCGGTCGCCGAGATCCTCAGCAGCAAGAATGACGTCATGGTCATCGAAGAGGATACGACCATCGCGGAGAAGATCAAGTCCCAGTTCAACGTGTCGATCTTCAACGAGAGCGGTACCAACCCGAAGGTGCTGGAGGAGGCAATCGTCAGGCATCAGGCCGAGATCATCATCTCCACGGTATCCAAGGACGCCGACAACCTGTTCATCTGCATGATGTCCAAGCAGATCAAACCCGAGATCACCACCATATCCAGGATAAGGGACCCCGACTACATGGTCATGGATAAGTACCCAATCGTGGACAAGATATTCTCGCCCGAGCTCCTGTCGGCGAAGATACTGTCATCGCTCGCCCTTCTGGAGAACGCCGTCGATTTCGAGTCGTTCGAATCGATCGGCATGAGCCTGGCAACATTCCTGGTGACCAAGGACAACTCCCCCGTCATCGGCAAGGTCCCCATCGGACTGCAGTGCCCGGAGGGATCCCAGATCATCGCCGTCCTGAGGGGCGATTCGCTCATCCTCGACTGCGAGACCATCGAGATCAGGATGGCCGACCAGCTGTTCGTGCTGGGCACCCCTGACGGTATTAGCAGGTTCAACCAGATGATGGGCGTCAAGAGGACCGCCTCGGACTTCATCATCCTCGGTGCGACGGTCATCGGTATACAGACCGCCCGCCTCCTCGAATCAAAGAAGCGCTATGTGAAGCTGATCGATGCGGATTCCGCACTCTGCAGGAAGCTGGCCAGACAGTTCAGCACGGTCAAGATCATCAACGGCAACACCGTCGACCCCCACCTGCTGAGGATGGAGAACGTTTCCCGTGCGGACGTCCTCCTGGCCCTCGACGACAACGACGAGACCAACCTCCTGGCATCGCTGATGAGTCGTAACGTCGGTACCACCAAGATCATCTCGGAATACTCCCTGCTGGAGTACGAGGAGATCTTCAAGTTCGCCGAGATACCCTCCAGGATCGGATACTACAACATCGTGACGAACCAGATTGCCAGGATCATCAAGAACGAGGGAGATTCCTCGCTGATGATGAAGCACAACGGGAGGATGTTCTTCAGCATGACCGTCCAGGAAGGTTCCGACGTGGCCAACAAGTACGTCGGGGACGAGATCCTGCCCGACGGATGCAGGCTCACGGGCATCATCCGCGACGGAGAGATCCTGTTCCCCCGCTACGATACCCAGTATCTCCCCGGCGACCAGGTCCTCATGTTCACCAACCTCGCCAAGCTCAACAAGCTCGAATCTATGTTCAGCGTGGAACTGAATTACAGCGTGTGACCATGTCGATACTGTCCAAACTGGATTACTATCTCTCGGAGAAGGGGAGGTTCAACTCCTTCACCGTGCACATGCTCGGCTACCCGGTGGCCCTCATATCGATGGCCATCCTGCTCTGTTTCACGCTCTCCGACCTCAGGTCGAAGACCTTCGACGCCTTCAACCTGCTCTACTTCTTCCTGTTCTTCCTCGGACTGTTCTTCCTGTTCGCGTTCAAGTCCAGTAGACCCCGTCCGTCCGTCGGGATGTTCACCATCATCCTGATGTACATGACCGCGATAATGATCTCCGCACTGCCGTATCTGTCGCAGGGATTCCCCTTCAGGGACAGCATATTCGAGGCGGCCAGCGGTATAACCACGACGGGTCTGTCCGTCCTCGACATCACGGAGTTCAACACCTCGATGCTCCTGTGGAGGGCGGCCACAGGGTGGATCGGCGGATTCATGTTCATCGTCCTGATCTGCTTGTACATCTCAGAGTTCGGTCTGCCTGGCAGGTACATCTTCACCGCCGGCAGCTCATCCGTGGACAGCGACGTGTACAAGCCCAAGGTCATGAAGGTCGCCCTGAGGTATCTGGAGATCTATGTGATCTCGACCATAGTGATGTCCGTCCTGCTGTGGATAACCGGGGAAGATTACGTCGCGTCGATGGTGCTCTCGATGTCCACCATCTCTACGACGGGTTTCATGCCCTACCCGACCAACATCGAGGCGCTGTCCATAGCGTCCAAGATAGTCATAGCGCTGTTCATGTTCATCACCATGTTCAACTTCACCACGACCTTCGTCGCCGTCGTGAGGAGATCCCTCAGGCCTCTGAAGGAGGACAACGAGTTCGCATACCTGGGCGCATGGGTGCTCATCGTGGGCGCCATCGCCATCGTGGAGATGTATCAGCAGAATATCATGCCGGACAGCTTCAACGCCGTCATCGACTTCATACTGGTGCTGTTCTCCATGGCCTCCACCACGGGATTCGTCATCACGGACTACAACTGGCCAGCATCCATGGTCCTGATAATGGCATTGGCGGCCATCGTCGGCGGTTCCATCGATTCGCCCTCGGGTGGACTCAAGATCTCCAGGATGGCCATCGCCCTCAAGATCATGAAGAACCAGGTCAACGAGGTCGCCTTCCCCAACGAGGTCGGCACCACCAGGATACGCAACGTCAACGTCAGCAAGGACCTTGCCTATGCGGCGCTGCTCACGATCATCGTCTATCTCATGATCCTCGTCGGAGGTACCATCCTGATATCGCTGACGGAACTGGACATGGAGACCGCGCTGTGCCTCGCCACCTCGGCCATTACCACCACCGGCCCCGGATTGTACAGTCTGGGTTTGTTCGCGGAGATAAACGACTTCGCCTACTTCGTGTGCTTCATGCTGATGATAATCGGACGTCTGGAGGCCGTGCTGTTCACGATGCTCCTGATACCGGAGTTCTGGCGCGACCTGTTCTCGAACACACGCGGACTCAAGACGATAGCAGACGGCAGGCATCTAAGATTCTTATCGCGGCTACGTTACCTGGTTCGGCGTCGTTGATCGCTCCGGCCAACAGCTTGGCGTTGATGAAGCTCTTCTTCTCGGCGAAGCACATCGCCAGCGTCTCCAATGCTCCGATGTGCTTGTAGTCGTTCTTCAGCACCCTGGAGGCGTAGTTGACCGCGGCGGGCAGCCTGCCGTTGATCCTCATCACATAAGCGTTCAATGCCAGGAAATCGTTGTTAGATTTGGATTCCTTCAGGTATCCCTTGGAGAACTTAATGGTCTCCTTCGCCTTGCCCATCCTGAACATGACGTTGCACTTGTTGACCAGCGTGTCGTAGCTGGTGCCGTAATAGTACATGGTCTTGTCGGCCAGCTCGGTGGCCTTGTCGAACTCGCCGAGGGCGCACTGTATGTCGGTAAGGAGGATCATCGATTTCTGGTCGTCCTTTCCGGAGTCGTCAAGAATCCTGAATGCCTCCTCGTACTCCCCGATGGAATAGAGCGTGAGCGAGACCTCGTAGGGGTCCGCCTTGTACTCCTTGAATGAACTGATGATCTCGTAGGCGTCCTCGCCCCTTCCGAGACCGCGGAGGGCGATGGCGACATCCATCTGTTTGGATTCGTCGTCCGGGAGGGATTCCATGATCGTGTCCAGAATCTCCTGGCAGTGGTCCTCCTCCTCTATGACCTTGAGCAGCGATGCGCACTTGAAAAGGGTGGGTATGTCCCCTCCCGCCTGGTCCACGATCTGCTGGACCTGAGGGACCACGAGGTCCAACTTCTCTTCCTTGATGTCGTTCTTGATGTTCTCGAACGCTGCTTCGGTATCCATCGACTACCGATTGTTCACTGTCTCATAAAAGGATTATGATATCCGGTATATCCGCAAATCAGAGTGCTATCGCCAATTTTCTATATTCGGATTGGAATCAACGTACATGGAGTTGCTGAAGGCCGCCACAGATCTCAGGCTCTGGCTTGCACTGGCGATAGTCCTCAGCTTCGTGGTCCCCGAATCGGACCTGCCTTTTTCCACGTTGATAATCATCATCCTGATGATTCAGATGACCCTGTCCATGGACGGACTGAGGTTATCCATCCAGGATCTGGGCACCAACAGGAAGGGCGCCCTGATATCGATATTCATGAGCTACGTCGTGAACACCGGGATAACGCTCCTGCTGGGTTCTTTCTTCATCCCTGACAACAAGGAGATCTGGTACGGATGGGTCATGCTGGCATCCATGCCCTGCGCGATCGCCGTCGTGACGGCCGCCATCCTCACCAACGAGAACATGGAGACATCCGTGCTGGCCGTCACCGCAACATACCTTTCCGGACTGGTGCTCACGCCCCTGCTCTCCTATGCGCTCATAGGCGACGCGGTGAATCCGCTGGAGATCCTGAAGTACATCGTCCTGTTCATCCTGATCCCCGTGATCCTGTCCAGATTCACCCCGCGTCTGCACATGAAGAGGTCGTTCAAGGTGCCTGTGATCAACCTCATGATGGCCGCCATGGTGTTTTGTTCCGTGAACTCGAACCGCGGGACGATGGTCGATGACCCGATGTTCATCATGCTCATCCTGGCCGTCGTCCTCCTGCGCGTGCTGGTGCTCAACGCCGTGGTCTGGTTGATGATAAGGAAGTGGGGATTCGCCAAGGGTTCGGAGAGCACCTATCTTGTACTGGGCGTATGGAAGAACACCGGACTCTCGATCTCCATGACGATGGTGCTGCTCTCCGCCACCCCGACATCGGTCATACCGTGCTTCCTCTCCATGATAGTGGAGACGCTCTGGTTCTCCTTCGTCACCCGCGAGAAGGAAGGCGTCCAGACAGCGGATGCCGTTCCTGAATGAGAACGACAAAAAAGCAATAACCTTAGGACGCCATGTTCCTTTATGAAGTTGATATCGGCGTCCGTGCAGGGTCTTTTCGGCGAGTTCGACCACTCGATAACCATCAACCCGGACGGGATCACCTTCGTGCATGCGATGAACGGTGTAGGGAAGACCGTCTTCCTCACGCTGATCTACAACATTCTCAGGTGCGACAGGCACGCGCTGGAGACCATGCGCTTCAACAAGGTGGAGCTGAAGTTCGACGACGGTTCGAAGATCGTGGCGGAGAACGGCAGTTCCGGGCTCAGGATAGGACTCAATCGCAACGGCACGATCGTGGAAATGACCTCCGCCAGCGCCGAGGGCATCGGCACCCCTACGTTCATAACGTCTTCAAGAACGGTGGTCAGGAAGGGCGACGGCACGCTGATGTACGCGCTGGACGTGTACTCCGAGGAACTCAAGGACTGGTTCGTCACAGCGAAGGACGATTCCGCCATATCCATCGAAGACGTGGCATGTCCTGTGGACCTCAGCGATTCGGAGATCGACGAGCGCCTCAGGGACCTGAAGGCCAAGGTCGAGTTCATGTACGACTCCGGATTCAGGGTCAATCTGCCGATAGGATACAAGATTCAGCCGTCCAGATACGATATCGGAAAGAACCACGACGGCTACCTGCGTCTCGTGTACGCACTGGAGGATTATCTTTCTAAAGATCACCAGCTGGCCGAGTCGATCATAGTGTTCCAGGACATAATCAACTCGTTCTTTGTGGGCAAGAGGCTCCAGATCAACAACGGGAGGATGGGCGTGGTGCTCAACGATGGTACCGCCATCCCCATGAGCAGCCTCTCATCCGGAGAGACGAACCTGCTGATCATATTCTACAGGCTGCTGTTCCAGGCAGCGCCCGATTCTCTGGTCATCATTGACGAGCCGGAGATCTCGCTGCACGTATCCTGGCAGCAGAAGCTGGGCCCCGTATTTAACGACATCTGCAGGCTGAGGGACCTCGAGATGCTCATCGCCACCCATTCCCCCCAGACGATCCACGACATGTGGGACAGGACCAGCGAGCTCAGGTGATCCGATGCGCGAGTATCTGACGGTTTCGGACGTGGCCAACAC
>JAEEGL010596166.1_pt1 | contig 12603 bp, 11 predicted proteins | sample 9134231 | NCBI WGS metagenome assembly JAEEGL01 (sample SAMN16246548, study PRJNA631951) | gut metagenome | biome: gut microbiome; feature: rumen; material: fiber-attached | host: Bos | place: Iran: Karaj | collected 2018-10
AAAATCCGAGGAGCTGCGCAGCAGCATGGTCAGGGTAATGTCCTCTTCCCCGCTTACGATCACCCCCGTATTCAGGGAAGTCTCCACAAAGGAAGGGTTATCCGCCATCCTGCCCATGACGCCGTCGGGAAGGGCTCCCAGAAAATCAAGGACCCTGGTGGTGTCCACGGAATCCAGGGCGATCATCTCGTTGTCCTTTTGATAGGTCACCGACAGATGTCTTCCCCTTGTGTTCAGGATCCGGTCGATAAAGACGGGATTGTCGCTGTCCCCGGTGAGCATGAACCGGGCGGAGGCTTCTTTGGGAATCACGTTGTCCGCTTCCCCGCCGGAGATCTCGATGAGGTTGATGCCGTAATTGGCATTGAGTTTACATAACTCTCCTATCACCTCTTTGATGGCATTGCCCCGGTTCTTATCGATATCGATGCCCGAATGACCTCCCGGAAGTCCCGCTACCCGCAGGGTAAAGATGGGGCCTCCGAAGATCTGCTTTTCCGTGGGGATCCTGAGGGTTGCCCGGACGCCTCCGGCGCAGCCTGCGATAAAGATCCCTTCTTCCTCCTGATCCAGGTTGATCATCCGCTTTCCCGTAAGGGGAGATACATCAAGGGCGGTAGCCCCCAACATGCCGGTCTCCTCGTCGGAAGTAAAGACGCATTCCAGACGGGGGGTCTGATAGTCTCCCGCAAGAAGGGCCAGCATATAGGCAACGGCAATGCCGTCATCCCCGCCAAGGGAGGTTCCTTCCGCATAGAGATCATCTCCCTCCGTCACGAGGGTCAGGCCTTCCGAAGAAAGGTCCTTCGGACAGGAGGGCTCCTTCACCGCAACCATGTCCATATGCCCCTGCAGGATCACGGGAGGAAGATCCTCCTTTCCCGGGGAAGCCTCCTTTACCACGATCAGGTTCCCGCCCTCGTCTTCATACCGGGCAAGTCCCTCTCTTTCGGCGAAATCCTTCAGATAATTCCGGATGTATCCGGTGTTGCCGGATCCGTGGGGGATCTCGGCGATCTCATAAAAATACTGCAGATATTTTTCCATTGTTCCAGTCCCGAATATTTTGTATTTACGGAAAAAGAGCTCCTTCCCGGAGCTCTTTCCATATTGTGTCCTTATGCGGATTTCTTTAACTGTTCCTTTGCGATCTCCGTCAGGGAAGCAAATCCTTCCGCGTCGTTGACTGCCATCTCGGAAAGCATCTTGCGGTTTAAGTCAACCTTGGCAAGCTTCAGGCCGTACATGAACTTGCTGTAGCTTAAGCCGTTCAGTCTTGCAGCCGCATTGATACGGGTGATCCAGAGCTTGCGCATGTCGCGCTTTCTCTCCTTGCGTCCCGCATAGGATGAAGCCAGTGCTCTCATCACGGACTGCTTGGCGATACGATACTGCTTTGATCTTGCGCCTCTGTAACCCTTCGCAAGCTTTAAAACCCGGTTATGTTTTTTCTTGGCGTTTAAGCCGCCTTTGATTCTAGCCATATTCTCTATCCTCCGTTTCAGAGCCCATCCGTATTACAGATAAGGCATGATCTTCTTCATATTCTTAACATTCGTTGCATCCGTCATAGCGCTCTGGCGGAGATTTCTCTTTCTCTTGGTGGTCTTCTTGGTCAGAATATGCTGCTTATAAGCCTTATTTCTCTTGAGTTTTCCGGTGCCCGTCAGCTTGAAACGCTTGGCGGCAGACCTGTTGGTTTTCATTTTTGGCATAACTTTATCCTCCTAATCTCTTTCTATTCCTTTAACTGAACCTATTTCTTCTCAGCTAAAAACATGGTCATGGAACGTCCTTCCACTTTGGGCTCCTTATCAACCGCGGCACAGTCGGAAAGGGCCTGTGCAAAATCATCCAGGATGTGTTTGGACTGCTGCATGTGGGCCATCTCACGTCCCCGGAATCTTAATGTCACCTTCACCCGGTCTCCCTTGGTCAGGAACTTGCGGGCCGCGTTCACCTTGGTGTTTAAGTCGTTGGTGTCGATGTTGGGACTTAATCGGATCTCCTTGATCTCCACGATGCGCTGCTTCTTCTTGGCTTCCTTTTCCTTGCGGGCCTGTTCGTAACGGAACTTCCCGTAGTCGACGATCTTGCATACCGGCGGAACCGCCTGAGGTGCGATCTTCACCAGATCAAGTCCGGCTTCCTCCGCTTTCTGTAATGCTTCCCTGGTGGACATGATCCCCAGCATCTCGCCGCTTTCCCCGATCACGCGGACTTCCCTGTCGCGGATCTGTTCGTTGATAAATAAGTCGCTTATGGTCTTTCCCTCCAATAAAAAATGCGGACAGCATAACTATCCGCATAAAAACATCCTCTGTGATGTATGAACGCTTACGAGCCCGATTGCTGTAAGGTGAGAGCGGATACTCTGCTTGATTCACAATGCCTTGATACTTTAACACACCCCGCAGGGGGTTGTCAATCATTATTTTCCGGAAACCTCTTTTACCAGACGGATCTGTCCCTCTCCCGTCTCAAAGTCCGCAAAGAGCTCATCGTCCGACATCTGGGTATAGGTAATGACATAGGTGTCGGTACTTAAGATGAGGTAACAGAGCATCTGTACGTCCCGGTCTTCCAAAGTGTAATGGGATCTGATCTTAAAGGCCGGGATCCCTTCGATGGGGGCATCGTCGAATTCATCCACCGTAAGGTCGATGGGGCTTTCGTACATGGCCTTATAGGCAGCTTCCACAGCCGCTTCGTAATCCGGTGCCGTAAGGCTTTGATCCACGGCCCCCACTAAGGAAGCATCCGCCCTGGTGTAGTAAATGTTGGAAGAATCCAGGGGATAGAGGCTGCTCACATACATCCCGGGGGTCTCTTCGGAAGCTACGTAATCCCCGGGCACATAAAGAGCCACATAGCCGATCTCCGTAAGATCCGTCCTTGCTTCCTCCTTCACCGCAAATTGGGCGATCTCGACGTATTCCGGGTTCTCCCCGGTGATATCGTCCGCCACGGTGGTCTCCTTGTCATTACATCCGGTCAAAAGGATTGCGGCGACAAGGATCGCCGCAATGCCGTATTTATTTCTGTTCTTTACTTCCCCCATCCGGGCTTACTCCTCGCCGTCATAAAGCGCAAGGGCATGATCCGAAACAAGACCCTTACAGATCTCCACGAAACGGTCAAGAGGCACGTTCCTGATCTGCTTGTTGGAGCCCCGTACATTGACGGATACCGTGCGCTCGGAAGCTTCCTGATCTCCCAGCACCAGGATATAGGGATCCTTGTAGTTCTTGTAATGCTTGATCTTTTCCTTCATGTTGCTGTCGCTGTAATCCGTCTCCACACGGATCCCGGCAGCGGTAAGGGCCTTTTCCACTTCCTCCGCATAGGCGTTATGCTCGGAGCGGATGGGCACGATGCCCACCTGATAAGGATTGAGCCAGAAGGGGAATACTCCCTTGAAATGCTCCGTGATAATGCCGATGAACCGCTCGAAGGAGCCGTAGATGGCACGATGGATCACCACGGGCATCTTTAAGGTGCCGTCGCTGTCCTGATAGGTCAGGCCGAAATTGTGGGGCAGCTGGAAATCCAGCTGGATGGTGCCGCACTGCCATTCCCTGCCCAGGGCATCCTTGATCTGCAGATCGATCTTGGGACCGTAAAAGGCACCGTCCCCTTCGTTCACTTCATAGCCGCCTTCGCCGTATTTTTCGTCCAGGATCTGCTTTAAGGCTGCTTCCGCCCGGTTCCACACCTCGATATCTCCCATGAAGTCCTCGGGACGGGTGGAAAATTCGGCACGGTAGGTAAGGCCGAAGGTGGAGTAGATCTCATCGGCCGTGGCGATGATCTGAGCGATCTCGTCCTTGATCTGATCCTCCGTTACGAAGGTATGATCATCATCCTGACGGAACTCCTGTACCCGGAAGAGACCGTTCATCTGACCGGACTTTTCCTTGCGGTGGAGCACGTCATATTCGCTGTAGCGGATGGGCAGTTCCTTATAGGAATGGTTGGTCCGCTTGTAGGTCATCATGGCATTGGGGCAGTTCATGGGCTTGGCCGCCATGGTATCGATGTTCTCACGGTCATAGAGGACGGACTTTGCCGCCATCTTAACCGCCTTTGCCTCTGCCTCACCGTCATCTTCGCTCTCCGATACATTGGGGATCTCGGCATCCGCCTTTAAGTATCCCGTAACCCCGGGCACCATGAACATGTTGTTCACGTAGTGGGCCCAGTGACCGGAGATGAGCCATAATTTCTTGTTATTGATCAGAGGTGCGGAGATCTCCGTATAACCGTACCGAAGCTGTACCTCTCTGGAGTATTTCAGCAGTTCCTGATACATCCGCCATCCACGGGGGAGCCAGTAAGGCATGCCCGGTGCGGTGGGATCGAACATGAACAGGTCAAGCTCGGATCCGATCTTCTTGTGATCCCGCTCCAGCGCTTCCTCGATCATGCGGATATGGGCCTTTAACTCATCCTTGTTGGGGAAAGCATAAAGGTAGATCCGCTGCAGCTGATCCCGCTTCTCGTCCCCACGCCAGTAGGCACCGGATACGGACTTGATCTTATAGGCAGCGTTCATCAGTTCCTGGGAATTCTCCACGTGAGGTCCCCGGCACAGATCCACGAAATCCTCGCCGGTCCGGTAGATGGTGATGATCTCCCCTTCCGGAAGGTCTCTGATGAGTTCTGTCTTGAATTTCTGGCCCTCAAAAAGCTTCAGGGCATCCTCCCGGGTGATCTCTTCCCGGGTCCAGTTCTCTCTTCTTTTGATGATCTCCCGCATCTTATCCTCGATCACGGGATAATCCTCCTGTACCACATTCCTGGGCAGGATGAAATCGTAGTAGCAGCCGTCCTCGATCTGGGGACCGATGGCATACTGCACTTCCTTCCCGTAGATCTCGATCGCGGCCTTGGCCAGGATATGAGCCAGGGAATGACGATATAATGAAAGATATACTTCCTTATCCATTGTTATTTCCTCCCACAGCACTTCTTGTATTTCTTACCGCTTCCGCAGGGACAGGGATCGTTGGGATAGATCTTGGTCTCCTTGCGTACGGTGGTGGAAAGCTTCTGCTCCCGGTAGAGTTCCTTGCGCTTTTCCTCATCGTAGATGTCGTTCCACTGGGGCAGATTGTAGAGCCAGTCGGCGCCTGCGGCCACCATGTTCTTATAGAGCAGCTCCGTATCGAATCCCAGCTGTACTTTGGTATCCTCCTCCATCTCCTCGATGGGATTGGGCTCCTTTAAGGAATCGTTGATCCCGTCCAGAAATCCCGTCATGGTAAGGAGTTCTACATCGTATTTCTCCGCCAGTTCCTTTACGGTACCGGTGACAACCTCTTTGGGATCCGCAAGGAGTTTTTCGTAGATCCCCTTTTCGTCCTCGAAATATTTTGTCCAGAGACGCTGCAGGTCTCCCTTGTTGGCTGTCTCGGAATAAGCCATATTCCGCCATTTATCAAGTAATGCCATTTGTCTGCTCCTTTCACGGGTCCTTCCGGACCGATTTCAGAATAGTATAACCCAATTACACCGAAAATACCACCCTATTGATAGGAAGGAGATTATTCGGTATGATACTCCTATGGAAGAGGAACGGGATCTGACGAAAAAAGAAAAAAAGCCCTTCACGCCGAAGCGCATCCTTGCCCTGTGCGGGGTGGCGCTCCTTGTGCTGCTCTACCTTGCGACCCTCATCCTTGCCCTTCTGGGATACGGGTTTTCTTCGGATCTCTTCGGGATCGCGGTGATCGCCACCATCCTTGTTCCCATCGTGCTCTTCATCCTGATCTTTCTTATAGAAAGAGGCCGGAATTCCTGATCCCGGCCCCGTAAGATCTGTTCCGTCCGTATCTTAATCGATACGCCTGTCTCCCCAGAAGAACAATGCCACGGTACCCGGACCCGTATGGGCTCCGATGGTGGTACCGATATAGTTGATCACAACCTTGCCGTCAAGGTTGGGGAAAGTCTCCTCCACCAGATCCGCCAGTTCCCTGGCATCCTCATAGCAAGCAGACTGTACCATATAGCACTTGCCGGAATAATCCTTACCGCCGTCAGCGTGCTCGATCATCTTATTCAGGGCCTCGCGGATCACCTTTTTCTTGGTGCGGATCTTCATCCGGGGGATCAGTCTCCCCTCATAATCCACATTCAGCAAGGGGCAGATGTTCAGCACGGTACCCACGAAGCCGGATACCTTGGAAACACGGCCGCCACGGATAAAGTATTTTAAGTCCGAAGTGAAAAACCAGTGATGCAGGTTCAGCTTATGCTCTTCCGCATAATCCCGGACTTCGTCGATGGTCCTGCCTTCATCCCGGATATCCGCCAGTTTGTCCATCAAAAGTCCGTATCCGCCGGAAGCCGCCAGGGAATCCACCACGTAGAGCTTCCTGTCGGGATATTTTGCACTCAGTTCGTTCTTCGCCACCATGGCGGAGTTGTAGGAACTGGAGATCCCCGAAGACAGGGTCAGGTGGAGCACATCCTTCCCTTCCTTTAAGAAGGGCTCGAAATACTCCATATATTCTTCCACGTTCACCTGGCTGGTCTTGGTGTCGGCTCCCTCTTCCATGGCTTTGTAGAAATCCGCAAAGGGAACACTCATCCCCAGATCATCGGGATACTGCTTTCCGTCCAGTTCGAAGTGGAAGCAGACATATTTGATGTCCCGGGCCGATAACTGTTCTGCCGTTAAGTCCGCTGTGGAACAGCAGCTCAAGATAAACTCGCTCATTTTTCTCCTCTTTCCCAATCATTCATGTGGTTTTTAATACTACATTAAACGGTATCATACCACATCCCTTTTCCAAGTACAAGGTATCTTATGTGAAATAGGCCACGCCGGACTCGAAGATCTTAAGATCCTGTTCTCCGTAGATATTGATGGCCACGTGATCTCCGCGGCGCTCCGCATGGGCCATCTTGCCCAGCACCCGGCCGTCGGGAGAAGTGATGCCCTCCACGGCCATGTAGGAGCCGTTGATGTTCCACTCTTCATCCATGGAAACGTTGCCCTGCGGATCCGCATACTGGGTCGCCACCTGACCGTTCCGGAAGAGTTCCTTCAGCACGGATTCGGGTGCCACGAAACGTCCTTCCCCGTGGGATGCGGGAGAAGTATAGACTCCTCCGAGCTCCGCTCCCCGCAGCCAGGGTGACTTGTCGGAAACCACTTTGGTATAGACCATCTTGGAGATATGACGGTTCACCGTATTGTAGGTCAGGGTAGGGGAATCCTCCTTCTGTCCCGTGATCCGTCCGTTGGGCACAAGCCCCAGTTTGATGAGGGCCTGGAATCCGTTACAGATTCCCAGGATCAGACCATCCCTTGCGGTAAGCAGTTCTTCCACGCTTTCCTTTAACCGTTCGTTCCGGAAGGCGGTGGCAAAGAACTTGGCACTGCCGTCGGGCTCGTCTCCCGCGGAAAAGCCTCCGGGGAACATGATGATCTGGGCATTGCCGATATCGGAAGCAAAGGCCTCCACGGATTCCGTGATATCCGCCGCATTCCGGTTCTTAAAGACTCTGGTCACCACATCGGCCCCTGCCCGTTCAAAGGCCCGGGCGGAGTCATATTCGCAGTTGGTTCCCGGGAATACGGGAATGAACACGGTGGGACGGGCCACCTTATGCTTGCATACATAAATATCGGAGGCTCTGTAAACTTCGGAGGATACCGGAGTCTTATCCTTCACCGCCGTGTAGGGGAATACCTTATCCAGGGTTCCCTTCCAGGCCTTCAGGGCTTCCTCTCCCGTCAGGGTCATATCCCGGAAGGTAAAGGCGCCGTCTCCCGTTACGGTACCGATGACGTCAAAGTTCACATCCTTAAAGGCCTCGTTTTCGTCCACCGTTTCTTCGATGAAGGAAAGGGTCTCGGGCCGGATCTCGCAGACCACATACCCCAGGTTGTTCCCGAAGAGCTCCTCTTCGTGAAGGGATTCCTCAAAAGTAACTCCAAGACCGTTACCGAAGGCTGCCTTGCATACCCCGGGCAGGATGCCCCGGGAATCCAGAACATAGGCGGAACGGATCCTGCGGTCCAGGATCAGGGTATGGATGAGATCGAACATCTGCATCACGTTCCGGTATACCGGGATCTCGTAATCATCCCTGTCAAAGGTAAAGCGCACCAGGAGGTTCCCCGCTTCCTTCAGTTCCGGTGTCAGGATCTCATCCTCCAGAGCGGTATCCACCGCAAAGGATACCAGGGTGGGCGGCACGTCGATATCGTTAAAGGTTCCGGACATGGAATCCTTACCGCCGATGGAAGGAAGGCCGAATCCGATCTGGGCGTCATAGGCACCCAGAAGGGCCGCGAAGGGCTGTGACCAGCGCTCCGGATCCTCCGTCATCCTGCGGAAATATTCCTGGAAGGTAAATCTGATCTTTTTATAGTCGCCGCCGGCGGCCACGATCCTGGCCATGGATTCCGTCACCGCATACACCGCCCCGTGATAAGGGGACCAGGCGGACAGATAGGGATCAAAGCCGTAGCTCATCATGGTGACAAGATCCGTTTTCCCGTCCAATACCGGGAGTTTGGCTACCATGGTCTGGGTCTCCGTCAGCTGGTATTTACCGCCGTAAGGCATGAGAACGGTGCCTGCGCCGATGGAGGAGTCGAACATCTCCACCAGTCCCTTCTGGGAGCAGACATTGAGATCCGAAAGGGTGGTAAGGAAGGCCTTTTTCAGATCCCCCTCCTCCAGGGCTTTCTCCACCCCGGGAATAGCGTATTTCTTAAAGTAATCCTCTTCCTCCGAAGGCACATCCACCGTAACATCGGTCTCCTGATGGGCTCCGTTGGTATTTAAAAAGGCACGGCTTAAGTCCACGATCTTTTTGCCTCTCCAGTTAAGGACAAGCCTGGGCTCCTTTGTCACCGTGGCAACGGCCACGGCTTCCAGGTTCTCTTCGTCGGTATAGCCCATGAACTCCTCCACATCCTCCGGGGCGATGACCACCGCCATACGCTCCTGGGATTCGGAAATGGCAAGTTCCGTGCCGTCAAGTCCGGCATATTTCTTCGGTACCAGATCAAGATCCACGGACAGACCGTCCGCCAGTTCTCCGATGGCAACGGACACACCGCCGGCACCGAAGTCGTTACATTTCTTGATCAGACGGGATACTTCTCCCCGGCGGAAGAGTCTCTGGATCTTCCGCTCCGTGGGTGCGTTTCCTTTCTGGACCTCCGCACCGCAGGTCTCGATGGAGCTCTCCGTATGAACCTTGGAGGAACCCGTAGCTCCGCCGCAGCCGTCACGGCCCGTTCTGCCTCCCAGGAGGATGATCACATCCCCGGGATCGGAAGTCAGGCGCTTTACGTTGTCACGGGGCGCAGCCCCCATGACGGCACCGATCTCCATTCTCTTGGCCACGTAATCGGGATGATAGATCTCCTTCACATAGCCTGTGGCAAGACCGATCTGGTTCCCATAGGAAGAATAGCCTGCTGCCGCTCCCCGGACCAGACGCTTCTGAGAAAGCTTCCCCTTGAGGGTCTGACTCTCCGGCAGGGTGGGATCCGCGGCACCGGTGACCCGCATAGCCTGATAGACATAGCCTCTTCCCGACAGAGGATCCCGGATGGCGCCTCCCAGACAGGTGGCGGCTCCGCCGAAGGGTTCGATCTCCGTGGGATGGTTATGGGTCTCGTTCTTAAAGAATACCAGCCACTCTTCGGTCACAGGACCGTCGCCGTAGTCCATCTCCACCGGAACAACGATGGAGCAGGCATTGTTTTCATCGGACTTCTCCATGTCTTCCAGCTTGCCGTCTTCCCGCAGCTTCTTCATACCCATGAGCGCCAGGTCCATCAGGCAGACAAACTTGTCGTCCCGGCCTGCGTACAGCTCTTCTCTGGTATCTAAGTAGCTCTGGTAGGTGGTCTCCATGGGCACACGATAGTAGCCCTCTCCGAAGGATACGTTCTTCAGCGCCGTAGAGAAGGTGGTGTGACGGCAGTGATCGGACCAGTAGGTATCCAGCACGCGGATCTCCGTCATGGAAGGATCCCTGTGCTCTTCTCCTGCAAAGTAGTTCTGGATATGCTTAAAGTCATTAAAGGTCATGGCCAGATCCAGGGAATCATAAAGAGCCTTCAGTTCCTCTTCCGGCATAGCGGAAAAACCGGTAAAGATCCGTACATCCTCCGGCTCATCATACTGTACGTCCAGGGTCGCAGGCTTTTCCATACCGGACTCTCTGGAATCCACGGGATTGATACAGTAGGCCTTGATCCGTTCCATGTCTTCCTCGGATACCGCTCCTTCGATAACATAGGTAACGGCGGTCTGGATCACAGGCTGCTCGTCTTCCTTCAGGAAACGTACACACTGTACGGCGGAATCTGCTCTCTGATCAAACTGTCCGGGCAGAAATTCCACGGAAAATACATGGCTGTCCTCTCCCAGTTCGATCGTCTCCCGATACAGGGTATCAACGGGAGGTTCGGAAAAAACAGTATGACAGGCTCTCTCAAATACCTCATCGGAAATATGTTCTACATCATAGCGAATCAATACACGCACATCCCGTACTTCCCGGATCTGCAGGTAGCTGAGGATCTCCTCCTTCAGTTCCCTTGCTTTTACCGCGTAGGGTGGCTTTTTTTCAACGTAGATTCGTCGCACGTGATCCATTTGGTTTGTCTCCTCTTTCTTTGTGGAAATATAGTGTATCATAATATTGTCTGATTGCAGACAAAATGCCTCAGAAGAATCGTTCCCCTCTGAAGCATTTGTTAACTAATTCGTTATTCCAAGTCCCTGCATTAAAAACATCAGTTCCTTATCCACTGTCTGTTCAGTGATCCCGATGGTCTGGGATGTGATCTTAAGTCCTTCTATGACGTACATAAAATTGCGGGCGGTGCCGGCCGGGTCCTCACAGGAGAACTCACCCGCTTCATTGCCGGATTCAAACAGTTTGGTCAAAACCTTTACACCGGTCTCAAACTGTTTTCGAAGATAATTATCCTTCCGGGGGATCTCACTGTTGGCAAATAAATACTCATATTTGGCAATGGTGAGGGAATCACCCTTATGCAGAAGTTCCTTCTTCTGCTCCTTTAAAAATACTGCCAGAATATCCGATGGAGTGGGATTCTCCCCGATCTGCCCGGCAAAGGTATCATCGGTCTCCTCGGATTCCAGCTTGAGCACCTCACGAAACAGTTCATCGGTACTGCCGAAATATAAATACAGACCGCCACGGCTGATCTCACAGGCATCTACGATATCTTTCATCGTAACAGCCGAATATCCCTTTTCCATAAAGACCTTGCGCGCGGTGTTCAGAATATACTGCTTTTTCTTGACTGACTTCTCGCCCATAGTAAATGTGTTCCGTTCCCCTAAGATTCTATCACTTCTCGAATGTCGTATCCCAATAGGTGATGATGGACTGCATCTTCAGGATGATATCCAGGAAAATGCCTTCCTTCACTCCGTCTGCCCATACGCTGCTGCGCCGCTGGCCAAGCAGAACATATCGGGACAGAATACCGCAGAGCACGTCGAATGTCTTAACATCGGCCTGCTCAATGAGCCTGCGCTCATCTTCAACCCCCTTGATGCGATATCTGGAATAAACATATGGATAATTACGGTCCATAAAGACCGTATTCTGTGCTTCTTTGACGAATGTCATGAGTCCGGAATCATATACCGGGAAGTGCATCACCGTGGACGGCCCTCCGGTGGAATCCCCTTCGTAGTTTTGCATGACAGCTTGATCTCTCTTGGATGACAGATAGGTGATATAACGGTCCATCTTCTGAACATCGGCCCGGTACTTTTCAATTGTTTCCATTACACCGGCAAGCTTATCTTCCAACTTAAAAGGTCCCTCCTCGTACGGATTGCGGCCCGAAAAAGTGTGATTTTTCAGGAAGTCACACTCCCACAGACTAGCGTATTAATCATAGCAAATCTTAAAAATTTTGTACAGAAAAAAAATGACACATTTTTCATTTTTCCCGATTCATAGGCTATTCACATTTTAGAAACCGACCCTTATAATAAAATAAGGTATTTTTGACACGGAGGCACTATGGCCGCTAAAAGTTACAGCATAAATGAAACCATAGACGACACCGAGACCAAGGTCGCATCCTTTTCTGTCATTGCAGAAGGAGGCGTAAAAGCTTCCGTAAACGGTCTGAGTTTTAATCTGGACAAGGGAGATGCCGCAGGGATCATCGACCTGCTCTCTTCCACCTATCTTCTGGAATACGACACCATTAAGAATACAACCGTGATCCCCTATCCTTTCCAGTCCTCCCAGTTCAATGTGGACTGGTGCCGGAGAGGAAAAGAGTATGCCTATCTGTTCACCTGCTCCGCCTGCAGACAGATCTCCCGTCTGTTAAAGGCATTTGAGCTGCAGAAGGCTCAGTGCGGGGATCTGTATACCTTTGCCAAAAGCCTGTACGAGCAGTACGTGGAGATCAGCCGCAAGAACGCCCTGATCGTCCGCTCTCTTCCCGGCGAAGGCATCACGCCCTTTGAAGAAGACCAGCCCATTCCTTCCTGGATCCCGCCTTACTACGAATCCCTGAAGATGACCCTGGCTTCAAAGACCAAGAATCCCCTGTTCCTGGATCCC
>JAEEGL011877203.1_pt1 | contig 12603 bp, 9 predicted proteins | sample 9134231 | NCBI WGS metagenome assembly JAEEGL01 (sample SAMN16246548, study PRJNA631951) | gut metagenome | biome: gut microbiome; feature: rumen; material: fiber-attached | host: Bos | place: Iran: Karaj | collected 2018-10
ATCGACGAGGTCCGCATATCGACCGTCACGCGTTCTGCGGCCTGGGTAAAGGCCACGTACGACACGATCGCGAACAACGCCACGTTCACCACATACGACGCTGTGCGGCCAAACAATGTTTGTGGCTTCATGATCATCGTCAGGTAGTCGGCGCCAGGAAATCGAGAGTAGGTGTTTGTGGGACGGCAGGTGGATTTGGTATACTCTGCGTCATGAAAAACGGTGCGACTACGTTGGTGCTTCTGGCCGCGGTGCTTTGCGGCCGGTGTCTGTGTGCGGCGGAAGACGGCGCGGCTGCGTCCGCGGCGCGGCGCGGTTTCCTCGACGAGACGCTGTCGGAGGTGGAAGGGCGCGACAAGTGCGGGGCAATGGAGTATTTCGACGTCGCGCAGCCGTTTGCGCCGACGGACGACGCCGTGGCGGTAGTCACGCTCCGCAGCAACCGCGGCTGCGACGGGGTGCTGTACTGGCAGTCCGAGGGCATGAAGGACTTCAAGTCCAACTGCGGTGTGCGGTTCTCGATTGTCGGCGACGGCGTTGAGCGCACGTATGTCCTTCGCCCACGGTGGATCGTCAAGGACAGGATAAGGCGCGTGAGGCTCGACTGCCTGAACGCGAGGGGCGATGCTTCCGGCAGCGTGCAGAACTCGTTGAAGTCGATTGTGTTCAGGCGGCAGGGCGTAGTCCCGTTCGACTCCGCAAGGGCCGACGGCGTCAAGTTCCGCATGAAGTCCAGCGAGTTCGAGTACCTCTCGCTGAACTGGCTCGCCAAGAAGGGCGACGGGGAGGCGGTTCCGTTCAACATGGGCTTCACGTCGATACCCGACGGCCGCGAGCACACGTACTGGTTCGATCTCAGGAACACGCGCGAGCGCGTGACGATGCCCGGACGATCCCACTGGTACGGGACGATAGAGGGCTTCTGCATCCGCGCAAACCTGATGCAGAGGGAATTCGTGCCGTCAGGAATGAGGTTCGTGAAGGGCACGCCGGACATTCCGGCCGACCCGGTGATCCGCCAGGTGTTTCCGGAGGACGCCATTCCGCGCGCGGGACGGCCGCTCCCGATAGAGATAGTCGCTAGGAACTACGGCACGCATCCGGCGGAGGGAATCAAGTTCTCGCTTTCGGGCCTGCCGGATGGAGTGCGCGTCCTTGACGCGCGCGACCTTGCGCCGGCTGGCGTGATCGCGCCGAGCGCCGGATACGACTACATACGCGACGACTACATGCCGAACGGCCTCCCCAACGAGCGCCGATTCCGCATAACGCTTTCCGACCCTGGGCGGGCAGTTGCATTCAAGGCGAAGCTGACGCTCGCGGCGTCGAACGGCGCCACCAGCGAGAAGGTGTTTTCGGTGAAGGTCCTGCCGTCTCTGAAGCTAGCGCCGGAGACGTATCCCGCGGAGCCGAAGCCAGTCGACACCGGCGACATCGAGATCGGCGCGTTCGTCTTCCCCGGCTGGGTGCGCCACCAGTGGTATCCCGCGTGGGACGCGAAGCCCTGGCGCAAGCCCGTCCTGGGCTGGTACGACGACACGTCGCCGGAGGTGCGCGACTGGCAGATCAAGTGGCTCGCGGAGAACGGAATCTCGTATGTGTTCGTGGACTGGTATTGGGACACCGAGAAGGGACCGCGTCCGCACAACTACTGGCTTGAGGGGATCGCCAAGGCCCGCTACAGGAAGTACATCAAGTACGCGGCGCTCTGGTGCAACGAGGGGTCCTACCGCCATACGGTCAAGGACCAGGAGATGATCACGAAGCACTGGATAGACAAGTTCTTCTCCGATCCGCAGTACATGAAGATCGACGGCAAGCCGGTGGTCGGCATGTGGGCGCTGAACATGGACAGTTCCATGGGACCGGGCGGCGCGAAGAAGCTAATCGCCATTTCGCAGAAGATGGCGAAGGAGGCTGGATACCCGGGGATATACTTCGTTTCGATGCATGGCTCCGTTGAGAACCCAGCCGAGCGTCGCCGCCTCATGGACTCTGGCGTCTCCGCGAGCTTCGAGTACTGCTACGGCACGCGCTGGACGCCGCACTGGCCCGGGCTCGTCAACGGCGCGATAAGCTACGATGCAGTCGCCTCCTCCTCGCGGGCGCACTGGGATGCGCTGCGCGATGGCTGCGAACTGCCGTTCCTCCCGTCGATCTCGACAGGTTGGGGCAACCTGCCGTGGCTGGGCGACCGCGGGTGGGAGATAAACGGCATGACGCCAGACAAGTTCGCCAAGGTCTGCCGCGACGCGAAGCGCTTCAGCGAGGAGACCGGCGTCAAGCGGTTTATACTAGGCGCCCTCGACGAATGGTGCGAAGGCGAGATCGGATGGCCCAACGCGGAGAACGGATTCGGGATACTCGAGGCCGTGCGCGAGACCTTCGCGAAGAGGCCGGCCGGCGGATTCCCGGCCAACTACGCGCCGCAGGACGTGGGCCTAGGCCCGTACACAAAGCCGAACAGCGTGATCAAGTGATGCTGCGCGGTGTGTCGGTCTGGTGGCGCGGCACGCTGCATGAACATGCCGATTGATGTTGCCCAGGCGGCGGGGGTTTGTTAAAATGCGCGGCATGAAACGCCAAACCGCATTGCTTATTGCCATCGCCGCCAGCCTGCCGGCTGCGGCGGCTTTGTCTGGACCCAGTGTTGCCGCGCTTACAGGCGGATGGGAGTTCCGCCGCGAGGGCGGAGAGTGGATCAAGGTCTCCGTTCCGCACGACTGGGCGATATCCGGTCCGTTCGACCGCGAGATCGACAAGCAGGTCGTCAAAATCGTCGAGAACCAGGAGAAGAAGGCGACGGAGAAGACCGGCCGCACGGGGTCGCTCCCGTGGATCGGGCGCGGCGAGTACCGCCGCCGCATCAGGCTGGACGCCGGGGCCGAATGGGCCGCGCTTGAGTTCGACGGCGCGATGAGCGAGCCGGAGATATTCCTCGACGGAGAGAGAATAGGCGGCTGGAAGTACGGATACACGCCGTTCGCCGTCGAGATCCCCGCCGAGAAGGTTAAGGCCGCGAAGGAACGCGACCTTGAGCTCGTCGTGAAGCTCGAGAACCGTCCGCTCAGCTCTCGCTGGTATCCCGGCGCAGGACTGTATCGTCCCGTCCGGCTTTGCCAGAGCCGCTCGTTCGGCGTAAAGCCGTGGGGGCAGTCGATCCATACGCCCGACCTCAACACAGTTGTAGTGTCTACCGAGCTGAGGAACCCCGGTGGACTCGACCTCGATGTGGAGTACGCGGTGAAGGACCCGTCGGGCGTTGTGGTCGCTCGCGGCAAGTCGCCGCTGCGCGTGGCGGACCCGAAGCCGTGGAGCCCCGAGACACCTGTCCTCTACACGCTCGAGACCACGGTGCGCGACGCGAAGGGAGGGGCAGATGTCGTGGAGACGGCGAAGTTCGGAATCCGCACAGTCGAGTACGGGCCGGACTTCTTCAAGCTCAACGGCGTGAAGCGCAAGTTCAGGGGCGTGTGCCTGCACCACGACCTCGGGCCGCTCGGCGCGGCCTTCAACGAGTCCGCGTTCCGCCGCCAGGTGCGGCTTCTCAAGGACATGGGATGCGACTCGATCCGCACATCGCACAACATCCCCTCGCCTGACCAGCTCGCGATCTGCGACGAGGAGGGCATGATGGTGATGGCCGAGTCGTTCGACACCTGGGAGAAGGCGAAGGTGCAGAACGGCTACAACCTCTTCTTCGGCGAATGGTGGAAGCGCGACCTCGAGCAGCTCGTGCGCGTCTCGTGCAGCCACCCGTCCGTCGTGATGTGGTCGATCGGCAACGAGGTGCCGGACCAGCGCACGCCGCGCGGCGCTGAGCTCACGAAGGAGATGCAGGACTTCATCCACACGCTCGACCCGGACAAGAGGCGCCTCTGCACGCAGGGCGCGTCCGACATGCCGACAGCCATCAAGTCCGGCGTAATCGCGGCCATGGAGATACCGGCCGTCACGTACCGGCTGCCGTTCTACGGCCAGATACACGGAGTGGACGTCTCGAAGCCGATGCTCGGCGCGGAGACTGCGTCAACCGTCTCGAGCCGCGGCGTCTACAAGTTCCCGGACGAACCGCGCAAGATGGCGAAGTACGACGACGGGCAGTGCTCGGGCTACGACACGGAGTGCTGCGTATGGTCGAACCTGCCGGACGACGACTGGGCGATGCAGGACGACAACGCATGGACGATCGGCGAGTTCGTCTGGACCGGCTTCGACTATCTCGGCGAGCCCACGCCATACGACACGTACTGGCCTAGCCGCTCGAGCTACTTCGGCATCTTCGACCTCGCCGGCATCCCGAAGGACCGCATGTGGCTCTACCGCGCGCGATGGAACGAATCCGCGTCCACGCTGCACGTCGTCCCGCACTGGACGTGGCCAGGGCGCGAGGGCGAGAAGACGCCTGTCTACGTCTACACGTCTTATCCCTCCGCCGAGCTCTTCGTGAACGGGAAGTCGCAGGGCAGGAAGACGTTCGACCGCTCCTCGCGGCTTGACCGCTACCGCCTGAGGTGGCGCGACGTCGTGTACGAACCTGGCGAGCTGAAGGTAGTCGCGTACGACGCGGGCGGCAAAGTGGCCGTCACGGAAGTCGTCCGCACTGCAGGCGCGCCGCACCACTTCGTGCTGGAGGAGGAGCCGCATGACTCGAAGCCCGGCGACATTACCCCGTCGCTCGTGTTCGTAGGCGTAAAGGTCGTTGACAAGGACGGCAACCTCTGCCCTGACGCCGCGCTCCCGCTCAAGTTCAAGGTCGATGGCAGCGCCACCTACCGCTGCGCGTGCAACGGCGACGCGACGAGCCTCGAGGTGTTCACGGAGCCGAAGATGACGACGTTCAAGGGGCGTCTCGTCGTGGTCGTGGAGACGAAGGGCGGTTCCGGGCCCTGGTCGCTCCAGGTTTCCTCGCCCGCGCTGCCAGGCGCAGTTGGCATGACGCGGACTCGGTAGTCTGGGGTCGGGATCGGTATGCCGCGGAGATCTCTCCGGGCGTTTCTGCCAAGTGAAGCCATCGGTTGCCTTTTCTGGAAACGAGCTTTTCGTCGCCGCGGTGTCGCTTGTCGCCGGCGAGGCGGCGGCTTTCGCCGTGCCGGCGTTTGGGGGCGCATGGTGGATGCTGGCGCTTGCCGCCGCCGCTGCCGCTGCGGCGGTGTACGGGTGGAGACTGCGGAGGGCGTGGCCTGCCGTGGTCATGCTTGCCGGAGCCGCGCTTGCCGCGCGGACCGACGGGCGGCTTTCGGCGCTAACCGCGCATCCTTCAGACGGCCCTGCAAGGGAGCGCACGCTTGACCTCAGGGTCGAGGAGACATACCCTCCTTCCGAGCGGCGAGCGCCGGCTGATGCGGGCGAGAGGCGTTCGTTCCGCGCCTCGGCCCATGGAGTGTCGATAACGGCTGTTGTAACTGTGCCGGAAGGCGGAGAGCCGCCGGTCCCGGGCGAGACGTGGAGATGCAAGGGCTGGCTTACCTCGCCAAGGCCTGGCCGGTCGCGATTCGGTACCTACCGGCTGTGGTCTCACCGCCCAGGCGCCGCGGAACGCATCGCTGCCGCGCCTGAGGTTTCCGCCGAGGGCGTTCTGAGGAATGTATCGGACGATCTTTCGCGCCGGGTGGGAATTGGGCTTGGGGAGGATCCGCTGGTGGCGGACCTTCACCGTGCGATGATTCTCGGGCGTCGGGCGTCGCTTCCGAAGGACGTGCGCAAGATGTTCGTGGACGCAGGCACAGTGCACGTGTTCGCTATATCCGGGCTCCATGTGATGATAATAGCCCATGTGCTGCTGTTCCTCGCGTGCTGCTGCGGCCTGGACCTGAGGCGTCAGGGACTTGTCGTAATCCCGCTGCTTGTCGCGTACACGCTTGTCACGGGCGCGCGTCCTTCCGCCGTTCGGGCGGCAGCCATGGCGGCCATATGCCTTGCCGCGCCTGCGTTCGGGCGCAGGGGAAACACCGTCGCAGCATGGTCGCTTACGGCGCTTGTGGTCTACGCGCTTTCTCCTGAACGGCTGTTCGACGTCGGGTGCACGCTGTCCTTCGTCGTGATGCTCGGAATAGCGCTCTGGATGAGGGTTGCGTCGAAGGCTCCAGCGGGGCCGACGAGAATGGAGGAGCGCGGGAAACTTGCCCGCGACACCGGGCGGCCGAACCTCGCGCGGGTGTATTTCCTGCTGGGTTCTCTTTCAAGGAAGTGCAGGGGCGGGTTTGCCGTGTCGCTTGCGGCGTGGGCCGCCGGCGTTCCGATCGCGGCGCACGTCTTCGGCAGGTTCACGCCGGGCGGACTCCTGGCGAACATCGCGGTCCTGCCGCTTGCCTCGGTGACAGTGTCGGCTGGAATGGCGGGGCTTGCCCTCAGCTATGTCTGGACGCCACTCGCGGCTGCGGCAAACAACGTCGCGGCACTTTCTACGCGATTGATGGTGTGGTGCTCGTCGGCCGTCTCGGCGATTCCGGGCGCGTCCATGGAAATGAAGCCCTGGCCCGTTTCGTGGTGCATCGCGTGGTATGCCGTCTTCCTCGCTGTCCTTGCCTTCGCGGGCCGCTGCGTCCGCCGCCGCAAGACTTCCTGGATGAGAGGTTAGCGGAGACGCGCACTTTCGGGTGGAGTGCGGCGCGAGTTTGCGGTATAATACGCGGCCATGGAAAACAGCGTGGCTCAAAACATGGTGGAGTTGTACCGTGCGCACGGAAAGACGTGCGCAACGGCGGAGTCGTGCACGGGTGGCCTTGTCGGTGGCGCGGTAACGTCCGTCGCCGGGTCGAGCGAGGTGTTTCTGGGCGGGATCATATCGTACGCCAACGAGGTCAAGATGAACGTGCTTGGCGTGCCGAAGGGCGTGCTGGACACAGTCGGCGCGGTTTCGAGGGAATGCGCGGCGGCGATGGCCGAAGGCGCGCGGCGGCTGACGGGCGCTGACGTCGCGGTGTCCACCACCGGGATAGCCGGGCCTGGCGGCGGAAGCGCGGATAAGCCGGTGGGGCTCGTGTGGTTCGGACTTGCCACGGCGGAAGGAACGAGGACCGAAAAGGCGATCTTCAGAGGCGACAGGGCTGGCATACGGGAGAACGCCGTGACTCATGCGCTCGGCATGCTTACCATGGCCGTCGGCAATTGAAACTTATCGTAGAAAACAAGGAAGGAATCAGAAATGTCTCTGTCAGTAGGAATCGTGGGCCTGCCCAACGTCGGCAAGTCGACTCTGTTCAATGCGCTGACCAAACGCCAGCAGGCCGCGGCCGAAAACTACCCGTTCTGCACGATCGAACCCAACTCGGCGATCGTGGAGGTGTCCGATTCCCGTCTTGAGAAGCTCGCCGAGATGGTGCACCCCGAGCAGATTATCCGCGCAACCGTCGAGTTCACCGACATCGCGGGGCTCGTGAAGGGCGCATCCAAGGGAGAAGGCCTCGGAAACAAGTTCCTTGCCAACATCCGCGAGTGCGACGCGATCCTCCACGTTGTGCGCTGCTTCGAGAACGACGACATCATCCATGTCCAGGAGGGCGGCAACAAGTCCGCTCCTATCGACCCCAAGGGCGACGCAGAGGTCATCGAGACGGAACTCATCCTCGCCGACATGGAGCAGCTCCAGAAGCGCCACGACAAGACGAAGAAGGAGGCGCAGAGCGACCCGAAGAAGCGTCCCGAGTTCGACGCGATGACCGCGCTTTTGGCCCACCTTGGCGACGGCAAGCCCGTGCGCACGTTCCCCCGCGAGGAAGGCGACCCCATCCTGCCCGTTCTCCGGGACCTCCACTTCCTCACGGACAAGAAGGTCATATACTGCGCGAACGTGGCGGAAGACGACCTTGGCGATCCCATGGCGAACCCGCACGTCCAGGCCCTCAAGGCATACGCCGAGGGACAGGGCTGCGAAATGGTGGCTATCTGCGCCCAGATGGAGGCGGATCTCGCGGGGCTGTCCGACGAAGAGGCGAAGGAGTTCCTCTCCAGCTACGGGCTCACCGAAAGCTCGCTGGACCGCACGATCAAGCTCGCCTACCACACGCTCGGCCTTGCGAGCTTCCTCACGGCCGGCCCGAAGGAGGTCCGCGCCTGGACCTTCCGCCGCGGGTGGAAGGCGCCGCGCTGCGCGGGCGTAATTCACACGGACTTCGAGAAGGGCTTCATCCGCGCACAGGTCATAGCATACGACGACTACGTGAAGCATGGCGGCGAAGCCGGAGCCCGTGCCGCCGGCGTGCTCAGGCCGGAGGGCAAGGAATACGAGATGCAGGACGGTGACGTCGTTGAGTTCATGTTCAACTAGCCTGTTTCCCCGTGTTTTCAGCTGCGTGAAACTCAGTATTGGCATTTCCAGCGTTTTTTGATATACTATTTGAACTTTTTGCCGCACCAGGCACATGGATGGGGCGTAAAAAGGCTGGCAAAAGGGTGTCTGCATCAAGAGAGAAACGCTACGATGGCCGATTCGGAAAAGCTGTATTTGGGCATAGACATAGGTTCGACGACCTACAAGGCCGTCATAATGTCCTATGCCGGGAAAGTGCTTCACTGGACATATCAGCGCACTCAGCCGGTTGATTCCGGCAGGCTGGCCTGCTCTGGTCGGTGCAGCGGCTGCGGCAACTGCAGCATGGGCGCCGTGAAGAAGACGACCGACGAGTTCATGAGGCAGGCCGGCTTCACGTTCGCCACGATGGCGGCGGTAGTCGTCACGGGCAGCCAGATCGTAGAGGACACGAAGCGCTTCATTCCGTTCGACTTCCAGGTTAGCGAGGTCTCTGCGCATGTTGCCGGCGCAAAGCACTTCTATCCGGACGTCGACGCCATCATAGACTGCGGCGGGCAGGACTCCAAGTGCATGGTCTACAACCACGACATGGGCCTCTGGACCTCGATGATGTCCGGCGTGTGTGCGGCAGGCACCGGCAGCTACCTCGACAGCGTCGCCGCCAAGCTCGGCGTTCCGGTCGAGGAGATATCCGAGAAGGTAAACTACGACTCCGACACCGAGTTCAGCTCCGTGTGCGCGGTCCTTTCCGCCACCTCCATCAACAAGTTCAAGAACAGGATCCCTCTCGGCGACCTCCTCGCGGGCGCGTGCCGCGCGCAAGCGCGCACGATCCTCAATAGCGTCGGACAGCTCCTCCTGAGCCGTCCGGGACGCAAGATACTCTTCCAGGGCGGAGTCGCCTCGAATGCCGCCGTCGCGCACTATCTGCGCGAGCTCACCGGCAGCGAGATCGTCATCCCCGAGTACCACCAGGTCATGGGCGCGCTGGGAGCGGCCTGTCTTGCGCGCGAGTACGCCGACCTGAAGGGCAGGGGGTCCATCGAGAAGATACAGTACGAGCCCACGCGCCAGAAGTCAACGGTCATGCGCATCAAGGCGACGCAGCGCGACTTCTTCTCGCGCGACAAGTCGAAGCCGCTCGTCTACAGGAACCTCTTCTTCCCGTCGGAGATACTCAACGCCTTCGGCTGCCGCATCCGTACGCTCGAGACGTACGCGGCGCTTTTCGGCCGCCGCCAGCAGCGCGTCAAGGAGGCCCTTGGAAAGGCCGCACAGAAGGGCTTCGACCAGCAGACGTGCTCGTTCCTCCGCATCCTGGAGGGCGTGGACCTTGAGACCCCCGACTTCGTCGTCTCCACGAGCCAGCCATGCCAGCAGGCGGAGCGCATTTTCGAGGACTTCGTGGACGAAAAGGGGATCCCCGACAGGCTGTTCTCCCTCCACACGCCCATAAACAAGCGCACTCCCAACGCCGTGGAGGTCATCGCAGAGGGCCTTTCCGAGGCGATTTTCCTCATGGAGAAGGCCTTTGGGCGCAAGCTCGACATGGGACGCCTCGAGGAGGCGTGCGTCCTCTCCAATCAGGCCGCGGAATACGGCAGGCAGAGCCAGCACCTCCGCTGGACTTCGCCGCCACTGGTGCGCGGCAGCGAGGCGATATACAACGCCGTGGTGTTCTCACAGCTCTGGGGCACGCCCGAGCTCGTCGAGATACAGCGCCAGTACCTGGAAGAGCTCAAGATGAAGAAGGAGTGGGCGGAGAAGCGCTATTCGATAGACGACACGCACCGCCTGCTGTGGCTACATCTCCCGCCGTTCTACGACACGCGCCACCTCGACTTCATCGAGGACTACTGCAACGCGCCAATCGTGTTCGAGGAGACGAACTTCATCGGATGGAAGGACCTGGACCCCAAGGATCCGCTGCGCTCGCTTGCAGACAAGCTCCTGACGACCGGATTCCTCGACCCCGCCATGCGCGTGAACTACGTGAAGGAGGCGGTCGCGGCGGCCAAGTTCAGCGGGTGCATCCTCTACACGCACGGCTTCGGCCGCTGCTCGCTCGCGGACCGTCCGTTCTCGAAGCGCCTGAGGAACACGCTCGAGTCGATAGGCGTTCCGCTCCTGACGCTTGAGGGCGACTGCATGGACGTGTCGATAGACCCGTGCTCCACGGTGACGAAGATCGCCGCATTCGTCGAGGCTCTCAACCTCAAGCGCTACGGCAACCTCTTCGGCGTGCGCGAACGGGCATAGGCGCGCGTGCGGATGCTCAGTCCTCGTACTCGACCGTGACCTCGCGTACGGTGTACTTGGTCATGTCGATCTTGTTGAGGTTCAGCTGGAGGATGTAGAACGCCTCCTCCCTTGTGCTGCAGAGCGTTCCGAACTGCTCGGACCCTATCTTGTGCACGCACCACTTGCGGCATGTTTTCTTTTCGTGTTCCATTTGCCACTATTCTACAGGAAAACTCGTTTTTGCGCAAGTGCCACGAGCGGGTTTTTATGGTATACTACAGAGCGGATGAACCTTGAAAGGACCTTGATGACATGAAGAGGATTGTTCTGTTTCTCCTGACCAACGTGGCCGTGCTGCTCTGCCTTGTCGTGGCGGCGAACGTGGTGTGCGCCCTGTTCGGCATCGACCTCTCCCGTGAGGTTTCGGACAACCGCGACTTCTATGTCCAGATACTTGTCATGGCGCTTGTGTTCGGCATGGCCGGATCCATCATATCGCTTTTGATGAGCAAGCCGATGGCGAAGATGAGCGTCCGCGCCCAGACGATCAAGGGCACGGAGGGCGAAGCGGAGGCATGGCTCGTGCGAACCGTAGAGGACCTTGCGCAGAGGGCCGGGCTCAAGACTCCCGAGGTCGCCATATACCACGGCCCCGCGAACGCGTTCGCCACCGGCGCATTCAGGAACAGCGCGCTCGTTGCCGTTTCGGACGGCATCATGTCGCAGATGACGCGCGAGGAGCTCAGGGCCGTCCTGGGCCACGAGATGTCGCACGTCGCGAACGGCGACATGGTCACTATGTGCCTTCTCCAGGGTATCCTGAACACATTCGTCATCTTCGTGAGCCGCGTGGCCGCCGGCATGATGTCGCAGCGCGGACGCGGCGACAGCCGTCGCGGCGGCGGCGGTCTCTACTTGCTGGTGTACTATGTCTGCCAGTTCGCCCTCTCGATTCTCGCGTCGATAATCGCCATGTGGTTTTCGCGCCACCGCGAATACGCTGCGGACGCCGGGAGCGCCAAGCTGCTCGGCACCCCGGGTCCGATGATAGCGGCCCTGCGCCGCCTTGGGAACCTCCAGCCAGGCGTCCTTCCGGACTCCCTCAAGGCGTTCGGCATCTCGGGGAAGAAGTCGTCGCTCTTCGCGACCCACCCGTCTCTCGAGGACCGCATCGAGGCCCTCCAGAAGCTCACGATGTTCTAGGTCCGGCGAATGGATGCACGCATGCACGAGGCAACGACAATGAGAACAGCAGCAGCAGTCTTGGCCGCAGCCCTCTGCGTCGGAGCGGCGAAGCTCCCGCCCGTCGCCCTGCCCGACGCGGCCAAGGGGACGTTTGTCCAGAAGAAGACGCTCAAGGACATGGACGTCACGCTCAGGTCCACCGGGGAGTACGAGTTTGAGAAGGACAAGTTCTTCACGTTCCACACGCTCAAGCCAGTCGAGTCGAAGTTCACCGCCACGCCAACAAACTACACCATCGTGGCAGGCGGCAAGACCAATTCCACGCCGATAAGCGTCGACATCTCGTCGCTTGAGAAGATATTCGAGGTCAAGGAGATCAAGGAGTTCGTGAAGGGCGTCCAGGTGAAGGGCACCAACTTCCCGTACACGGTTACGGTGGAGTACAAGAACGGCGATGGCCTTGAAATAGAGTTTTCCAAGTGAAGCGGGGCCTCACATTCTCCCGGGGTGTCTTCCTTGCCGCGGTCGCGGCCGCTGCGGCGTTCCTCCCGTTTGCGGTCCGCAGGGGCGTGGAGACCGACCTGCTTTCGCTCGCCGGGATCGGCCGCGGGCATGGGCTGCGCGAGGCTTCGGACGCGATGTCGGGAACGTCAGCCGTGCTCTTCGAGGGCAAGGACGCGGAGGCGGTGTGGAAATCCGCCGCTGCGGCGGTGTCGGAGTTTGGCGGGCTGTTCTACCACGACATACACGAGGTGATGCGCTCCATCGGCGAGCACGGGGCGGGCCTTCTCTCGGACGACACGCGGCGGCTGCTCGAGTCAGGCTCGTACGACGAGGTAATGCAGGCATCGCTCTCGCGGCTCTTCGGTCCCGTCCCCCCGATGGTCTCTGCGAAGCTTGACCCGTTCCTCCTTTGCTCGGAC
>JAEEGL012194577.1_pt1 | contig 12603 bp, 14 predicted proteins | sample 9134231 | NCBI WGS metagenome assembly JAEEGL01 (sample SAMN16246548, study PRJNA631951) | gut metagenome | biome: gut microbiome; feature: rumen; material: fiber-attached | host: Bos | place: Iran: Karaj | collected 2018-10
ATGACAATTCACAAGATGTGGAGTATAATAAATAATGGTAGTTATTTTTTGTAAATATAACTATAAGTAAATCCTTGAAAATTGCCGATATATCAAGTGGGCACGGATGCCAACATAAGAATTCAGGATGATCACAGCCTACGAGGGGGTTATGATATGGCAAAAACATCAGCGCTTCGCTATGAGGCACTGCATAATACCACCAGTACTCCAGGTAAAAAAATCATTGAACTGAATTATCAGGAAATTTATGATCATAAGCCCAATATCTATAAATGGGTCAAAAGAGCATTTGATGTAGTAGTTGCATCGATTGCCCTCATTTTGTTATCCCCAATATTTCTTTTAACAGCACTTGCAATCGTTCTTGAGGATGGAGGTCCGGTTTTCTTTACTCAGCAGAGAGCTGGCAAGGACATGCAGAGCTTCAAGATCTACAAATTCAGAAGCATGTACAGAAATGCAGAAGCAATGTTTGAACGTATGCAATCTCAAAACGAGCAGACAGGACATGCTTTCAAGATAAAAGACGATCCAAGAGTTACTCATGTTGGACGTTTCATCAGAAGATATTCCATTGACGAGCTGCCACAGCTCCTCAACATCATAAAAGGCGACATGAGCATTGTTGGCCCGCGCCCTATCCTCTATCATCAGATGGAAGAGTGCAACGCCTATGAGAAACAGCGCCTTATCGTTAAACCCGGGCTTACATGCTACTGGCAGGTTTGCGGCAGAGCCAAGATCAAATGGGACAGATGGGTTGAACTGGATCTTCAGTATATAGAAGATATGAGTATCGTAAAGGATATCGAGCTTATATTCAGAACATTTCCTGCAGTGTTTGGCAAGGATGGGGCATATTAATGAATTGTATTATTGAGAACCATGTGACAATACGTCATGTGGTTCTTTTATTTTCGCAAAAAGGATGATTCCTTAAGGCTTTCTTAAGATTTGCGATAGATATTCTTAAGATTGAAGGAAGGCTATATAAGAAAGGTGATAACTGATAGATTCTTGTTTGTGACGTGATTCAGCAATTTTACTTATGTTCCGTTCGGAGCGTTCGCCAGATTATTTCCTGATCTGGTGATGATTTCCAAGTGTGTGATTGATATTTGGTCAAAGATTGGTCAAAGATTGAGGTCAAAGATTGACAGAAAGGAGTTTTGGGAATTAGAATATTCCTAGAAAGGAATAATGAAGGTTGAATTTTATAAAACAGTAGATGGAATTAAACCAGCAGGACAGTTTATCAACTCTATCGAAGATGTTAAGTTACGGGCTAAGATGATACGAACTGTCAAGTTGTTGGAAGAGTTTGGGTACGAATTGGGAATGCCTGATTCTAAACATCTTGAAGATGGTATTTTTGAACTTAGATGCATTCAGGGGAATGATATAGCCAGATGTTTATATTTTTTTACTGTTGGAGATAAAGCCATTGTAACAAATGGGTTTGTTAAAAAGACGAAGAAGACACCCAGAGAGGCCCTGGAAAAAGCTAAAGAGTTAAGGAAAGATTTTGAAAGGAGGTTTCAGAAATGAGTGATATAGATGAACTTTTAGAAACTCAATTAAAGGACGAAGAGTTTGCCAAAGCCTGGGAAGATACTGAGCTTGAATACCAAATCAAGCGAATGCTGATTGCTGCCAGGATAGAACAGAAGATGACGCAAAAAGAGCTTGCTGAGAAATCAGGAGTGAGACAATCAAATATCAGTAGAATAGAAAAAGGGGCTTGTACTCCGACGCTGAATACATTGAAGGAATTGGCGAAAGGTCTTGGCAAGCAGCTTAGGATTGAACTGATCTAGTTGGAAAGCGTAGATGACCACAAAATCTACGCTTTTTTCTATGACAAAATACTAGATATAGATTATAATTAATTGTAGTCTAGTCAATTTATGGGTGGAGGTATAAGAATGGACATCATGTACCTGTTTGATAATAATTATGCGTACATTGCTGGGATAAGTATGCTTTCACTTATGGATAATAACCAAGATGCAGATGGAATAACTTTTTATTGTGTGGTTGATAATGTAAATGAAGAAAACATGGAAAAGTTAAGGCTTTTGGTCAACGGTTTCAATAGAGAAATAGTTTTTATTCCAAAGCCAGACCTTAAGCCACTTTTAGGCGAAAGCATAGAATTACATTGGTGGATTGAAAATGTTTTTTCAAGAGTTTTTTTGCAAGAGGTATTAAAAGACTACCCAGAACTGAACAAAATCCTATATATAGATTGCGACACGCTCATTTTAGGTGATTTAAAAGAACTATGGGATATAAATTTAGACGGGTATATTGGGGCTGGTGTTTGCGAAGCAATGGGGGATCTTCATAAGAAAGCAATAGGACTGGAACCATCAGATAATTATTTTAATGCGGGAATGTTTCTTATTGATTTGAATAAATGGAGAACTGATTGCATAGACGAAAAGGCATCCAGCTTTGTGAAGAAACACGGAGGCAAACTTGAATATGCAGATGAATCCGTACTTAACGGTGTGTTATCGTCTCAATTATTGAGGTTGAATCCCAAATTTAACATTACTTCGCTTTCAGTTTACTTTTGCGAAAAAGACCTTAAGAAATATAGAAAGTCTTATTATACACATACAGATGAAGAAAGAAACGAGGCGTTAAATGATCCTCGTATAGTCCATTTTACTTCGACCTATTTAGACAACAGGCCATGGGTCGAGAACTGCAATCATCCGTATAGAGATAAATGGGACGAGTATAAGGCAAAATCTCCGTGGAAAGATACTGGATTAGCCAAAGATAAAAGAAGCAAAATGAAAAAAATAGCTAGGACTATTGCTCTTAAGATGCCAAAAGCACTTAGAGTTGAACTGACTGGTTTTGTACACGCATATATCAAACCACAACCATATTTATAATAAAGAGGAAAAATGAGATTAGTTTCTGTTGTCATGAGTGTGTATAAGGAAAAAATAGAATACATTCAACAAGCTATAGATTCTGTTTTGTCTCAGACTTTTTCTAATCTGGAATTAATAATAGTAAATGACAACCCAGATAACGCAGACATAGCTGTACTGTTACGGAAATATGAAAGGTCAGATGAACGTATAGTTATCATAGAAAATGAGGATAATATTGGACTGGCTATGTCAATGAATAAGGCAATAGCACATGCTTGTAGTGAATTTATTGCAAGGATGGATGCAGATGATATTTGCAAGCCGGGCAGGATAGCAACACAGTATGAATACCTGATTTCACATGATAGTTGTGATCTCGTTTGCTCAGCGGTAAGGAGGATTGACGAGACTGGTACTGTTATTTCTTCGATGAACTATCTGCCTAGAAATGATGCCATGCTGATGAAAAGTTTTGACTATGGTACCGTGATGATTCATCCCACTGTTATGTTTAGAAAGACGGCCTTTGCCAAAGCCGGAGGCTACGAGGACTATAAGGCTGCTCAAGACTTGGATCTATGGTTAAAGATGAGAAATAGTCATTGCAGATTTCATTTTATGCCACAATGCCTTTTACTATACCGTATCAGACGAGATGGTGTCACAAACAGTAATGCAATGGTTCAGAGCATTACTGCAAAGTATATACTTGATATGGATCGTAAAAATAAGCATTTTGATGAAGGTGATTACCAGACTTATGTAAATCATTTTATGAATGATCCCACCTTTATAAGGCAATTTCATCTATATAGCAGTTCTAAAGATTTACATAAATTTCAAGATTATGTTTCTCTGGTTTGGCTATTGATTACTAACAAGATATGCAGAGCGGCTATTGTTAAGAATTTGTATTTTTTGGTGTTTATGCAAAAAGTTGATGCCTGATTATTGAAGGATATGATATGAAGATATTATTTGTAGTTTTTAACGATTACTTAGCATCAAATGGAATATCTGTGGTCACACAGTATTTAGCAGAAGGCCTGGCCCAAAGGCAGCATGATGTAACAGTGTTCACTGCTGTTCGTCAGACAAAAAAACCAGATTCTCACAATGGAGTTAGGATTGAAGCATTTAATGTTTCTTACAATAGGTTTAAGCAACCAAAAGGAGAAACTACAAAACTAAGGCAAAGGATCATTGAAGAAAATAGCGATGTAGTAATTTATGTTTCCTTGCAAACGCCTACGACTGATTGCGCTTTGGAGATATTTGATTCTATAAATGCAAAAAAGATTCTACATACACATGATTTTGAGGGATTATATTTACGACCTGTGAAATGGAAAGGAGATATTTATCATTCCATTGGGAATACATGGAATTATCTGATCTGGAACAGGTATTATAGCGGATTTGTCAGACGAAACATAAATAAGTTCGATTTGATCATCAGTTTGTCTAAATGTAATAAGGATGTTCAGTATTTGGACAAGTACTGTTACAAAGACAAGATAGTAATTGGTAATGCTGCGGAGGATATGTTCTATAAAGAGGATTGCTCCTTTGAAAGAGCAATTGAAGAAAAGTATTTTGTTAGTGTTGCTAATTATAATCATGTCAAAAATCAGGTGTTTATACTATCTGAATATTATAAAACTGAGGCTAGTCGAACACATGCCATGGTTTTTTGCGGAAGTACTAATAATGCTTATGTCGATAGATTGTTACGACTAAAAAAACGGTTAGATGCAAAGTACGGCTTTAGAAAGGTGTTTTTTTTGACTGGATTAGCGAGAGAACGTATTCCTGGTTTGGTTAAAAATGCAACATTGTATCTTTGCGGTAGTAGGTGGGAAGCATATTCTATTTCACTTATTGAAGCCATGGCTGTTGGAACACCTTTTCTAAGTGTGGATGTTGGTAACGCTAGAGAACTACCAGGAGGGATGACCATTTCAAGAAGATGCCGATTTAGCTCTGCATTAGATGAGCTAATGAACAATGAAGAAATGCGTTCAGGTTATTCTTTGGCCGGTATGAAATATTCAAGGGATAATTGTCGAATAGAAAAGGCAGTAGACGCATTTGAAATGGCATTAAACAACCTGTTTGACTAGAGGAATATATGAAAGTATTGATTTATAAAAGCAACAATTATTTAAAACCTGTAGGAGGCCCGGCTGGATATTTGTACAACTTAAGAGAGGGCCTAAAACGTGTAAATGAACAAGATTTTTTCATAGAGTTCCTTCCGGACAAACCCCAAAATAGTGGTTTTAAAGCACAACTTAAAAGAATAGGGGCTATATCCTGGGTTACTGGCAATCACATATATAAGACGTTAAAGCATTACTTTTACATCAGAGCGCAGATCAGGAAACAAGAAGAATGCACCATTGACCTTAAGCAGTATGATGCCATTCATTTTCACACCACTTTAGATCTATATAGGATGAGGGCATATTTAGAACACTATAATGGAAAGGTGTTGCTTTCACCCCATTCTCCTGTTCCGTTATTTGTTGAATTGCTTGAGAAAATGGGGATTCTTGGCAAAATTGATTTATATGTCAGAGCAAGACTTGAGGAAATAGATCGACACGCCTTTATGAGAGCTGATAACATTCTTTTTCCATGTGGATATTCTGACGAAGCTTATGAGAATCTGTGGCCACAGTACAGAAAAATTAAGGAAGATAAACGAGACAGTTTCATTTATTTATTATCTGGAGTAAACGCAAAAGAGACTACTTGTTCCCGGAAAGAATTCAGGGGAAAATGGGGGATACCAGAGGACGCCTTTGTTATAGGATATGTTGGAAGGCACAATAAAACTAAAGGGTACGATAAGCTATTGTCATTAGGAACCAAGATGCTTAAGGACAATACACAATTATACTTTCTGATCGGAGGCGAAGAGGCCCCGATGAAAGGATTGCCTTGTGATAGATGGATTGAAACTGGGTGGCTTAGAAATCCTCAGGATTTGTTAAATGCTGCGGATGTGTTTGTCCTTCTTAATGAGACAACTTTTTTCGATCTGGTATTACTTGAGGCAATTTCCTTGGGAGTTCCTATAGTTGCTTCTAACACCGGAGGCAATAAGCTGTTTAAAGGTGAGCCTGGAATCAGATTATTTGATGATGCCGAGTCTTGCATATCAGAAATTGAAAAAATCATGTCTATGCGCTCGGATGAAATTGCATTGTTACGGAAAGAGAATTCTGAATTATATAGAGCATTCTTTTCAATTGAAATATTTGCTGAACAGTATATAAAACTACTGAAAAGGCTGTTGGAATGAGCGAATCTAAGAGCATAAAACGAAATTATTTGTATAATTTATTCTATCAGTTGCTTACATATATGGTTCCTTTGATTACTACGCCGTATTTATCAAGAGTGTTAGGCCCTGATGGAATCGGAACAGTTAGTTTTTCGGAATCGATTGTTACATATTTTGTTTTGGTGTGTAATCTGGGAATAAGCGCTTATGGCCAACGAGAAATATCATTTGTTCAGAATGATGTTCGAGCGCGCAGTATTGTTTTTTGGGAGGCAAAGGCACTTAACTTAGTGACTTGTATTATTACACTGGGAGCTTATGGGCTATATATAGTTTGTGCTGATAATAAGGCTATCTACTTAGTCCTTGCTCTGAATATTATAGCAACAGGTGCAGATATAACCTGGTTTTTTAGAGGACTGGAAGAGTTCGGTAAAGTTGTGCTTAGAAATACTATAATAAAAGTACTTTGGGTAGTATTTATATTTGCTTTTATTAAAAGTAAGCAGGATTTGTTGCTATATGCGTTTGGAATAGCTTTTTTTCTGTTTTTAGGAAATATAGTAATGTGGTTTAACTTGCCAAAGTATATTGTGAAGGTGAGTTTGGACGAGATTAAGCCTATAAAAGTATTGCCAGTAGCAATATCCTTATTCATTCCGGAATTAGCTGTTGCCATATATACTGTCCTTGATAAAACTATGATTGGAGTAATTTCAAGGGATTTTTATGAAAATGGGTATTATGAGCAAGCTATGAAATTGACCAAGATGATCATGGCTATGGTCACCTCGCTTGGTACTGTTATGGCACCCAGAATAGGAGCAAGTTTTGGCAAAGGCGATAATACTGCGGTCAGGGAGTTGGTTTATAAGAATTATTGCTTCGTTTGGGCATTGGGAGTTCCTCTGAGCTTTGGGCTGTTTTATGTTGCTCCTTTTTTTGTTCCGTGGTTTTTTGGTGCTAGTTTTACTGAGACGGCTACACTTTTGAAAATACTTGCGTGTCTGATCTTAGTTATTGGTATCAGTAATGTTACAGGAATGCAATATCTGGTTCCTACAAAACGACAAAATTTACTCACGCTTACAGTATTAGTTGGAGCAATTGCAAATTTCGTTATGAATTTATTTTTTATAAGGATGATGAACTCTAAAGGAGCTGCCATAGCGTCGGTTATTTCTGAAGTGATTGTCCTTGCTACACAATTTGTACTTATCCACCATGAGATCAGTTGCATGAGGGTGTTGCTAGAGGGCTTACCATTTCTTGCTTCTGGAATAGTAATGCTATTAGTTTTAACTCTGATTGGAAGCAACCTGGATTGTGGCATTGTTTCAACGATAATTCTTGTAGTGGCAGGAGCTGCTACCTATTCTTTTGCTGTATTCTTTTGCCATAAAATTGGGGTGGTAAAGTATGAGCCTTAGGATGTTTTATAGTGTATTGAGAAAAAAACTAAGAAGTGTGTTTATATTAGGTCAGAAAAAGAAAAAGCTGACTAATACAACTCCTACTATAATATCTTCAGATTGCACAGGGGGGTCGGTGTATAACGAACTTAACCTTCAGTTCAGGTCACCAACAATTAACATGTTTTTCTTAGCTAGTGACTTTATTCGTTTTTGCTCTGATATTCGTTATTGGGTGGATCAACCAATGATAGAAATAGAGTCAGATTTGCCATATCCTGTGGCAACTCTCGGAAAAGATGGAATTAAGCTATTTTTGGTGCACTATAATTCTGTAGAGGAAGCCCAGGAGAAGTGGAATGCAAGAAAAGAGAGAATGAATTATGATAATTTGTTCTTTATCATGAATGATAGGAATTGTTGCTCTCACAAGGATATGGTGGATTTTGATCATTTACCAAGTGATAATAAAGTTCTCTTTACCCATGTGCAATGTACTGATATTGGGTGTTCATATCATGTTAGAGGATTTGAGAGAAAAGATGAAGTTCCTGTAATGACGCATTATGTAAATAAGTTATCTATAAGAAAGAATCTTGATTGTTTTAATTTTGTTAAATGGCTTAATAAAGTATAAGCACGGGAGTTAAATGCAGGTATACATAGTAACACTGGCACTACTAATTTTATTTACATATATATTTAGGCCAAGTAAAACACATGAAGGGAAGAGAAGATATGCTATTTTTTCTTTCATATTACTTGGTGGATTGTCTGCGCTTAGAAAGTATACAGTTGGAAATGATTTACATTATCAGTACTATGGGAATTTTATCAAATATCACGGAATGCCATGGAAATACATATTTGGAATCAGAACAAGGTATGAACCGGGATTTTTGACATTTTTCAAACTGGTAGGAATGATCACAGATAATCCTCAGGCGATGATTGCAATTCATTCTTTGTTGGTTGTAGGCGTTTTTATTTTCTTTATGTATAAGAATTGTGATGATCTGCCAATTGCTGTATATCTTTTTGTGACTATGAACCACTGGTTCCAAAGTATGGTTATTCTTAGACAGATGCTGGCGGTTTGTATTTTGATCATAGCCACAGAAATACTATATAGTAAACTGCCGATGCTTGTGAGGTACCTGCTTTTTCTAGGACTTTTATTTTTGGCTACAAGCATGCATTATTCAGCGGTTATTGGGATTGTTTTCCTTGTAATTAAGAATATCAGATTTAGTAAGTTAGCTTTCTTGATATCTACAATTATGGGATATACCTTGTTTGTCTCTGATGCCTTTTTTGATTGGGTTATGGCACAAATACGAGATTTTTTGGTTAATAACCATGTTTACGCCAAGCAATATGCTTATTTTTCTTCTCAACTTCTAGATGAGTCAAAATACACAATGTCTGGCATTTATTCTTTTGTGCCATATTTAGTTACTTTCATTTTTGCTGGCATTTTACTTATGGGATGGAAGGTTGTAGTGACAATCAGACCACAAGATAAAAATGAGTTAAGTCACAGAAAGATAGAGTATTGCGGAGTTTACTCCAATGATTTTTTGATGTATGCCATAATGATAGTAGTAATGGCTAAGATTATAGCATTTTCTTTGCCTGTTTTTTCTCGTTTTACACAGTATTTTATGCCATTTGAGTACGTTTTGTTAGGACGGGTGTTGAAGAGTGTCAATAGCACGTTTGTCAGGCGGCAATCAATTTTTATAGTTTACGCTATTACAACGTTAGCTTTTATAATGATGAACTCAAACCTAAGATTAAATGCCATTATGACAGGAACGGTACCTTATATGTTTTTTTGGCAGTGAATTATTTTGATTCTAATTTATCAATTTTTGATTGAAGTGCAGCAATGGTGGCATCTTAAGAATTACGATATAAGTAGGTAATTATCAATGATAAATAAACAATGTGAAAATGATAATTGACTTCATACGTGACTATGATTGGAAGGAGGACCCCCCATGAAAGTACTACAACTCGTCAGCAACGACTTTGAAGATCTCGAGCTCTGGTGTCCAGTAATGCGCCTTAGAGAAGAGGGCATCCAGGTTGACCTGGTGGCGGAGAAAAAGGGTGAATACACCGGAAAATACGGTGTTCACTGTGAGGCTACCCTTACCTTTGATGAGGTGGACCCCAAGGATTACGATGGTGTGCTGGTGCCAGGAGGATGGGCTCCGGATAAGCTTCGCCGCTTTCCAAAGGTGCTTGAGATCGTAAAGAGCATGAATGATGAGGGTAAGCTTATTGGCGAGATATGCCATGCAGGCTGGGTTCTCATATCCGCAAAAATTCTGGATGGCCGGAAAGTCACTAGTACTCCGGGAATTAAGGATGATATGGAAAACGCAGGTGCTACCTGGCTTGACGAGGCAGTAGTTGTGGACGGCAACATTATATCCGCCCGCAGACCGCCGGACATCCCGGAGTACAACAAGGCGCTGGTGGAATTCCTTAGGTGAAAATCGTCCTATACTCAGCAACCTGGTTATTCGATATAATTGTTCTATCGATATTTTAGGAGGAAAGAGAAATGGCAATAGACAATAATTGTGGATACTGTGTAGGAGGGGAGCCTCTTGCAAAATTTGGAATTAAGATCTGTGACCTTGATGTAAGCCAGCTGATCCTTTTTAAGGAGCAGAGCCACAAGGGCAGATGCATCGTGGCTTACAAGGATCATGTCAGCGAGATCGTTGATATATCTGATGAGGACAGAAACAAGTTCTTTGCTGATGTCAACAGAGCTGCCAAGGCTATCCACAAGGCATTTAACCCTGACAAGGTAAATTACGGCGCATACGGCGACACAGGCTGCCATCTTCACATGCACCTGGTTCCCAAGTACAAGGACGGCTTCGAGTGGGGCGGCGTTTTCGAGATGAACCCTCAGAAGGTCTTCCTTTCAGACGCTGAGTACGACCAGCTGATACAGCAGATCAAGGACAATCTGGAGTAAAGCATATAATGGCAGAACAGCAGCACAAGAGAAGAGTTCACTATTCGGGCAAGTACCCCAAGAAGTTTGAAGAAAAGTATAAAGAGCAAAACCCTGAGAAATACAAGGATACCATAGATCATGTGATCTCCAAGGGCTCAACCCCTGCTGGAATGCACATTTCCATCATGGTAAAAGAAATCCTGGATTTCCTTCAGATACAGCCAGGGCAGCAGGGCCTTGACTGTACTTTAGGGTATGGCGGTCACACCAGGAAGATGCTGGAAATGTTAAAGGGAAGCGGCTGTATCTACGGCCTTGACGTTGACCCCATAGAGTCTGAAAAGACGGTAAAGCGCCTTAGGGATGCCGGTTTTAGTGAAGATATCTTTAAGTTCAGGCTTATCAATTTTGCCAACATAGATCAGGTGGCAGCTGAGGCTGGAGGCTTTGATTTTGTGCTGGCTGACCTTGGCGTGTCTTCCATGCAGATCGACAACCCGGAGAGGGGATTTTCCTACAAGGTAGATGGCCCACTTGACCTTCGCCTTGACCCTGACCATGGGGAGTCAGCTGCTGAGCGTCTTAAGCACATCACCAGAGACGAGTTTGTGGGCATGATGGTTGAAAACTCCGACGAGCCCTATGCTGAAGAGATAGCTGACAAGGTCTTTTCCCTTATGAAAAAGGGCGAAAGCATAGACACGACCACAGCCCTTCGAAACGCCATCGAGAGCGCTCTCTGGAAGCTTCCCAAGGATGAGAAAGCAGACGCTGTGAAAAAGAGCTGCGCCAGGGTGTTCCAGGCGCTGAGGATCGATGTGAACAGCGAATTTGAAGTATTGTACTCATTCCTTGAAAAACTCCCTGGGATCCTTAATCCCGGAGCAAGAGTGGCAATCCTTACTTTCCACTCAGGAGAGGACAGGCTTGTGAAAAAGTCCTTTAAGGAGCTTAAGAGAAGCGGCGTTTACAGCGATGTTTCATCAGATGTCATAAGACCTTCTGCAGAGGAATGCAGGATCAATCCCCGCAGCAAGTCCACCAAGATGCGCTGGGCGATAAAGTCATAAGATTGGAGCAGAGATGGCAAGACCTGAATACCTGACAACCTTGTGCGATCTTGAAAGAGGTGACAGTTACCTCATGATGCACAGGATTTCCAAGAAAAAAGATATAAACAAGGACAAGTGGATTGGTGTAGGCGGGCACTTTGAAGAGGGTGAGAGCCCTGAGGAGTGTATAAAAAGGGAAATTTTGGAAGAGACAGGCTACGACATTCCGCTGGAAGAGATAGAATATAGGGCAGTGATCACCTTTATTTCTGACAAAGGTGACTATGAGCTGATGAGTCTTTTCACTGCCAAGGCACCTGAGGGTGAGCCAATCCCCTGCGACGAAGGAGTCTTTGAGTGGGTGCCAAAAGAAAAAGTTTCTTCCCTCAACATCTGGGAAGGCGATAAGATATTCTTCAGGGAGCTGGACAAGAGCCGTGATTTCTTTTCCCTGAAAATGCGTTATGATAAAGAAGACAAACTGATCGAGGCGGTGCTGAACGGCAGAAATATTCTGTGACAGGGGCCAGTGAACAGAAGCCATCAAACATAGTGTTGATCAAAAGGTGGTTATGAGGAGTATGAAAAAGAGTATTTTGGCAGCAGGACTAATTGTTTCCATGATATTGTCCGGTTGCAGCTTAAGTGATTATAATGAAGGACTTGATGATGCCAACGAGCTTGTAAGTGGCGTTGTTGGCGCTATGAATGATATTGCAAGCGAAGCTTCTTCAGTAATGCAGGATGCATCGCCAACAGCGGCATCTATAGCGGATGAGGTAAAGAATAGCATTGATGTAGTAAAAGACAGCGGAGTGCTTGATGAGGTCAAGGATAATGTAAAAGACAGCGTTAAAGAGGCTGGAGACAAGGCCACAGATGCAGCAAAGCAGTCAATTAAAGATGCTGCTAAGGATGCATTAAACGGCATTTCCAAGGATGCTTTGAATGATGCTGCATCAGAGGC
>JAEEGL012241383.1_pt1 | contig 12603 bp, 7 predicted proteins | sample 9134231 | NCBI WGS metagenome assembly JAEEGL01 (sample SAMN16246548, study PRJNA631951) | gut metagenome | biome: gut microbiome; feature: rumen; material: fiber-attached | host: Bos | place: Iran: Karaj | collected 2018-10
AAACAGCAGCCAGCGAGGGAATATCCGGAAGAACTGTTTTGAACTGCACAAACCGCTCTTTGACAAACCCGACCCGGGTCTGCTGCAGCATGATCTCGCTGATCCAGACATGATAGGGATCGCCGGTATCGCGCCAGGGCAGAGGGCGCCTGTTTCTTTCATACCAGCGGACCAGCCGGTCAGCTTCCTGCGATGTGATGCGTTTTCTGTTCATGTAAATCATTGTATCGCAAAATGACGCGGGAGCCAGGTGAAAGACTGTCGGATTGCCAATTCAGGGCAAATGGATTATATTTAATAGGCATGCAGGCGTAATTCAATGGCAGAATGTCAGCTTCCCAAGCTGAATACGCGGGTTCGATTCCCGTCGCCTGCTCCTTTTTTATCCGCTTTCTGCGTTTTAAATCAGAAAGAAAAAAGGAGATGCGGAAAGACAGGTAAAGATGATGGGCAAAACATATGTTTGTTCCGATATCCACGCCCATGCCGACGTACTGCGTGAAGTACTGGCCATGCTGGGTGAGGATGACAGACTGTATATGATCGGTGACGCGGTGGACAAAGGCCCGGACGGCATGGAGGCTTTGCAGATGCTGATCGCGGATCCGCGCTGTGAGATGCTGCTGGGCAATCATGATCTGATGATGATGCAGAACTATGAATGCGAAAAGCATCGCGACGAAGTGTCGATCCTCAAGCGGGATGATATTTTCTTCCGCTGGCAGATCCTCAACTTTGGCAATCATACATGGGACGCGCTGATGCAGGAGAGCGAGGAGGAACAGGAAAGACTGATGGACTACCTGAAAAGCCGGCCGCTTCTCAAACTTCTGGAAGTCAACGGCCGCAAATTCTGTCTCGTTCATGCCGCGATCCCGGCGGATTATCCGCTCGATGACCTGCATGATCTGTATCTGGACACGATCGCGGACGAGAAGTATCCGTTCCTGTTCGACTGGAAAAGTGATTTTGTCTGGGGCCGTTATGTGACGAAGATTCCCGGTTATACGGTGATCGTCGGCCATACGCCCGCCCAGTACCGTGGCGACGAGTACATCCTGCAGGACGGGGAGGACTGGTATGACATCGACTGCGGTCTGGCATACAACGAAGATTCTTCCAAACTGGCGCTGCTGCGTCTGGACGATATGGAACTGCGTTATATCCCCATTGGGAAAAAAGCGGCGTTCAGTGACCGCCGCTGAGCGAAAAGAAAAGAACTGTTATGAAAAACAGTTCCTCTTTTTTTTATCCCGGAATCATTCGCACAGGGCGATGAATTCGTCGATTTCGTCGGCCAGGATCTGCAGGGAAGAACGCCAGAATTCCTTGTCGGTCAGATCGATGCCGGCAACTTCCGCCGCGCCTTCGACAGTCGTCGTTCCGGTCGCCTTCAGAAGTTTTTTGTAAAGCGGCACAAAGGAAGGGCCTTCCTTCAGGTATTTCGCATAGAGGCCTCTGGCGAACAGACCGCCGAAGGCATACGGGAAGTTGTAGAAGCTGAGGCTGCCGCTGTAATAATGGCTCTTGCATGCCCACATATACGGATGCAGGAAGTTATGGTCGAGACCGTTTCCGTAAGCTTTCTTCTGTGCTTCCAGCATGATTTCGCACAGACTGTCGGCGAACAGGAATTCATTTTCCCGCTTTTCGAAGACGGCTGTTTCAAACAGATAACGGGAATAGATGTCGCAGATGATCTGGTTGGCATCCATCAGCTGGCTTTCGATCAGGGCTCTTCTGGCAACCGGATCTGTTTCGGCGCTGATTGCCGCGTTCATGGCGACTACTTCGTTGAACGTCGAGGCGGTTTCCGCAACCGGCATGGATACGTCCATGTTTAGAAGGCTGTTGTCGCGCAGGCAGTGGTTATGGAAAGCATGACCCAGTTCGTGGGCGAGGGTGACGACATCGCCGAGGGTGCCGCCGAAATTGGTCAGCACGCGGCTTTCCTTGAGGACGGCGACCGGTGCGCAGAAAGCGCCGCCGACTTTGCCGTCATGCGGATAGAAGTCGATCCAGGCTTCGTCGAAAGCCCGGGCGATCATATCGGTTTCTTCCTGATCGAACGTCGAGAACAGATCGACCAGATAAGCTTTGGCGTCTTCGGTGGTATAGGTTTTGTCGTTGCCTTCCAGCGGCGCGAACATTTCATAGAAGGGCAGGCCGTTGTCGTAGCCGAGCAGTTTTCCCTTGGCCCGCATGTATGCCCAGAACTTCGGCAGATATTCTTCCATGGCACCGATCAGGGCGTCGAGCGTTTCTCGCTTCATGTGGGCATTCTTCAATGTCTCATCAAGCGGTGATTCGTAGCCGCGCAGCTGACAGTGGGAGATCACTTCCATCTTGATCGAATTCAGGGAGAAGGCAATGCCGTCCCGGATGCGCTCATAGGCTTTCAGTTCCGCCTCATAGGCACTCTTGCGGACAGAAGGATCCGGATCGTATGCCTTGTTGCGGATGTCGGACAGATTCGTAATGCCGCCTTCATATTCGACCGGAACGGTGGAAGTCAGGAAACCCTGCAGATCGCTCCAGGCGGAAGAGCCGCTGATCTCATACAGGCTGATGGCCCGCTCAACTTCCGGTGAGAGGGTATATTTCGCGTCCTGGCGGATATTGTGCAGGAAGAAGGTATGTTCCTCCAGCAGTTCATGGCCGCGGATCACGGCATCAAGATCGTCCAGGCCGGCGATATACTGAACCAGCGCGGTGCGCGGTGCCGCCAGGCGGGACAGCTTGCGGGAGAGACGGCCGAGTACAGCGGCGGAAGCCGCGTCGGACGTGTTGACTGACTGCTGCAGGGATGCGAATACCATCATGCTTTCCGCTTTAGCGGTGATCTGCTGGTTCAGGGTGATCATCCGGCTGAGAAGATCGGCAGGATCGCCCTGCAGACAGCCGGCAAATTCCTCATATTCACTGAGGAGCCGGTCCAGTTCCGCTTCGTCAGCCGCGAAAGCGGGATCGTCGTAACCTTTGTACAGTTTTTCAAGTGACCATTCTTTGTTCATATCATTTTCCTCTTTGAAGAGAATTATACCATGGCGCCTTGCGGTTCAACGCGGCAAAGCCCGGGAAAAATGAGCGGCCGGGAAAAGAAACAATAGCGTGAAAACATACCCGAAAATAAAGAATATGGTACTATTGTAAGGACAGATAAACAGTCTGCCGTGTTTTCAGCGAGTGAAAATGGCACAGTTTTTATCTGTAGAATGAAAATGCAGGAGGTGCATATGCTTAATATCAGAAAAGAACAGAACGGAACCAGTCTGACCGTCTTTCTGGAAGGAAAACTGGATACCATCACGGCTCCGGATTTCGAAGCGGCGATCAAAGAGAGCATCGATAACGTTACGGAACTGGTCTTTGATATGGAAAAGCTGGAATACATCACCAGTGCTGGTCTGAGAGTGCTTCTTTCAGCTCAGAAAACGATGAACGCGCAGGGAACGATGACGGTGAAAAACGTTAACGAAGATATTAATGATGTATTTGAAGTGACCGGTTTTTCTGATTTCCTGACAATCGAATAAACGAACAGGTGATATTCGGATGAATATCTTCAGAAATCCGCAGGTACCGGAACGTGACGCGCTGGCAACTGAGCCGGTGCGTTCACTGCTTTTGAAAATGGCCGGGCCGTCTATTGTGGCGATGCTGATGCAGGCGCTTTACAATACGGTGGATTCAATGTATGTGGCAAGAATCAGCGACGGTTCGCTGGCCGCTGTCACACTGGCTTTTCCGGTACAGATGATCATGGGCGCTCTTTCGACGGGTATCGGTGTGGGTATCAATTCCTGCATCTCCCGCAATCTCGGCGCAAAGAATACAGAAGAAGCAGCTTCCGCCGCCGCCAACGGTCTGCTGATCGGCATTCTGACAGTCGGCATCATGATTCTCTTCGGCCTGTTCGGCTCGGAAGCTTTTGTCAGTCTGTATACGAATGATCCGGAAGTTTCCGTGGCGGCTGTCATTTATATCCGCACGATCTGTCTGCTTGGCTTCGGAAGCATCTTCTCACAGCTGAGCTTCTCGATCCTGCAGGGATCGGGCAGTATGGTGATTCCGATGATGTCGCAGATTGCCGGCGGTCTGGTCGTGTTGTTTCTGGATCCGGTGCTGATCTTCTCTTTGCATCTGGGCGTCCGGGGAGCGGCCATCGCTTCCAGCTGCGCGCAGATGGTTTCCATGCTGATCGGCATGTTCGGCATCTTCGTGAAAAACCGGGAGAATCTGCCGGTGAGCCGGCAGTGCTTCAAGCCTGATTTCACGATCATCAAGGATATCCTGTATGTCGGCATTCCTTCCGCTCTGACCCAGGCGACCACATCAGTCGTGACCGGTATCGTGAACAAGGAAATCGCCGTATATGGAACCGATGCGGTCGCGGTTTACGGATCGTTCTCAAAACTTAACTCATTCGCGACCCTGCCGGTCTTCGGTATCACCCGTGGCATGAATCCGATCCTCGGTTTCTGCTGCGGTGAAAAGAACCGTGACCGGTTCCTGGAAACAAGAAACTTCGCCATGAAACTGGCAAATGGCTGGACATTCGCAGTCTTTGTGCTGTTTCAGGCAGCTCCGCAGTTTCTGCTGGGTCTGATGAATATCAAAGGCGGACAGCTGGAACTGGGAGTCCCGTCCTACCGGCTTCTGTCCCTGTCCTTAACGATCATCGGCGCTTCGATCGTTCTGACACAGCTGTTTGCGCCGGTGAAAAAAACCTATATCTCAATGATCTCAGCCTTGCTGAGGCAGGTCGTTCTGATTGTGCCGCTGACTCTGCTGCTGCAGCAGTATTTCGGAATCAGCGGTATCTGGCTGGGAATCTGCGCGGCGGATTTCCTGAATTTCCTGTTTATCATTGTTATGAATATCTGGCTGAGAAAGAAAGTACTCGGCACATGGTCTTAGAGAGGAAGTAATCATATGGCCTATAATATTTTGCTCACATCGTTATGTATGCCGAGTGATGCGGAACAGATCCGTTATTATTACGGAAAAGACGGATTCAAGAATATGTACTGTGACGCGATGCTGACGGTGGAAGCCAGCTGTAAATATGTTCTGTCCAAATATCCGGTGGATGAAATCATCACGCTGGGCCGCAAGCTTACCTTCGATGAAGGGGATGACGGCAAGCTGATCCAGCTGCGGGAAGGAAAGAACTTCTATACCGCCGATATCAAGGAGCTTTCGGCATACAGTCTTTTCCGTTACCGTATCGCCCAGTATATTGACGAGCTGCATATCGAACAGCAGGATCTCGGTCTTCTGCTCAATGAGGAAGCACAGAAACAGGTAACTGGCTTTGTCCGCCGGTTTTATAAGGAACGCGGCTTCCAGGATGACGATGTCAAATACAACCGTTTTTTTGACGTCCTCACCAAAGACCCGAAGATGTATGAAACGTTCAAGAAGGAACTCGCGAAAGAAGTTCCGGGTGCTGCTGATGACATGATCGTCTACAAACAGTGGTTAAAGAATTATCTCTACGGCACCCTCAAGGATTCCTATAAGCTTGAGATCCTGCCGGAGAACTCGGACGTCAAGGTCAGATTCATTCCGACCAGTGTCAGCGATGACGGCAAGCTGCCGATCGAGAATATCATGCAGCTGGCTAAAGCCATCGAAGGTGATCACAATGATGAGATCAACCTGTATGTCGCTTTGAACAGTGACGATATGACTGACAACTTCGTTCTGATCAGTATTCTCGACATTATCAACACTTTCCCGGATTCCCGCGTGCATCTGCGTCACGTATTCACGACGTCCGATTCTCATAACATGCTGGCCGGTGAAATCAGAGACGATACGAGAGGCTATGGCGTCACGGCTCTGAATGCGGCATTCCGTACCTTCCTGAAGTACGGCAAGGCTGACATGATCATTGACTATTGGGAAAAATACGGTTCCGAAAACACCCGGGTGGATCAGATGATCTATGCCATGCGGCATATCGACGCCGGTGTTTCCCTGTGTGATATCGGTGAAATCGAAAATGGCATCAGCCAGCTCCGTGAGATTCTCGACAAAGGTCTGGAAACGGAGGAGAACGATTATTACAGCAGTCTGTTCTCGATCCTTGCCGAAGGCATCAAACGTGATTACGGAGAGCTTCTGACAAAAGATGAAGTCAGCTTCATCGACATGGCCAGATGGGCTTATCGAAAGAGTTTCTATCAGCAGGTTCTGACTCTGATCGAATCCCGCGCGCCGGAGATCTTTGTCAATAAGGGTATCCTCTATTACTGCAACAGCGAGGAAGAAAAAGGCAATGTCGCGGCCCAGTTTGCCAGATGCCGCAACAGCCTGCGTCCGAACCAGTACTGGATGATCGATGACAACTTGCAGCATTACTATATAAAAACATATCTGCGCGGTGACAATCCCATCCATACCTACAAGGACGCCCAGCGCAATTACGCCGCTCTGCATGTCAGTCTGCTGGACAACACGTCGAATGAAAAAATCACCGGATATACCGTCTGTGATGACCGGGAAGCACTGGAGAACCTGCTGTTTGCCTATTATCATCTGTGCGAGATCCGCAATATGACTAACCATGCCTCGATGCGTGAATCGGATGATCGTCTGATCGTTGAATTCAGAGACCTCAGTATCCGGATGATGCGAATCCGTGAAGGCATCGATTATTTCATGCAGTGTTATGACAAAGTCATTGATCTGATCAAGGACAAACCGCTGAATGTGGTTCTGATCTCACCGGGTGAAATCAAAGCGAAAGCCAAACAGCTGAAAGACTGTAGATAAAGATCCTGCTCAGGCGGGATCTTTTATTGTACCGTTTTTATCTTTGGAAGAAACCGTTTCACGCTTATAATAGATATGTGTATATAACAGAAAACTGGGGGAAGATATGTTCTGGAAAATACTGAAAATCGAGCCGACGGCGGACAGAAACAGGATCCGTTCCGCTTACCGGGAACTGCTGGCGGTGACGAATCCGGAGGATAAGCCGGAGGAATTCAAGCAGCTGCGGCAGGCCTATGAAGACGCTCTGGCGTATGCTGCCGAACATGAGGTCAGTGCATTGAAGACACCGATCGAACAGTGGCAGGATGATCTTTCCGCTTTATATGATGACTTCCGGCGCCGCAACGATCTTTCCGAATGGCAGAAACTTCTCAATGCCGATGTCTGTCTTTCCGTGGACAGCCGCATGGAATGCGAAGATCTGCTGATCCGTTTTCTGATGGAACATTATTTTATTACCCATGATGTCTGGGTCTATTTTGACGAGCAGTTTTCCTGGCTGGAACGGCAGGAAGAGCTATATGAAACCTACCCGCGTGATTTCATCGATTATGTCATCGCATCGGGGATCCATTTTGAAGACACGCTGCTGATGGATCTGTTTGAACCGGGAACGGACGGCGAAGCCGCCAATCAGTATCTCGGCCTTTATCTGAAAGCCGTGAATCAGGAGACAGAAGATCTGAAGCCGGTATTCGACGAAATGCTCGCACTGCCGGAACAGCATCCTTACGGCAATGCCCTGTGGCTTTCCTGGCGCCTGCGGGAGGGCGATGAGACAGCCCTGGATGAATTGCGGGATCTGCAGAAGAAATATCCCGCCAGCCTGCATGTCGGTCTCGCCCTGGCGGAAGAACTGCTGGGCAGGAATCTGTATGACGAATGCCTGCAGCTGTCGGAAAAGCTGGCGGAACTGGACAAGGACAATATCCGAAGACGCTGGTTTGAAGCCAACGCGACAGCCGGACAGGGCCGTTATCAGGATGCCGTGAAGATCATCGACGCCATGCTGCGGGATACCGCCGGCAATGGCGAACTGCAGTACACGCTGGATCAGAAACGCAATGAATGGAACAAGGTCATCATTGAGGAACTGAGCAAGAAACTGGCTGACGATCCGGACGATCAGGAAGCCCGTTTCGACCTCTGCTGGGCACTGCTGGAAAACAACCGGATGGATGAAGCGGACGAAGCCGCTTCATTGCTTCCGGAAGATTATGAGGACCGTTTCGGATACTTCAATCTCAAAGGCAGCCTCGCCCTCGGACAGGGAAGATACGAAGAAGCAGCCGGACTGCTGGAGAAACTCGCCGAAATAGCCGCGCAGCTTCCCGCTGACACGGAGAAGAATATTTCCCGCCGCCGCCGAGTCGGTGAAACATGGACACGGGTCGGTTTCTGCTACTACAGTCTGAAGAACATGGAAAAGGCCGACGAAGCATACCAGAAAGCCCTGGCGACATCGGAAGACAAAACCGAGATTCTCGTCCATCTCAGTGAGAACGGTCTGACGGAGCGCAACTGGGACAAGACGCTGGAATACTGCCGTGAGCTGGCCCAGGTCGCGCCGGGCAACTACCGTGCGTTCCTGATGATGGCCTATGCGTATTACTACAAACGGTTTGACCGGGAAGCTTTCAACGCCGTGAACCGGGCGATGGATCTGTACCGTTCCGACATCAATCTCTATACCCTGAAAGCCCGCATTCTGATCCGCAACGAGGCGGCGGACGCGGCGCAGGAGATCATTGATTTCCTGGTGCAGAGCGGTGTCGGGGAGGACCCCGGTGTATTGTTCGTGCAGGGCGTGCTGCAGGAAGACGTGAAACAGGATTACAGTGCCGCGCAGGACTTCTATGAAAAAGCGCTGGCCGGCATGAGCGGCCAGGAAGAAAACTATGAATTCGGCGCGGAGATGCTTTACCGTCTGCTCTGTCTGAAAGGTGAAAAGCTGGACGCCTATGTCACCGAGGACAGAGAAATCATGCTGGATCTTGCCGAGCGCGGTCTGAAATGCAATCCGGATCATTATGGTCTGAAGGATTACAAAGCCTGGCTGCTGGTGCGGGGAAATCAGTATGATGAAGCGATGGCAATCTATCAGGATCTGCTGAACGATCCCTATCACACACCGAATGTCGAAGCCGAGATCGGCTATATCTATTACCAGGATCTTGAGCACAAAGCGGATCAGGCTCTGAAATACTATCTGATGTCACTGGAAAAGGGCGGCCGTCCCTCCGGACACTTTTATGCCGGTATGTGCTATATGTACATGTTCAGACCGGAAGAAGCGCGTGAGCAGTTCGAACTGCTGAAGGAAAAGAACCCGAGCTCCATTGACAGCTGGTACCGGCTCAGTTCGGTCTATGGCATGCAGGGCAAACTGGAAGAGGCGCTGGCGGAAATCAATCATGCGGTGGAAATGGCCAGCGAACGGGAAGGGGACCAGAGCGGATACTTCCTGCGCAAAGCCACGATCCTGCGCCGGATGAAGCGCTATGATGAAGCCATTGAAGTTCTTCACGAGGTGCTTGAGCGCTATGATTACAAATATGCCCGACGGATCATCTTCATGGTTTATGCCCATGCCGGCCGTCTGGAAGAGGCGGAAGCGTTCCTGAAGGAATGGGCGGCAGTCGATGAATATGACCGGGAACTGTGTGACTGCGAGATCCTTCTGCATATGTACCGGAAAGATTTCGACAAAGCGTCCCTGCAGAAAAAAATGGTGCGCCAGTATCTCCATCCCGACCGTGCTCTGGAAGTGGATCATATCCTTTCCGAGTACTACGGCGATTATAAAAAACAGCTGAAGGAACTGCTGAAATGGGAACAGTTCCGCAAAGAGCGGGACGGCTTTGACATGTCCCGTATCCAGGGTGCCATTGCCATGTGTTATTTCCGTCTTCATGATCTGGAAATGGCGCAGGAATACGCCCGCACGGCACTTGTGGAAATTGACCGTAAACTGTCGGAATTCGAGCCGGACAAACTGCTGTTTATGGCCCGCAAGATCCGGCTGCTGGCCATCCTTGGCAGAAAGGAAGAAGCCCTGGCACTGGCCGACGCCTGCAAGAGCCATCCGTTCTGCATGTCATGCCCGGAGCAGACATGCAAGGATACGGACATTTTCCGCATGGAAGCGGAAGAGATCTTCGGCAACTATCAGAAAGCGTATGAGATCGCCTGTGAATGCCAGAGCATGTATCCGGACGAGGAAGATTTCCTGATTGCCGAACATAACCTGAAACGGAAAGTTAAGTGAAAAAATGCTGATAGGAATTGATTTAGGAACAACGAACAGTCTGGCCGCCTGCTTTCAGAACGGCAAAGCGGTCATCATTCCCAACCGTCTGGGAAAGAACCTGACGCCATCCGTGGTCAGCGTGGACGAGAAGGGACAGATCCTGATCGGAGAGACAGCCCGCGAGTACGGCTATCTGCATCCGGAAAGGATGGCGAGACTTTTCAAGCGGACGATGGGAACGGAAAAGACGTATACACTCGGAGAACTGACATTCTCACCGGAAGAACTGTCAGCTTTTGTGCTGCGTTCTCTGAAGGAAGATGCCAGTGCCTATCTGCAGGAAGAAATCAGTGAAGCGATCATTTCCGTGCCTGCCTATTTCAACGACCGTCAGCGGCGTGCCACTGCCCGGGCCGGTGAACTGGCCGGTCTGAAAGTCAGCCGCATCATCAACGAACCGACAGCATCGGCCATCGCCTATGGTGTCGGGGAAAGCGGCAGCAGTGAATGCTGCATGGTGCTGGATCTCGGCGGCGGAACGTTCGACGTCACGGTGCTTGAATACTACCGCAATATCATGGAAGTGTATGCCGTTGCCGGTGACAACCGGCTGGGCGGAGAAGACTTCACCATGGTGCTGACGGAACTGTTCCTGGCCGGCTGCCAGATCGACGCAGCGTCGCTCGATCTGAAGACACTGAGCAGCGTGTACAAAGCGGCGGAGGCCTGCAAATGCGCCTTCGCTCAAAAACCGGTTTCGGAAATGAGCGTGACGATCGGCTCGCTGATCTACGAAGAAGAGTTCAGTCTGAGTGAATATGAAACAGCCTGTCTCGGGCTTCTGGAAAAAATGCGGAAACCGATCGAAAAGGCGCTGCGCGATGCCAAAATCACCCTGAATGATCTTGACCGCATCATTCTGGTCGGCGGAGCCACCCGGCTGCCGCTGATCCGCAGCTATATCCAGCGCATGACCGGTATCTATCCCGAATATTCCGTCGATCCCGACACATCCGTTGTGGAAGGCGCGGCACTGTCCGGCGCGATGAAGGAGAGGAACCGTGATATCCAGGAGGTGATCCTGACCGACGTATGTCCGTTCACGCTGGGTACGGAAGTTCACTCGTTCAATTCGACATTTGCCGACGATGGCAGATATCTGCCGATCATTGAGCGCAATACGATCATTCCGGTCAGCCGTTCACAGACCGTATACACAGCCTATGACGATCAGGAGTGGGTCCGGGTCAAGGTCCTGCAGGGCGAAAGCAGGATCCCGGCCAATAATCTTCTGATCGGTGAAGTGAACGTGGAAGTGCCGAAAGGACCGCGTGGCCAGGAAGCAATCGAAATCACCTATACCTATGATGTCAATTCACTGCTGGAGGTGGAAGTCAGGGTTGTTTCGACCGGCCTGCAGAAGAAGGTGATCATCCAGGATGAGGAAAACCGCGTTTCCGAAGAGGAAGCGCAGGCGCGTCTGGAGCGGCTGCAGTATCTGAAACAGAATCCCCGTGAGGATGAGCAGAATGTCTTCGTGCTGCTGAAGGCGGAGCGCATGTATGAAGAAGCCGGCGGCAGCGAGCGCAGCCGTATCGAGGAGGCTGCTGAGGCGTTTGAGAGGACCATGCAGACCGGCACCCGTCTGGAAATCGACAAAAAAAGACAGGAGCTGCTCGATCTTCTGGAGAGCCTGGAAAAAGGCTCCGGCCAGCCCATGCTGTCGTAAGGGACAGATAACAGTGTCAGGATGAAATGACACTGTTTTTTTTCCGGGAAACGAGGCTTGAAAAGCGGCTCGGGTATTCACTTTGAAGCGTAAATGATTTATCATTTGGATAGTAGAAAAAGGAGTAGATAATATGAATATTTCACCTCTTCAGAAGGAAAGACTACAGTATGTTCCGAAACTTCCGGGCATGCTCAGACACGGTATTGCCGAGATCTGCGTAGTGGAAGGAAAAGAAACACAGAGCGTTGCGGATCAGGAAAAGATCCAGGCTCTTTTCCCGAACACCTATGGCAAAAAGGAAATCACTTTCGCGAAAGGCCAGAATACTTCCGCTGCCAAGAAACAGGTTGTCGGTGTTATCCTTTCCGGCGGTCAGGCACCTGGCGGACACAACGTTGTCTGCGGTCTGTATGACGCTTTAAAGGCTACCAATGCTGAGAATGAACTGTTCGGTTTCAAGAACGGTCCGAGCGGACTGCTGGATGATGATTATCTGGTATTTGACGATGCATACATCGACCAGTTCAGAAACACCGGCGGTTTCGATATCATCGGTTCCGGCCGTACGAAGCTGGAAACAGAAGCTCAGTTTGCTGTAGCAGCAGAAGTATGCAAGAAGCATGGCATTACAGCAATCGTTATCATCGGCGGTGACGACTCCAATACAAACGCAGCCGTTCTGGCTGAATACTTTGCCGCTCACGAGACCGGCGTTCAGGTCATCGGCTGCCCGAAGACCATCGACGGCGACCTCAAGAACGAAGACATCGAATGCTCTTTCGGTTTCGATACAGCCACAAAGACATACAGCGAAGTCATCGGCAACATTGAAAGA
>JAEEGL013525933.1_pt1 | contig 12603 bp, 7 predicted proteins | sample 9134231 | NCBI WGS metagenome assembly JAEEGL01 (sample SAMN16246548, study PRJNA631951) | gut metagenome | biome: gut microbiome; feature: rumen; material: fiber-attached | host: Bos | place: Iran: Karaj | collected 2018-10
TACTAGTACATATTCAGCGTTCTTGCCTCTGACACGCTCAAGAGTCGGGATTCTATTATCTAAAGTCCCGTTATTACGACCCTGCGATCTGCCGCTTCATCAACGCAGACGGAATTGTTGCCACCGACCAAGGTTTTATTGGCTGCAACCTGTTTGTATATTGTTTAAATAATCCGATTGGCTTTTATGACGATGGTGGACTTAAACCAAAATCATACGACGAAACAGTTGATGATCTTGATGATGATTGTATAATAATTGGTATCTCAGGCGGCCTAAATGGTGAAAACATTGATGGCACAACAACTGTGTATAGATCAGTTGGTCATTCTGAAGCCGCGGATATAGGAAGAACGGGAAGTTTTAATCTAGCTCCAGGCGGCATGGAATGCAAACAGTTCGGCTTTTGCTATGATGAAACATTACAATTTGGTCAAATTATGGGCCAAGACACTATTGTAAGTGCCGATATTCCCAATGGTCTAATTGATCAATTTTGCTCAACAAGCGTTGACACTACAATATTTCGATCAGGGACCCTTACCGTTTATGAAGATAAGCTATCATATTTCAACCAGATTATTCGAGGAACCATTAGGATCATGACTACCAAATAAGGAGCATCTATGAACAATTCACCTGATGTTGAAGCAATATTTGAGTTTAACAATACGAGAAAGAATCCGGCTATTGATGGTTATCGTCCTGCTCATTTAATTATGGATGATTACCTGACAACTGGCGTTCACCATTATTACGGCGTTAATAGTGTTGCACCAAATGAATCTGCACGAGGAACGATTACCTTTATTTCACCTGAGTATTATCCGCATTGTTTATGGGTGGGAAAGCGGATTGCAATTCAAGAAGGTTGCCGTGTCGTCGGATATGCAACGATCACAAGGGTGTTTAATGATCTTCTCCTTGATAACACGTAATAAAATGATGCGAAAAAACAAAGAAAACGCATCTTAACCGGTGAAGAGGAAATGACCGCGCAGCCAAAGAGGCATCTTCTTTGGCTGCGCTTGGGGTAGGAATACTAGTACTTATTCTGCATTTTTGTCTTTTTGGCTCCAAAGATATGTAGAAAAATAACCTAATCTACTAGGTGATTGAGTATGAAGAACTTATTTATCGATTCAAATATTTGGCTCTCTTTATATCATTTCACAAGTGATGATTTAGAGCAATTTAGCAAGTTGAAAAAACTCAAAAAAACAGACATCAGACTTTTTATTCCCTCTCAAACTAGGGACGAAGTACAACGAAATCGAGACGCCAAGATTAAGGATTCTCTCTCGAAATTTGAGAAATTTGATTTTTCGTTTCCTGCATTCTGTAAAAGCTATGCAGAATATGAGGGCTTTTCGCGAGATATGAATGACTTGAAAAGGCGCCACAAGGCATGGTGTGACAAGATACACACAGATATTGGAAACCAAGAGCTACCAGCTGATAAAGTCATTAAAGAATACTTTGATTCTTGCCCCGTTATTGAGTGCACTGCAGAGAACATCCAAAATGCAGAACTTAGATATCGCGCAGGGAATCCCCCTGGCAAAGACAACAAACTAGGTGATGCGATTAATTGGGAATGCTTGTTATCCTCTGTTCCCGAAGGGGAAGACTTGTTTTTCATCAGTGCCGACAAAGACTATAGATCCGCGGTTGATGATTTCTCATTCAATCTCTTTTTAAAGGAGGAATGGAACAGAAAGAAAAAAACTAATATATATTTTTTCACAAGTCTTGTGGCGTTTCTGAAAGCTCATGTTAAGGAAATTGAACTGCAGACTGAGCAGCTAAAGGACGAGCTCATCCACGGATTAATAGAAAGCTATAATTTCCAGACTACCCATGCGATGATAAGATCGCTAAATGAGTTTCACGATTGGAGCTCCCAGCAAATAGACGATCTGTGTTCAGCGGTTATTGTCAATTCACAAGTGTCTTGGATATTAGGCGATGCTGACGTGTTGAGCTTCTATGAGAACCTTATATCCTCTACTAAGGAAAACACAGAAAACATTAGCGAAGTCAAAGCCATAATTGCAAAGCTAAAGCAATCAGAGGACGAAGAATCGGGCGAATTGCCTTTTTAGACAAGAGAAGAAAGGAACTTTTTTGATATAAAAGACAGTTGGCTTTCTGAGCGAAATGGCACGATAACCGAAGGTGTTATCCTTTCATTTAGCCTGGGGCAATAATCTATGGGGTATCAATATGGCGTAATAATTTATTCATATGCAGAGATCATTTTTTGTGCAAAAAAGAATGCGTTTCATCATGAAACGCATTCTTTTTTCATGTCAACTTCCAGTAGATCCTCACAACTTTTGCCGGAATAGACTTTCTTGAAACATGCCCCACCTCGATCCTTTCGATTGCACACTTGATGATCTCCGGTGTGAGTTCTGCGATATCTCCAAATTCAACCAATGGCGACTGAATCTTGCGCTTTTTCATGCTCTTGGCAAAGGCCCTCACCTGTGACAGCACATAAGGATAGAGCTTGCTGTGATAGATCGCATGAGTTTTAGGGCAAACATCCGGGTGATAATGGTGGTTCATGCAGCGATATAGATCATCTTCTCGATATGTTAGTTTCCTGTGCACAATGGAGAGCTTGTGACCACAGCAACCACAATAGAGAAGCCCTCGAAAGAGGTTCTCACGATGATAGCTCGCAGGGCAGCGATGCTGTTTCCTTGCGAGCGTTGCCTTGTCAAATTGCTCTTGCGTGATGATTGCCTCGTGTGCGTTCAGCGTAATGAATTGATGCTCTTGAGGCGTCTTGATTCGCTGTTTCGTCTTGCAGTTGATGATCTCGGTTTTTAGTGTTATCAAGGTGCCAAGATAGACCGGATCGATCAAGATTTTGTGGACCATTCTTGAGCTCCAGCGATAGGGCTGATTCTTGCTGTGGTAGTAGGTCGATTTGAGTTCTCCGTGCTGCTCCTTGTAGTACCCCGGAGTTTCGATTTTCCGCTGCTCAAGCTGCTTGCTGATTTCGATTTCTCCAAGCCCTTGAGCGGCAAGGAAAAACACCAGGTGCACCACTTTGGATGCTACCGGATCAATGACTAATTTGTGGTTTCGAATCACATAACCATATGGCGCTTGACTTCCGACCACCTTGCCATCACGAGCTCTCTGCCTCTTTGCGCTTTTCACTTTGCGCGAAATGTCTCTGGCATACATCTCATTCAAAATGTTCTTGAATGGCGCAATGTCATTTTCGAGGTTATTAGAGTCATAGTTGTCATTCAAGGCGATGAAACGCACTCCCTGCGTAGGAAAGAAGATCTCCGAGTAGTAGCCGGTCATGATGTAGTCGCGACCAAGTCGAGAAAGATCTTTAGTCACGATAAGATTGACTTTTTCGGCCTCGACGTCTGCCAGCAAACGTTGAAAATCTGGCCGGGCAAAGTTGAGTCCTGAGTAACCGTCATCAATGTAGACGTCATGGATCTCATATCCCTGCTCTTTGCAAAATGTAGTTAAAATAGCTCGCTGCGTGCCAATACTGATGCTCTCGCCTTCCTGGTTGTCGTCTTTGGACAGCCGGCAATAAAGCCCTGCCCGGTAGGCTTCTTTTGTGCTCATAGATGATTCTCCTTATCGTAAGATAAGGATAGTATATTTGCTTTTTCTTTGAACTTCATCAAGATAAGAAAAAAGCACAGCCGGAGGAATTTCTCTGGCTGTGCTTAAGCATGGAATTCGTTCTACAGGGAAACAGATTAACTTGTATAATTGTATGAATATGCTATTGCTGGAAGATAGGCAAATTTGGGGTCTGATATTCCATCCATTACGCCGAAATCAAGGAAATAATCGTATAGTTTATCATAGGTTAAGCTTAGATAATAATGTGTCTCTTCTTCTCCCTGAGCGCCCCAACATGTAACAGACAAGTATTGTGCACCAGTACCCAAATTAGCAATGGTAAGATTCTTTGTCGATCGTTTGGTCACAACAAATGGATAGAAACGCGCTTCTTTAGCTAGTCTATTGTCTACCACTTTTTGATAGTCATCCGGATCTGTTGAAGTTGTTTTTTCTATTCCTGCTCCGTTTGCAATAATAGAATCTCCGTCCATAATAGTAAGAATATCGTCGTCTAGCTTTATGTACCATTTTTCCGGAATTAAGAATGAAGTGCTACTCTCTAAAGACACCTTCTTCCATCCATCATAGTTGCTATTAATATATGGATTGTTTAGCTCCGCAAGCACTTGTCTATTAGTCCATTTTAGTACAGAGAAACCGTATATGAAAGGTGTAAGTAATAAAACTATTAAGACAATACCCAAGACAAATAAAACAGTTCTTGCTCGCTTGTTCATCAAAAACACCACCTTAAAAGAGCATTTCAATCCACAAATCAGGATGCTTAAGAGGAGATTCAAACGCTAGAGCATTTTTGTCTATACTTATGCTACCCATATCTGTTAGATGTGAAGGCCCCACTTTTGCTCCGAGCATATTTGCAGTATAGTGCGTTACCATTTCAAAGAGCAGCCCATTAGCTGTCCTTCCAAATAAGAAGTCTTCTCCAAAGTCTGTGTTTATTGTATCAAGAATCTCATTTGCAATTGCTTTGCCGATAGGAGCGATAAGAATCATTCCTGCTGATGCTTGATTATTATCAAACTGAATAAAGCCGTCGGTGGATACAGTAAAAGTAATTGAAAAGCTATCGGAATAAGAACTAATAAACCCGCTCATAGTGTCAGATGTAACTACAGTGTAAGTTGAATTAATCACATAAACTGTACTACCATCTGCTGCTTTCCCAACTAAGTTGGCTTCTAAAAAATCAACATAATATGAATTAATTGGTAATGTACCCGCACTGTCAACCGACCTAATTGGATTGTTGTTGCAATATGCAAACATGTTGTAGCCGAGGAAGCCCTGGCCGGTGGAAGCGAGGCCGTCGGCGTTGATGAAGCGGCAGATCGCAGGGTCGTAATAACGGGACTTTAGATAATAGAATCCCGACTCTTGAGCGTGTCAGAGGCAAGAACGCTGAATATGTACTAGTATCCCTACCCTTCAAGCGCAGCCAAAGAAGTGACTTCTTTGGCTGCGCTTTCGTCATTCAGATATGTTCTTTCACCGTTCGAAACGTTGTATTAGCCTTAATCAACTGAATATCAGTTTTAGTCTTTTACGTCAGCTTGTTTTTGTGCAAAAGCGAGTTAGTTCTTGATTGTCTTTGTAATTTGCCTCAAGGTATGCAACTATTTCCTTTCGGTTACCGCGCCTTGCAAGAAGCGCTAGTTGTCTCAATCCTTCAGCCCTTGGATCTAATCCTGTAAGTTTTTTGTCTATTTGAGAAACACCATATAGGTTTAGATAAGACATGATAACTCGCTCCGCCTTCTCATATTGCTGTTCGTATAGATAAGGCGCATATTTGTTCATATCAGTCCAACGTAATGCTTCTTCAGGAGAAGCAGGTTTGCGTTTGCGACTCCTATACTCCAAATAATCGATTCCATCTATTAGCGTCTTCTGGGAACAGATCTGATTCAAAAAAGGTATAGTTGAATCAATGATATTGTCAAGATGAAAATGAAAGGTGAGCACATCTTCTGTAAGTGCAATCGATTTAACTTGCGCTTCCCAATACGCTCGTTCTAATTCCCAGCGCGGAACACTAATATATCGATAGTTGTATGTTGGAATACACCCAAAGGATGTCAGCCACTGCGGCAATAGTTCTGAATACAGGGAGAACAATCCGACATCAACTATTTCCACATGGAAAGGACGCTCTTTGATTGAGTACTTCATCACTTGCAGTACAGATTCCCCATGTACTCGAAAAAAAGCAGTTCCTCTACACGTAAAACCTGCACTTTTACAAATGTTACGCAGTTTTATGAAATTGTCATTTGGAAGCATTTTATATCCTCCTAAGCGGCAGCTTCGATTATTTCAATGAACTGAATAATTTGCTGCTCAACCTCTGGCGTGGCTGCGCCGCCTGTCTCTGCAATAACAAATGCACCGACTACAATTGTTGCAACTAATCCGGCAGCAGCTCCAAAGGCTTCAACCCCTTTCCTTTGTGAGCTCTTATCCAAGACATAATTATATCGAAGAATACCGTCTTTTGCTTGCCAGAAAGTTATGTGATATGTTCCATTCCAGTCAGTAACATCTACAGAGCCACTTCTAAACCTCTGTGAGGCGCCAATTCTCAGCGACAAACTCATATCATGCTTTAGCTTCCCCGAAACATATTTATTCAGTTGATTAATTGCATAAGCGGAGGAGCATGTTGCGGCAAAAGAATTCCTTTTCAGTTCCCAAACTTCACCTGTTGCTGTGTCATATATGTCGCAAAAACCCCAACCGCCTGTCCAATCAACGCCATTATAATATATGCAGGTATTAATAGTGCTCAAAGTATCCCCTTGCATCGCGAAACCTTGGAGAGCGAAATCATGAATTTGCCTTGAAGTAAGCGTTCCTTCTGGATCCGTACTGTTCACCGGGGCGTTGAGACAATATGCGAACATATTGCATCCAATGAACCCTTGGCCGGTGGAAGCGAGGCCGTCGGCGTTGATGAAGCGGCAGATCGCAGGGTCGTAATAACGGGACTTTAGATAATAGAATCCCGACTCTGAATCATAGTAGTAGCCGCGGTAGCGCAGCGGGTTGAGAGCCGCCTTAGCGCCGGTTGCAGAGAGAATGTTGCCCCAGGCGTCGTAAGTGTACTGAGCGCGGTATTCGCCGGCTCCATTCAGCAGCGCCACCACGTCGCCCTGCAGATTCGTCACATAGAAGTACCACAGTTCGTCCTGATTCGCGCCATAAACGTATCTGAGGGCATAGGGACTGCCGCTCTCATCATAGTAAAACTCAAGCGATTCGTTGCCCCACGCTTCTGAGACGAGCTTGCCGTCCAGCCAGAGGTACTTGTGTTCAACGCCGTTAACCGTCTTGGTCAAGCGCAGACCATCCGAATCGTAGGTATAGGAAATATTCAGATTTGTGCCTTTCACCGCGCTTGCCAGCCGGCGCCCGTTTACCCAGGTGAAGGTAGTGCCATCGTAGTAAGTCAGCGGGTTACCAATTGCATCGTACGTGATCGAGTTGTTGTTGTAGGCCGTCAGCAGATCCGCCCACTCGCTGTCGCCGTAGGTGTAGGTGTCCGTGTCGTTGCCGTCCGTCTTGCTGCGGATATTGCCGTAGGTGTCGTAGGTGTAGCTGTAGGTCACGCCGCCCCGCGTCTCCGTCAGCATCTGACCCTGAACATCGTAGGTGTAGCTCGCTGAAGTGTCACCCGAGATCGCCGTGATATTCCCGTTGTTGTCGTAGCTATAGGAATAGCTGCCTACACTCGTTTCGTTGGCCAGCTTGTTTTCCAGTGTAGAAACCAACGTCGAAGTATTGCTGCCCGAGCCAGCGACATATGTATAGTTCCTGTTCAGAAAAACGCTGTTATTACGCGTCATCTGGCGCTGCGTCAGGCGCTTCAGACCATCGTAGCTGTATGTGTATTCGCCGCTGCCCGGTGGAGAAAAATACGTCAGCGAGCCATCGCTGCTGCTGTAGTCATAATTGTAGACCCGGTTTGTGTTCAGCGTTCCGTCCCAGTGCGGACTGACTTTGATGCTGTAGTGGTCGACGCGGTTTGCTGTGTCATAGGTCGCGCTATGGGTCACGACGGTGCTGTTGTTGTACTTCTCCGTCAGCCCGGTCCGGCGGCCCAAGTTGTCATAGGTGTAGTTATAGGTCCGGTTATTGACGCTGTCCGTCAACTGCTTAAGCTGTCCCTCGCCCCAATAGACGTAGTTCAGCGCTGCTGTGCTGCTGCCATTATAATATACATTCTTGACTCTTTCAAGGTTGTCATAGCCGTATGTTACATACTGACCGTTGCCGTAAGTCATCTGGTTCAGCACACCGTTATGGGATGCGTAGGCATAGCTCGCCAGCGTGCGGTTTTCGACCTTGATCGAGGTGGTCTGCCCGAAGCTATTGTGGTTAATGTAGTAATTCTGGAAAACCGCGTCGGTCACGCCCGGGATATAGCCCTTCCGCTCCAGAGAGCTGACAAGGCCGTTCGTATAATAGGTCCTCAGGCGGACATAGTCGGGAATATACGTCGAAGTCTGTCTCCCATTTTGCGAGTTGTAGGCAATCGTACGGCTTGTGTTGCGTGGATCAGTAATTTCGGTGGGTTGACCTGTCTGCTTGCTGATAGTGTTGCTATATGTGTAGCTAGTAGTCTTGCCGCGCGTATCCGTCTGGGAAGCCAACAGGTTGCCGCTATTCGTGTAGGTTGCTGAGCTGCCCATCGTCAGTCCGCCGCCTGTCAACGTACTTGAAGTCGTATTCCCTTTCGTATCGTAGTTCAACCGCATTTGGAGTCCGTCATTTGTGATGTACTTAACACGGTGAGTGTTTTCATAATAGGTATATGAAAATGTGCCGTTTCCGCGCGTCACCTGCGAGATCAAATCCGCGCCGGAGTAGGTGTAGGTCGGCGTCGCATTGCCGGGCGTCTTAACCGAGGTCAGGTTGCCATTGCTGTCCCAGGTATAGCTCGCTACAGTTTCCCGCGTTAAGCAGGCGAGAGTGAAATATGCGTCATTGGCGTTGTTGTTGTAACTGAAACGCACCGTAATACTACTGATTCCGAGATTCTTCTTCGGCACAACAGGCAGCACAAGATACTGCCACTCTGTGCTTTCCACGCAGTAGGAAGCCGTTTGCGTCTCCGTGCTGTCGTCACTGTAGGTTAGCTTCACCTCCAGCCCAAAGCTGCGCCCCGTTTTCGGCGGCAAGCTGGCCGCCTTCGCCCAGCCGGAGAACAAATAGGTCTTACCAGCTGAATCATTGACTGTTTTTGTTTGGTAGATCGAGCGAGCTGCGGTCGGTTCTCCGACGAGCTTTCTCGCGTACGAAGCCGGCGCATTGCTTCCCGCTTGGACTTTGGTTCCACCCGTCCAGCCGCTGCTTCCGGACATATCTCCGTTCGTCAGCAGATTGTTGCGGGAGCTATCAAACGAGTATTCGTTTGTTATGCTTCCAACCGGGCGAGCGCCTACACTGCCGTCTACCTTCAGACGGTTGTTTGACTTTGAAACGCCGCTGTTAACGACATACTGACCGCCTGCGGCGCTGTAAATGGCCGAGCCGGCTGCGTTTGTTGTGTAGATGGTGATTGTGCGGCCCATGTTGTCAAAGACATAGCTGGTTTTGATATCGTCACTATTGCCCAGTGTACGATCCTTACCGGAATTGCGATAGCGTGTGACCCCGTCCTCACCTGTGACTGTGACCGTTGCGCCGTTTGTTCCGGCATTTTCCACGTAGCTGGCAACCCTGCTGTTGCTGTAGGTATAGCTTACTTTATAGCCCGATTCATTGTCCTTAGCCGAGGACAGAATTCCTCCTGAATAGGTATAGGTGACTGTCGTCCCATCCGGATGGGTGATCTGGGTCAGATAATTGTTCGTATAGCTAAATGTCGTGGTGCCGCGTGCATCGCTGATACTGGAAAGCTGATTGCTCGTATATGATAAAGTTGCAATCGTTTCCGCGCTTTCATCCTTATTTCTGCGAGTAATCGATGTCACCTGGTTTGAACTGTTGCGAACATAAGTAATCTTGTTCTCGCTTTCGTCCTGAATATCTTTCAGGTACCCATTGTAAAAATACATCGATGTACCTTTTTGGTCCCGCAGGATATAGGTCCCATTGTCATCTATTTTATACAGCGTTAAGCCCAAACCGTCTTCATCTTGATAGTTTTGTGCGCTGACGTACTGGAAATAATGGATCGTCCCGTCACCATCCATGTACTGCAAATATCCAGATCCTGCGTTTGAAATCGACTGCTCAAAATCAAGCTTCCACCCTTTTCCTACATTCATGTTCGAATATGCAGAGCCAGGCGCAAATTCACTGGTTTGTTTACCGGCATATGCAGAGTTGTAAACATGGCTGACGGAGACGGGCATGACCGTGCTGGCAGCGCTGAGATCCTCTTTGACCAGTGTAAGGCCGCCCGAATGGTCTCCGATATATGCAGTCCCCGCCCGGTCGATGCTATGGCTCTGATAACTGTAATAGTTCTCGACACCAACCGTATTTCGATAACTGATTGTCAAATAAGGCGAGTAATCTTGAAGATCTGATCCACCATAGCCGAGAAAAGATAGAACTGCACAGTGTGTGCTGTCGTAATTCTCACGATCCCTCAGCTTCAAACAAATTGCTTTTTCTCCTATATTACTATACCAGCCTTTGGCTGCACGAGTGATGACCCAATGACTGGGATAATTAACCATATTACTTGTACAGGTGGTGTAGCTTAGCAGTTCATTGCTGGTTTGTGGTTTGTTATTCCAGCAAAGATTGTTAAACCACGTATAATAACTGCTATAGCTGCTTGGACAGCTACCCGTTACCTGATACGCACCGACATCTACAGTTGCTTGAACCGGAGCATTCCACTCAAACGGCACCATGCTCAACTCAGCAAATGTTACAACTGCGTTGCCCGGGAGTTGAGGCAGATCATCAAAGCCTACATAGATCTGCATCTCCTGTTCATCAGGATATTTGTTATATCCGAGCTTTAATGTCTGTCGGATGGCGTAAACATGGTTAGGGTTACCCTCCCTTACATACACGGCAGTCATACCATTTGTCTTTTGATGATATTTCGTTATAATAGTCGGGTCAATGGAGATAGGGAATGCGCGTTCAGGCGCATTGATCCATTCTTTATCTGCATCTATGGTAAGAAGATATCCTCCCTCATATGCGCGGATCTCATAGGTGACTTCATCGGAGTACGCTCCCGCAGCGTCAAGCATATACGGGGCAGGAATCGTAAAGACTTCCTCACCGGATTCGCTAACGAAAGACAAGTCACCATTATCTTCTGTTAGGATCGTCAGCCCATTTGATTCTATTGCAAACGAATAACGGTACTCCTCATTCGGCTCTGTAATCACTACACACTCTTTTACGTTATATCCTGTATTCTTGTATATATAACTGACGCCAGGCAAAATATCCGTATAGCAAAGAGTAGATGTCAGTCTTGACATATCCGCTGCCTCCTCAAAAGGAAGGCCGAATACATCTCTATCCCCCTTCGAATTCTCAACGGACAAAGACATGCCTTCACCAGAAATGCGGCGGTAGCCCGCCATATACAGATCCTCGTCCGTTTCCGGCTGAAGAGGCTCTGATTTCATAAGCGTTTCGGTATCCTCGGTCTCTTCTTCCTCTTTCGGCTCCTCAACAGGTTCAATATCAATTATGATTTCCGTGTCTTCAGAGTCAATCTCTCCCATGCGCTCGACACCCACGGTGAGGTTTTTTTCGACATACGGTGTCGGCTCGGTCATTTCCCCAACAGACTCGATCTCCGCCTTCTCCTCTTCAGGATTCCCCTCTTCCATGTCGATTTCGGGTTTATCTTCCGGCGGCTCAACAGGCTCTTCATCTTTTCCCTTCTCAAGCGGCTGTACTGCTGTAAACATGAGCTCGTACCCGTCTACAGCAATGCGGAAAAGGTATTCCAGCTCGGACGAACGACAAAACTCTTTTTCCACATCACCTGTCAGCGCCAGATAACTCCCATCCAACTCTTCAAGATGATTATCAATTTCTTTCCATTGTCCAGCACTGTCCTGATAATGAATCGGCATGTCATAGCTAGCGGCTATAAAGCTACCGTCACTGAGGCGATAATGCTTAGTTCTTTCCTCTCTCAGCGCATCATTCTCCCAGACAACATTCGCTTCGCTGAGACCTGTAGTCTCGTCTCCCCCTTCATCAATTATATCGATTTCGTCTTCATCCGGACTCTCAACCAGTGGAATCTCTTCCTCTTCTATTTCTTCTTCCCAGTCTTCATCGATTGTAATCTCATCGACGTCTTCGGCAAAGGCTGTCATTGGTAGCAGTTGAACTGCCATCACAATAACAAGGATAATCGATAACAGCCTCTTCAAGTTTTTCTTCATTTTTGTTCTCTCCTTTTTCTTTTTGTTTTTGCCATTGTTTTTCCCTCTATTTGTTTATGCCTTTCTTCTTGTTTTTTGGGACATCATTCGGCAAATCTGATGTTGCGAGGCTGTAAATGGGGTTATAGTCGTTTTCTATATACCTGTATTATCCGAAAAAGCTTCTTGCGTTCCCTGCTCGGGATGGGATAAAATAGGTTTGCATCCAATCCTTATAGAAAGGAAAAGCAACTCTAATAGATTATTCCGCCCACTCTTGGAGAAAAATATAATGATTCCAAAGGGGTGGGGTCATGAAAAAATCGGAATTGTTGCTTGTGCTTGGAAAAAACCTCCGGAAATATAGAGAGGCCGCTCATTTGACGCAGGAGCAGCTTGCGGAAAGAGCTGGAATCAGTCTTCCTTTCTATGCGAATCTCGAACGGAGCGGAAAAGGATTGAGTATATATACGCTCAAAAGCTTCTCGGAGGTTCTCGGTGTCAGTACGGATTCATTGCTGAATGAAAATCATCCTGACGAAAACCTTGACAACTTGATCGCTTTTTTGCGCAATAAACCCTCATCATTTATTATTTTGGCGGACAA
>JAEEGL013540750.1_pt1 | contig 12603 bp, 12 predicted proteins | sample 9134231 | NCBI WGS metagenome assembly JAEEGL01 (sample SAMN16246548, study PRJNA631951) | gut metagenome | biome: gut microbiome; feature: rumen; material: fiber-attached | host: Bos | place: Iran: Karaj | collected 2018-10
GGGCTCAGTACATAACTATTTATGATACTGCTTGTTTAATTCAAAGATGGGAGTGTATGTGATAAATCATGAGATTCAGATGCTTTTTACCTTTACTTGTTGCGGTTTGTTTCTTTTTCGGATGTTCGATAGGGAAACAAAAAGTTGATGAATTACATGATTATACCAACCTACCTGAATCTTGCGAATCAACAAGCAAAGCTGATGAAAAGATTATCATCAGGGATCATAAGTCTTCATTGAAGCGGGAGTTTTCTGACTTGAGTATAATTGATTCAGATGAAATTACATTCACTGATGATACGATGCTAATAAAGGGGTGGGATTTTACTTATCACATTGGGACAGTTCCGACTTCATTTGAAGAATTATTTGGAGAACAAAGCGAAAGCAACCTTTTTGTAAGCGTCCATGTAAACGAAGTAAAATCTGTTTCGATGGTCGTAAACACTATATCTTACGGACTTATGGAATATCCTGATGGAACCATGGAAACGTATGTTTCTTCCGCGTCCTATAATGATATATTCGGTTACTCTCTCGTTAAATGTGAAATAACCGGCATAATAGGAACAAACGGCGATTTTTTTGCCGGAAAAGAAGAAGAGTATAAAAAAATCATAGGAGATAGATTTTATTTTTTTTCTTCTACATTTTGGAGACGGGATGAATCAAACAAGCTTATTAGATACTCTGAGTATTTGAACGTTGTGGATTTAGATATAGTTCCGACAGCATATGTCCCCGCACCAGGAACAGATATAATTGTAAATCTCAGGTGGAGAAGGCCGTTCACGTTTGATAGTGCGTTGTCTTTTTCCAAGAATGCAAAATTTGAATATCGGGTTATTGCGAGGGAAGCTTTAAGCGGCGATCCCAAAAAAGCATATGAAATTGCATTTGACAACCGTTTTGGCATAACAAACGTTAATGTTGATTCGTTACGATCCTTTTGGTCGGCGTATGATCTTAACGGAAACAGGATAACAGACGAACAATCATTCAGAAGCTATCTTCTTTCCCTAGACGATCTATATAAAAAGAAGGCTTCAGAGAATCCGGAGTTTGTATGGGAACAGGGATACGTTGGGGTATTTGATCCGGATAACATAATACTTAAAAATTTAAGTTTAGGATTTGTAGGTGCTGATTAATGAAGATCCGAAAGGCAACAATCACGCATGAGATTGGTCATGTACTTAAATTAAAACACCCCTCTGAAAATGGAATTCCTATTAATTCAAGCACTTTCCCGGCAGTAATGCAAAGTGGAGCAATGGATCAAAGCGGCTCAAATTATTATCTTTCTATGCACGGGTATCAGTCTCACACAATTACGGTTTTTGATATGGCTGCGCTTGTAAAAAAGTGGAACGGGTAATTATGAAAAAGATTATTTCTTTGATTACAGCGTTATTTCTGCTGTTTACAATTATTGCCTGTCGAACTGAAAAAATAACGGATTTAACACATGACCAAGATGTTACGTCTATAACCGTACCATCAGAGAACAGCACTACAATGAATTCCGAAAGATTTTCTGTGACTTGTAATACTGTTTATGATAAATTTCAGGTTATTCCGGGAAACAGAATATCGGGAAACGCCGAATGTGAGATACGAACGCCATGGTTTAGTTATGGCATTGACTTGAGCAAAACAGTATATATGGCTCGAATAAGTTCCAGGAACAGTTCAGACAATGACGACGTATCAATCAAAACTATTACGGTGTGCGCACACATTGATAGTATTGCTTCATTTTCGTGGGAACGAATAGAGGAGATTGAGTATTCTGACGGTTCTTTAAAGCGGAATCCGGTTCGCATAGGTTACGTATTTGCTTTGATGACTATCTCGAGGATTATCGAACTGAATTATGAAACCGATAATCGTAAATTCGATGCCAGAGGGCTGGTCGGGGAAAAGGTAGGCGTTGTTTTCAGTCCTTTTCCGTTTTGGTATTACGATGACAGTGGCAATAAAATAAAAGTGTGTGGATACCGATATGGAAATAATATCTCCGATTACGGATATGTTCCGAAGCAAGGAATTGACGTGATATTGTCATTAACATGCACTGGAAACGATAATAAAATAGGTTTCGATAACGTTACTGCAAGCGAAATTCTCGAGCGCAACAAAGCGTCGGTTGATCTGTACAGTTCCATAATGTCGTCCAACGAAACAGCATCTGTTGAATCCGCCATGCGGTTGTATGATAGTGATTCAAAAATCTTTTTAGCTAATTTATTTGGTGGAGTTTTGTCGCCTTGTGTAGATTTGAACGGTAATGAAATATGTAATCGTGAGCAACTGGACGATTTCTTTTTTTCGCTTGACGAGTACTTCCGTTGCAAAGAAGGGGTCGAAGAGCTATGGTGCAATGGTTATTACGGATCAATTATGCCTCCTGAAATAAACGATGTTTTGCGGAATATAAGTATAGGATTTGAATAATTCAAATGAAGATTTATGTATCAAAACCGTATGTGTCAAACATGCGTAAGGCAACATTTTTACAAAAAAACAATTTTTTTGTTAAATCTTTCGCAAACACTTGAAATTAAGAAAAAAAAGTGGTATAATATAATCTACCGATTTTTGATCAGAGGTGCCTATAATGAAAGCAGGAATTCATCCCGAATACAAGGAAGTCACCGTAAGGTGTGCCTGTGGCGAGGAGTTTGTGACCCGCTCCACTAAGGACAGCATCCGCGTCGAAATTTGTTCAAAGTGCCATCCGTTCTTCACCGGCAAACAGAAGTTTGTCGACGCGGGCGGACGCGTTGATAAGTTTAAAAGACGTCTTGCGGCGGCTGGAAAGTAAGCCGGAGACCGATGTTGTCATTGCAGGACAGGCATTACCGCCTGTCCTTTCCTTTTAGAGAATGATACGGAGACAATATGACAGACTGTATGAACGAAAAAAAAGAAACCGAACGGGCAGCGGTAATTTCCGTTCTGCGCAGTGACGGCGACGCCGGTCAGACGGAAACGTCGCTTGATGAGCTTGAAAGGCTTGTTGACACTGCGGGTGGGGAAACCGTTGTCAGGATGGTTCAGGCGCGTCAGGCCCCGGACGTGCGCACATATCTCGGAAAGGGTAAAATCGCCGAGTTGCGCGATCTGTGCGTGAACAATCTGGTCACGCTCGTCGTTGCCGATACAGAGCTTACTCCTTCGCAGATACGAAACATGGAGGATATTCTTTCTTCTGACACAAGCGTGCGGGTTATTGACCGCACGATGCTCATTCTTGATATTTTCGCTTTACACGCAAGAACCGCTGAGGGACGCCTGCAGGTCGAGCTCGCGCAGCTGAGGTATACGGCGCCGAGACTTATCGGGAAGGGAACTGCGCTTTCCCGTCAGGGCGGGGCGAGCGGAGCGATAGCCACAAGGGGACCGGGCGAGAGCAAGCTTGAGACGGACAGGCGCGTGATAAAACGGAAAATGAACGCGATCGAGGCGGAGCTTGCGGAAATAGAAAAGCGGCGTGCGACGCAGAGAAAAGCGCGGCAGCGCTCGGAAATCTGCAGCGCTGCCATCGTCGGCTATACCAATGCCGGCAAATCCACGCTTCTGAACCAGCTGACAGACGCGGGAATACTTGCGGAGGACAAGCTGTTTGCGACGCTTGATCCGACGACAAGGCGCTTTACGCTTCCCGGCGGAGAAGACGTTCTTCTTGTCGATACGGTGGGTTTTATCAGAAATCTTCCTCACCATCTTGTCAGGGCGTTCCGGTCGACTCTTGACGAAGCTTCGTTTTCGGATATAACGATAATTGTCGCCGATGCGTCCGATCACGAATGCGAGAGTCAGCTTGATGTGACCGAAAAACTGCTTGAAGAGCTGGGAGCCTCGGGCAAGCCGACGCTCTGCCTCATGAACAAGTGCGACCGGAGCGGCGAAGCGATACCGCACCCTCCGGCGGGAATACCTTCCGAAAACGTTTTCTACGTTTCGGCAGTCACAGGAGAGGGACTTGACGGATTTATCTCAAGACTTGAGGAACTGGTGCACGAGGGCTCCGGTTTAGTAACGTTTGATATCCCGATGAGCAGGCAGGACGTCGTTGCGGGAATTTACAGGATGGCGGAAGTTAGGGAAATCAGTTATGGCGAAACAGTTACCGTCACCGCGCTCTGCGACAGTTACGCGAAAGGGTATTACGCTGAATGGATAAAGAAGCAATAATCACGCTGGCCGGGGACGGATACGCGGAGTTTACCGAAAAAAAATCAGTTTTTATAGGCAGCGCGCGTCCGGTCACGGATGAGGGCGAGGCTCTTGAATTCATCAGAAACATAAGAAAAAAGTATTCTGATGCGCGCCATAATGTCTATGCCTATTCGTTGCGCTCTGGAAACATAACCCGTTATTCCGACGACGGTGAGCCTCAGGGGACGGGCGGACTGCCAGTTCTTGAAGTTATAAAAAAGACCGGTTTTAACGACGCGGTAATTGTCGTGACGAGATATTTCGGCGGAATACTGCTTGGAACAGGCGGACTTGCAAGGGCGTATTCACAGGCGGCCGCCGATGCCGTGCGGAACGCGGGCATAGTGCGCTACGCGCCTCACTCCGTTTTTGAGGTTTCGCTGTCCTATCAGGATTACAATCGCCTTATGGGATATCTCTCAGGCATTAAAATACTCGAATGTGATTTTGGCGGGAACGTAAAACTGAGGATTGCTGTCGAAAAAGGCGCGGAAAAAAATTTTACTGTTAAAATTCTCGACGAAACGTCCGGCAGAGCTTTAATATCAGTGACAGGTGAGGACTACTTTTCCGTTTAATTCCGTACAAACCGCAAAGCGCCCCGCAAAAGAGTACTTTTCTCGCTCTTTTGCGTATATTATATATAGCTATTAAAACACTGGTGGACCCGATGCTTGACGCAAAAAATCTGTATGAAATAGAAAAGAAGACCCTTTCGCCGTACGCCTGTTTTACCGAAAACAGCAAGGGGAGGGAACGTCCCGTCACCCCCGACGGGCTGCGCGGGGAGTTTCAGCGTGACCGCGACCGTATTCTCCACTCAAAAGCGTTTCGCCGCCTGATGCACAAGACGCAGGTGTTTCTGTCCCCCGAGCACGACCATTACCGCACGCGTCTTACGCACACGCTCGAGGTCACTCAGATAGCTCGCTCGATTTCCAGGGCACTGCGGCTTAACGAGGACCTGACGGAGGCGATCGCGCTCGGACACGATCTCGGACATACGCCCTTCGGGCATGCCGGAGAGCGCGTTCTGCGCAAATGCTTCGACGAAAAATTTGCCCATTACGAGCAGAGCCTGAGAGTTGTCGAAAAGCTTGAACCTCTAAATCTGACATGGGAGGTGCGCGACGGCATAGTTCATCATACAAACGGGGGGGCTCAAACTCTCGAAGGCGAAGTCGTTCTTATCGCCGACCATATCGCGTTTATCAACCACGATATAGACGACGCCTGCAGAGGAGGCATAATCGACGTCGGGGATATTCCGTGGGACTGTCTCGCCGGGCTCGGCACGACGCATGGCGAAAGAATAGACTGCATGGTCAGGTCAGTTATAAATGAAAGCGACGGTCGGCCGTTCGTGAGGATGGACGAGCGGACAGGCGAACTGACGGCCAAGCTTCGAGAGTTTATGTTCGAGGCCGTATACCTTAACCCCGTTGCAAAGGGCGAAGAGGTCAAGGCGGAGCAGATGCTCTCGCAGCTGTATTATTATTTTGTTGAAAATCCCGAATTGCTCCCTAAGGAATATTACGCCACTGCGGAGGATGAGGGGAAGGAAAGGGCGGTATGCGACTATATCGCAGGAATGACTGACAGATACGCCGTCAGTCTGTATACGCGGTTGTTCATACCCGATTCGTGGAAAGGATAGGCGACATGGATAACGGAGAGGAAATCAGGATCGCGCCGAAATGGCTCAGAGTAATCGGAAAAATCGTCAAATGGACTATTATCGCGTTTGCGTTCGTCATTATCGCCTGGCTGTCGCTGCGCATTATATGGCAAAGGGGTCCCGGCGCGTACAGAAAATACGCGATGACGTCGTCTGCCGAGCAGAAATACGGGCAGGAAGGTCTTCACGTCTTCAGGCTTGACGCGCTTAATACAAATGAGCTCGGCAAACTTTTTTACATTGACAGCGTTTACTACACGGAGGAGGAAAGATCATTCCAGTTCACGCTCCGCTACAATATTTACGCCGAGGCAGCTGCGGGTCTTCTGCCTGAGGATCTGCGGTTTTACATGACTGATTCCAGCGGGAACGTATACGGAGAGTATCTCTACAATTACAAAAACACGGCAATGTATTACCATTTTCTGCTCGTGTTTGAGGACGTGCCCTCCGATACGGATCTGACCGTAGTCGTGACAAACGGCGGACAGCGGATCGATTCCTGCGACGTGTTCAAAAAAGACGGATACATGAAAGAGTACAGAATCTCCGGTTCTGAAAAAAAGGTCGGTGCTTTCAGGGAGGGCACGTGATGAAACCGAAATCACCCGACGTAACCTTTGCCTACAGATGCCCGGAATGCGGCAGGCCTATTTACGGAATGAAGGGATTTTTCACGCTGAGCGGGGATCTTTTCAGACTGAAATGCAGTTGCGAAACGGGATCGGCTGCCGAGATAAGGCGCGAAAAAAACAAAACGGTCATTTCAATCCCGTGCCTTATATGTCCGGGCAGGCACAGTTTTTCGCTGGACGAAAACACAGAGTATTCCGACAGCGTCGTTTCTCTTCGCTGCCCGCTGAGCGGTCTGGAAATAGGCGCCGTCGGGAAGCCCGACGATATAGAGGGCAGCTTCGATTCGTCCGAGGATTATCTTGCAGGCGCACTTGAAGACAGCGGGTTTGACAGCCTAGAAAAATTCATCGCGGCAAAAAAGGCGGACGCCGAAAAAAAGAAAAACGACATCGGCGACAGAATAAGCTCCGGAGAACTTTACTCGGTCATCAGCTGTTTTTTGAGCGAACTTAACCAAAATAATGGAATCGTGTGTTCATGTCCGCCCGGAGAGCAGTCTCCGGCCTGCGGCGTCGGCGGGGACGGACTCACGATCTCATGCGACAGATGCAGGAAAAAGGCCGTAGTGCCGTTTTCGCAACTCCTTGACCCTTATTCGCTCGCCGAAATCGACAGAATTGTTTTAAAATAGGATTATGCCGATACCAAGACAGATTATCGAGGAAATCGAATACAGGACCGATATGGTCAGGCTTGTTTCCGAATATACCCAGCTCAGGCGATCCGGCAAGAACTGGATGGGGCTATGCCCGTTTCACAGCGAAAAGACAGGCTCTTTCTCGGTTGACGCTGAGAACAAGCTGTTTCACTGTTTCGGATGCGGAGTCGGCGGGAGCATGTTTTCGTTCGTCGGCCTCGCGGAAAACCTGCCGGTGTTTGCGGATCAGGTCCGCTTTCTCGGAAAACGATGCGGTGTCGAGGTCCCGGAAGAAGAAGGCGTCTACCGTGAAACCGTGCCGCGCGAAAAGATCAGGGAAGCCAACAGGGAGGCGGCGAGATTCTTCTTCTCTTCGCTAAGATCAAGCGGCGAGGCGCTCGGATACCTGAAAAAAAGAGAGCTCGGCATGCCTCTTGTCCGCCATTTCGGAATAGGCTACGCGCCGGCGGGAGGGGACGCGCTGTACAAGCATATGAGACAGCAGGGATTTGACGACGATGTTCTCATTGCCTCGTCGCTGTGCAGAAAAAAAGAAAAGCGCGTTTACGACTATTTCCGGGGCAGACTTATGTTCCCGATATTCGACGAGAGCGGAGACAATATTTTAGCTTTCGGGGGCCGTATCACAGGCGACGGCCAGCCAAAGTATCTGAATACCTCCGATACGCCCGTATATACAAAATCAAGAGTACTGTTCGGCATGAATTTCGCCCGCAGGAACTGTTCCGAAAGCCTGATTCTCTGCGAGGGCTATATGGATACTGTCGCGCTTCACGGCGCCGGCTTTAACAACGCGGTCGCCTCCTGCGGTACTGCGCTTACGGCGGAGCAGGCGAGGCTGATGAAAAAACACACGAAAAAGGTCGTCATATGCTACGATTCGGACGAGGCCGGTCAGACCAACGCACAGAGGGCGTTCGAGATATTGAACAACGCGGGTCTTGAATGCAGCCTCGTAAAGGTCTACGGTGCAAAGGATCCGGATGAGTTTATAAAAAAAAGCGGCGCGGACGCCTTTCGCAAACTTATCGAAAACAGCGTCTCGAGATTTGATTTCGAATACGAGAGAATAGTCGCGGGCGTCAATATGTCGGATCCTGACCAGAAAATCAAAGCGGCCGACAGTATCGCTGCCGTCCTTTCAAAGATAAACGGCGTGGTCGAGCGGGAGGTTTATACGAGAAGAGCGGCCGAAAAAATGGGAATAACCTACGAGGGTCTCAGAAACGACGTCAGCCGTATTATCAGAAATCGTGACAAAAGCGAAGCAAGACAGCAGAACAGGAACATTATCATGTCCACTCTCGGTTACGGAGACAGGATCAATTCCGACGCGGTCGCCAACCGCATGGCAGTGTCGCCAGAGGAAGCCGTCATAGGCATTTTAGGCCTCCATCCCGAGCTTATTGCCGAGGTTGCGGACGGTGACGTGGGGCTTAAGCCTGATGATTTTGTTACTGCGCTTAACAGACGTGTTTTCGAGAGTATGAACGAACTCCGTTCGGAATTTAAAATATCGTTCATCGGCGACAGTTTTTCGCAGGACGAGATATCGCGGATCACCGGCTGTATTGAGGCGCGCAGGCCCTTAAGCAGCAACGGGACCGAGGAAATACGGCAATGCGTCCGTAAGATAAGAGAATACAGATCGGCAAGAGAGCTTTCTCTGGACGATCTGCTAAAACACAAAAGAGAAAAAGACAAAAAAGGGGAGAGACAATAAAAATGGCAGGCAGAAATTACTTCAGCGACGAAGACGAATTCGACGAGTCCGAAGATGAAGCGGAAGCCGAGGCGGCTGCGTATCAGGCAGACGGCGGTCCATCAAAAATGCAGATGTTCCTTGAAAAGGGACGCAGCAAGGGCTCGATAACCAGCAGCGAGCTTATGTCCGCGATCGAGGACGACGACTACGACGTAAACAGAATAGAGAGCTTTTACGACGATCTCGAGTCGATGGGGATCAACATCATCGGATACAACGACGATGATTTCAGCGACATTTTCGACGAGCAGGAAAGATACGCGACAGCCCAGGGACTTGAGCAGATGCTGGCAATGGAGGGAATCGCCATTGACGATCCCGTCCGCCTGTATCTGAAGGAGATAGGATCTGTTCCGCTGCTAGACAGCGACAGGGAACTTTACCTTGCGCAGAGGATGGCCGAAGGAGATGAGGAAGCGCGCCAGGAACTGATAAAATCCAACCTGCGCCTTGTTGTTTCGATCGCGAAAAGATACGTCGGAAAGGGCATGTTCTTCCTCGACCTCATTCAGGAGGGCAACGTCGGACTGATAAAGGCAGTCGAAAAATTCGATTTCCAGAAAGGCTACAAGCTCTCTACGTACGCCACGTGGTGGATAAGACAGGCGATCACGAGAGCCATCGCCGATCAGGCAAGGACGATACGCATTCCGGTGCATATGGTCGAGACGATACACAAGCTTTCCCGCAAGCAGCGCGAACTGCTGCAGGAAAAGGGACGAGAGCCTACCGATGAAGAACTTGCGTCGGCAATGGGGATGTCCGTTGACAAGGTCAGGGACATTCTCAAGGTCGCGCAGAACCCGATTTCCCTTGAAATGCCGGTCGGCGAGGAAGAGGACACCCACCTTGGCGATTTCCTTGAGGACGACACGACTCCGGCTCCGTCGGACGCCGCCGCGCAGAAGCTTCTGCGCGAGCAGATCGACGAGGTGCTTCATACGCTTACCCCTCGCGAGGAGCAGGTACTTAAACTGCGGTTTGGTCTGACTGACGGCCGCGCGCGCACGCTGGAGGAGGTCGGAGCAGAGTTCGACATAACCCGCGAGCGCATCAGACAGATCGAGGCAAAGGCCCTCCGCAAGCTGCGTCACCCCTCAAGAGCCAAAAAATTAAAGGATTATCTTGACTAAATATTTGTTAAGATGTAAAAAATCGGAAAACTCTATTGACAAAAACGAAGATTTGTTGTAAAATAATATAGAGTATTTGTTATCGGGCATTATCCGATACAGGAGGAAACCCAATGAAAAAAATTCTTGTGTGCCTGCTTCTGGTTGCGGCGATGTGTCTGCCTGTCCTTACCGGCTGCAGCGATGACACGGCTGTCGATGAAACAACGACCAAACCGCTGACCATCACGCTTTACGGCATAACCGGAGAAACGACGACAGCCGAGGCGATACAGGCCGTTCAGGATAAGATCAACGAGTATACCGAGGGGAAATTCAATACCCATATCATTCTCCGCCTTTTTCCGGAGGCACAGTATTACACTGAGATAGAATCCCGCCTTGCCGAGATTGAAAAGAGGCTTGCCGACGAAGCGGCCGCAGCCAAAAAGAGGAAGGAAGAGGAGCGCGCCGCAAAAAAGGAAAACAGAACGCTTGCGCCCGAAACCACCGCGGAGGCCGTGACCACCGACGCGGAGACCTACGTCGAAAACGGCGCGATAAAAACGGTTTACCCGGCCGAGAAAAACACGCAGGTCGACATATTTATGGTTCAGGGAGCGTCAAGGCTCAATCAGTATTTTGACAACGGCTGGCTCTCTTCGCTCAGCGACGCGCTAGCAAACGATTCCAAGGTGCTGTACAACTATATCGCCGCGGATCTGCTTGACGCCGCCAAGCTCGAAGTCACCGTCGAGAGCGATTACTCGGTCAGCCGCGGCTCGGTCTACGGAATACCGAACAACAATATTTTCGGCGAGTACGTGTATCTGCTCGTCAACAAGGAAATCGCGGAAAGATTTTATTACAAGCCCGAGGACGTTTCCACGCTCGGCAATCTGCAGTATTTCCTGATGGACGCTGCGCGCGACTATCCCGATTACATTACGCTTTACAACAATCCCACCTTCAATATCGAATACTTCACCGAAAGCGAGTCTCTTGTCGGAGGCATGATAACCAACACCTCCAAGATATATTCAAGATCCCTCCCGCGCGACATTCTCAATATCACCAGTTATACCAACGCAAGACAGTACATGTACACCTGGAACGATGAAGGGTATATCGTTGAAGGCGATTACTACTCGCTCCCCGAGGACAGGCAGGTTGCCGCCGCGTTTATAAAGGGCGACATCACCACACCCGAAAAGTATGAGGACGATTACTACGTAATAACCTATCAGAACCCCACGGCCACAAGAAACGACAGACCCGGGACAATGTTCTGCGTGAGCGCGTACACCTCCAACGTCAACCGCTGCATGCAGATTATAACGGCTCTGCAGACGGTCAAATCCTTCCGCGACACGTTCCAGTACGGGGTCGAGGGCGTCCATTACACTACCGACGAGTACACCGGCATCGTTACGTATCTCAATCAGGATTATTCCATGAATCCCGCCGATACGGGCAACCTGTTCATTATGACGCCCAATACGGACATGAGCGAGTATATGCTTAAAATGTCCGAAAACAACTGGGCGCTCGCAAAACAGCACAACCGCAACGTCATAAACTCCCCGTACGTTGCCTTCCCGCTTCAGATAGTTACAAAGGACAACTATAAAACCGTATCGAAGGTCTGGAAGGAAATGTACAACGCGGCGTACGCCCAGGCCAGCCAGGCCGAGGGCTTTGACGAAAGCAAATTCGTGTTCGACGAGCCGTATCCCTACGAATACACAGACGTTATTCTTGAAAAGCTTCAGGAGCTCAGCGAAGAATACATTCAGAAGATCAGCGAATTCAAAGAATACGTCGACGAGGAGGGCAACACCGTTACCCTTAAGGATTACATAAAGAAGCTCCGCATAGAATTTGACGCAAGCGAATATTATAAGATGTACGTTGACGCGTCCAACGGCGATTCGCCGTACGCACAGTACAACTCATGGTACGCAAAGAACGGACCGCAGACCAGCATGTAATCAAATAATCCGTGAAATCAGGCGGGTTTCCCCGCCTGATTTCAGCGGAGCAAAACAATCCGCCCTTAGCTCAGCCGGATAGAGTATCAGATTCCGATTCTGAGGGTCACAGGTTCGAATCCTGCAGGGCGGGCCACAGACAGCCTCGCGTTTGCGGGGCTTTTTAATTGCTTTTTTGTGTATGTTTACGAGCGGCAGAGCCGTTTTGCGTTCGCCCGGCCGTCTTGCCCCCGAACGGACCTGAAAGCATAAAAAGCTGTTAGAAAGACGCGAAAAAACAAAAAATACTGTTTTTTGAAGAAAAATCCGGGAAACACTTGATTTTTTTTTTTTGTGATATAATATTTAATAATTAAAACGACACACGGGTATGAATACCCGGCAAAGGAGGAAAAATGAAAAAAATCGTTAAAATTCTAACAATCGTACTGGCGCTTTCGCTTGTTAGCGCGCTGACGCTTGTCTCTTTGGCCGACGATGACGTATATCCCGGTACGATCGAGGTTGTGTTTGGAACACCTTCGATAGATGGTAAA
>JAEEGL011574883.1_pt1 | contig 12602 bp, 8 predicted proteins | sample 9134231 | NCBI WGS metagenome assembly JAEEGL01 (sample SAMN16246548, study PRJNA631951) | gut metagenome | biome: gut microbiome; feature: rumen; material: fiber-attached | host: Bos | place: Iran: Karaj | collected 2018-10
AATCGAAACGCTGGTCTTTACCGGCGATGATGGTGAGGAACTGGGACCATTGCTCGATTGGGAGATCGAGAAGGAGTGCATGTCTCCGACGATGGTGAGACGTATTCGTTCTTGTTATGACAAGTTCGCCGGCGGGCGCCGGATTGATGTCGTCGTGAGCTTTAAGATTCATCCGACAGGTATCGTCCGTGACCTTTCGACGACGGCATCGGGTGAATTGAATTCGTGTATCGTTTCTGCATTCTCATCGGTTCACTTCAGGAAGTTTGGCGGTACTTCCAAGAAAGTTTCTCTCCCGATTGGGTATTAATCTGCCGGGTCTGCTTTCGCCGAATCAGTAATGGTTCGGCGATGCATTAATTTGGGGTTTTTTCGGTTCATGGATGCATTGTCGGACGAACAGCTCGTCCTGAAAATTCAGGCGGGTGACAGATCTGCATTTGAGCAGATTTATTGGCGATACAAGGATCGCATCATTGGTGTCGTCTACGGTGTCGTTCATAATCGCCAGGATGCTCTGGAGATCTGTCAGGAAGTTTTTGTCCGCATTTATAAAAATATCGACAAGTATCAGCCCGGAACGCGTTTTTTTACCTGGGCATACCGCATTGCCTACAATCTTGCTGTCGATAAATATCGCCGCAAAAAAACGGCTCGCGAGGTCGAGTTCGATAATGATTATCAAAAGAATTTTTCCAGACCGGAGGCCGTTCTGCCTCCCAGTCTGGGAATTAATCCCGAGCGAGCATGCGAGTGTGCTGAACTGCGAATTAAGCTGAGCGCAGCTTTGGAAGCTTTGCCGGAAAAACAGCGCACGATAATTACGCTGCGCGAAATCGATGGTCTTTCATACGAAGAAATTGCCAGTGTTCTGGATATTCAAATCGGTACGGTGATGAGCCGTCTGCATTATGCGCGTCTCAGACTTCAAAGCAATCTGCGCAGCTATATCGATTGCGAAGATATCGGTCCGGATGAAAAATAGCCCTGTTATTTGTGGGTGGCTATTTTGTTCGCGAATATTTGCAATTACGGGCATCTTGCGAACTGAGGCGAATTGTTAGAATTGGGGGCGTTGCGGGGGGCCGAGATGAGCACCGTCCTGTGAACGGTGCGAATCGCAGAGCCCAGTGAGCAACGGCCAGTCGCGAGTCGGAGCGCCGACAGGCGCGGGAGGCGAAGTGAATGGCCCCTTGCGAACTGAGGCGAGTTGTTTGGATTCGATATCGCGGGGCGTTGCGGGCACCCCCGCAGAGGGGGTAGGCGCGTATTTGCGTAAGCAAATAGCGCCGCAGGGGGCGTTGCCCCCTCACAAAAAATGATTCAAATGTTCCAAAGCTCAATGCTTTAAGCGAACTTAATCATTCATAGCCGTATTTTTTCAAGCGGTAGCGCAGACTTCTGAATGATATCCCGAGCAATTTGGCGGCTTCGGTTTTGTTGCCGTTTGTCTTTTCCAGAGACTGTTCGATGAGTTTTCGTTCCAGCTCTTCGACGATGCCTTCGAGTTCTATACCTTTTCCGACATTGATGCCGGGAAGAAGATCGTGGCTGTTTTCCATATCGTCGCAGATATTTGTCTGATTATCTGCCAGAAAAGAGTCGGGAATCGAATTGCAGGCGTTGTTTTTCAGATACGCGGGCAGGGAGCCAAGCGTGATTTTTGAACTCATTTCCAGCGTCGTTGCATGCTCAAGGATGTTCTCCAGTTCACGAACGTTTCCGCGATAGTCGTAATCCATCAATATCTGAAGTGCATCGGGTTCGATATCGTGTATGGACTTATTCTGTTCTTTATTGAATTTGTTCAGGAAATAATGAATGAGCACGGGGATATCGCATTTTCTGTCGCGCAGGGCCGGAATGGATATCTGAATGACGTTGAGGCGGAAAAAGAGATCTTCACGAAAGCGATGCGCTTCTACTTCGGAGCGCAGGTCGCGGTTGGTGGCTGCGATAATTCTGACCGAAACCGGAATTTCATTTGGACTTCCGACAGGCTGGATGCGCTTTTCCTGGATGGCTCTGAGCAGTTTGACCTGCATGGGCATGGGGAGTTCTCCGATTTCATCCAGAAACAGAGTGCCACCTTCAGCTGCCTGAAAGAAGCCGCATTTGTCCTTGACTGCGCCGGTGAATGCCCCTTTGGCGTAGCCAAAAAACTCGCTCTCAACGAGGTTTTCTGGAATAGCGCCGCAATTGACAGGTACGAACGGTCCCTGAATGCCGCTGAGCTGATGAACTGCTTTGGCTACAACTTCCTTGCCTGTTCCGGATTCTCCGGTGATGAGTATGTTTGCCTTTGTTGGTGCGACACGTGCGATCAGGTCGAGGACGTTTTTCATCGCATCGGACTCACCAATAAAATTGGGCAGGGCTTTATGAATGTCCGAATTGGTCGGATGGACAAACTTTTTCTGCATGATGATGCGTTTGGCAATTGCTTTGTCTATGAGTGCAAGCAATGTGTCGCGCTTGAATGGTTTTTCGATATAGTCAAATGCGCCGTCGCGAATCGATTCGACGGCAGTCTGTGTCGTTGCATATGCTGTGACGAGAAGCACCTGCGTGCTTTCGTCAAACTGTTTGACGATATGCAGAACGTCCAGCCCCGTAATATCGTTGAGCCGGTAATCAGTCAGAACAACATCGAATTCAAGGCCCTGTCCCTGCTGACCATTTTTTATGATTGTGCTGACGGCTGCTTTGCCGGAAGACAATCCCACGACGTCATGACCTGCTTTGGACAGCATCATTTGCGTCATTTTAAGGAGATTTGTTTCGTCTTCGACCAATAGTATTTTTGCCATAGTATTACCATCACATGGGGCAGGTGTACAGGAATCCTGCGCCGGCAATCTGATAACGCGAAATGCAAGTTTTGGCTAATATTGCGGGAATTGATACGGGAATTTCGTATAAACATCACTAACAACTTGCGTGCGTATTATATTTTCCATAAAATTATTGTGTTTTGTGGAGCGGAAACGCTTAAGGAATATCGTGTATTTTATTGATCAGCGGAGGGAATATGAAACGGATGTGCAAGGGCAGTGTTTGGTATTTGGCAGTAGCGGTTGTCGCCGGCTGCGGGCTTTATGCATGCGATGGTGACAGCAGTGTTGGCGTCGTTTCTGGTGATGTGTGCAGTCCTGAATGTGATTGGGATCAGAATTGCGAGAATGGGAAATGCGTCAATACTCCTGAAGATGATGAATCCTGTGATCCAGCCTGCGGCAAAGGGGAAGTTTGTGACGACAGTGTCTGCAAGCCCGATCCAGGAAAAAAGAAGACTTGTGATCCAGCCTGCGGCAGCGACGAAAAATGCGTAGATGGTGTCTGCGAACCCGATTCGGAAGGTGAAGATACCTGTGATCCTGTCTGTGGTGAAAATGAGAAATGCGTGGATGGCGTCTGTAAACCCGATTCGGAAGGAGAAAAGACTTGCGAACCGGCTTGTGGTGAAAATGAGAAATGCGTGGATGGCATCTGCAAGCCTGATTCCGGAGACGAAAAGAACTGCGAACCGGCTTGTGAAGATGGTCAGGAATGCGTGGATGGTTCCTGCCGGGATATCGTCTGCGATCCCGCCTGCGAAGAAGGTCAGGACTGTGTGAAAGGGGCTTGCGTGGATAAAGTCTGCGACCCCGCCTGCGAAGATTGGCAGGAATGTGTAAAGGGAGCCTGTGTGGACAAGGCGTGTGACCCCGCATGCATTGATGGTCAGGAATGCATCAAGGGTGTATGTTTGCCGGAATTGTGCGGCGGAATCATTTGTCCCGAAAATACGAAATGCTATCAGGATGTATGTCACGACAACAGCGAATTCTGTGGTTCCGAAATCTGCACCGAAACGCAAAAATGTGCTGAAGACCATTGCGTCGAATTGAATGCATGCGATTCGACCAAGTGTCCGGCCGATCATTTCTGCGCAGTGAGCAGCGGGGGGCTTCCCATCTGCTATACCAATGCATGCTCGGAGAATGGTTCACTCAAGTCATGTTCAGAGGGGACTATTTGTGTCGCCGGCGAATGCATTGCTGGGAAATTTGAAGAAGCTGCCGAATGCAAGGGCGGTTATCTGGATGAACACGGCAAGTGCATCGTACCGCTCAAATCCATTTCAATTACGGCCAAGGGGATTGAAACCGGAACCGTCGATGTGCTGCTCGAATCCACCGAGAAATTCACGATCGTTTATGATCCGGAAAACACCACGGAACGCGGAGTTAAATGGACAATGGTGAATGTGGATACCGGGAAGGATGATGTTTCGAAACTCGTCAAGGTCTCCGGAGAGGATACCGATGTACTGGCGATGAAAGGTATTTCCGTACTCGCCGGTGATATCGATTTGAAGGCGACTTCGTCGGTACACAATAATATTTCGGCAGCGGCAAAGGTTGCGGTTAAACCCTATTTTGCTCTTCGCCCGGGAGATGAATATGCGGATTACAACAAGTATCGCAAGGGCGATTTGAAGTGCAATGCATATGATGAAAGAAATCAGAAGGTCTTTAACCGCGATTTGTACGAGAAATTTGTGCAGCCCAAGATGGTCGTGGAAGAGAAAGACGGCAAGAAAATCTATAAACCGACGCGCGCAAGCGTCGTCGCGGCAGCCAGATTCCTGTCGATGCAGTTCCCGTACTACTTCCCGTACCTTTTGACTTCGATGGATTCGAGCCACTATGTCTGGTCTTCGAGCAAGTATGTCAAAAATGAAGATGATGTGCGGATTTACGGGCTTCGCCTGACTGACAAATCTTATGGAGATTACGAGGGTAACAAGGTCAATGCAACCAAGGTTACACCATGGGCATGCAAGAAAAGCGACAAGGTTATTGGTCTGGAGTGCTCGGGATTTGTTACCTGGGCATTGCGCAACGGCCGCTTTAATGCCGGTGACTGGAAGACGAGTTATTTGAACGGCGGACCGAGCGGAAAAGGAAGTTATCTGTCGCAGTCAGACAGCGGTGATTCAAAATGGGGCTGGAATACCAATAATCGCCACGACAAGGTCAAGGCAAAATTCGCGAAACTTGCCAAATCAGATTTTGTCAAAGTCAAGGATGCCAAGCCGGATCAGGTTCACGCTGGTGATTTGATGTGGCACGAAGGGCATATCGGTATGGTCGTGGGTGTCAAGCGTAAGAATCAGAACGATTATTCAAGTGCTGAATATGTCTATATTGCTGAGGCTACATCGAGTTCCGAAACACACAAAGCCGGCAATACGATGACTCGGTATACCTGGAGTAAATTTGTCAAATCATCCAAATGGGCCAAGTCCGAAAAAACGAGTTACATCGTTCGAATGGATCATGTTTATACCTACTTTACCGATAAGGGTAACGAATACGACGATTTCTGGTGATATCGCTGAAGCAGGTACCTAAAAAGGCGCACATTTTGTGCGCCTTTTTTTGTTGGAATGAGTGTTCGGGAAAGAATGCAATAACGCATTCGGAATGCGAATCTTTACAAAGGTAAAAAAAATCGTACATCAAACTGCAACAATTCATCCTCGATGGCATCATTTGGGTGAAGGAATGTTCCTTCCCCTTTTTGCGAGGTGCGTATGTATCCATCCGGATTTGTCTGACAAAAGCATTCCCACACATAATGTACGGCCAATCGAGGGAAGATTTGCAGCGTCAATGTTTCCGGACGCGGACATCAATGCTGGAGTGCTGTACATGCCATGCACATTCGGATGCTTTTTTTACGACGTATGGCGTCGGAAAGGGGGCAGTGTGCAAATTCGCTGGAAGTTTGGGTTTGGACGGCGAGTCGGCGGGTGGGAATGGGAGCATGAGGTAACCCTTGGTTACCAGATATTATACCCTCAAAACTATGATAACTACATGTGGTTGTTTGGTGCATTTGATGCAGGATTTTTCATGTCAAAATTACAAGCCTGCATGTGGGGGGCTTTGCTAACGGTAATTTGAATGTGAAACCTGGGCAGGCATAACCATAAAAATGCGATATCTGGTCTTTTGACTTTGCAATGAGTTTGATATTCCCTAGAATAAACGATTTCAGCGGGCGTTGTTGCCTGCCGTTTTTCAGGAGTTCATTCAGAGAGAACCTGTTGGGGATTGAAATATGACGAGAAAATATCTTGTTTTTGCGACGATGCTGTTGGCTTTGTTTGGGATGAACGCCTGTGAAAGTTCTGTCGATCCCATTGAGCTTCCGTCGGATTATCCTGTCGTTTGCGAAAATGGTGTATGCCATGTCCCAGGGGATCAGCAGTCCTCTTTGCCAAAAGAATGCGAACAGGACGGAACTGCTCAGTGTTACGAGAATATTCTTTTGGTATGCATTTCCGGACGATGGAAAAATATCATTGAATGTCCCTATGGATGCAGCGATGCGAAGTGTCTTCCTGCCGAATGCACTTCGCATGATGCAGAACGCTGCGATGAATCCGGGAAGAATCTTCAGGTCTGCGACAACGGAAAATGGACATCGCAGGCATGTGAATTCGGATGCAGGGACGGGGTGTGCATTTGTTCGGATGATATGGAACCGCGCTGCAAGGATGACAATACCCTGGAGTATTGTGCCAATGAAACCCTGATGTACGAAACTTGTGCGCAGGGGTGCAAGGATAACGCCTGTGCGACGGAGTGTCAGCCGGGTGAAACCAAGTGTCTCGATGAGCAATCGTTCTCTGTCTGCGGTGAAAATGGGCTGTGGGGGCCTGGGAGTGTGTGTATCGCAGGATGTGCCGATAATGAATGCGTCCCTGCGGACTGTGATTTCAACGATAAGCCCAGATGTTCCGAGGAGAATCCGAATCAGGTTCAGATCTGTGATCGCGGTCACTGGGTTGACGATCCCGATGGCCTGTGCGATTTCGCATGCGAAGACGGCAAATGCGAAATCCCCCCGGAGGCTTGCGAAGAGGAAGATGCACTGCGCTGTGTGGATGAAAAAAGACTGGATAAATGCGTGGACAAGCTTTGGACTGTCGAGAAAAACTGCGAGTTTGGCTGCGAAAATAATGCGTGTAAAGTCGGAGACGAGGATCCCTGCGCCGGCAAGGGTGAAAATGAAGTGATTTGCCTGGCGGATGGTGCATACCAGTGTTCGGGAGAAGAACCAGCCTACCTGGAAGACGGATTCAATTACGGGTGCAATCACTGCAGAACGAATGAATCTTCGGCAATGTGTACGAAAGATGGTTCCGGACTCGCCGATTGTGATGATGGAAATTGGAAAATTACAAATTGTCCTCTGGGGTGTGCGGATGGAAAATGCCGGGATTGTGAACCTGGCAATGAGGCATTGCTCTGTTCAGCGGATGGCAATGTCACGCAGTGTGGCGATGATGGCTTCTGGACGACGGTCGCTTCATGTCCGCATGGATGTCTGGATGGGGTATGCCTGGAGTGTGCAGATGAACCGCTTGCGTGTGATGGAAACACGATCGTTGGCTGCGTAAACGGAAAATCGGTCAAACAGGAATGTGCCCATAAGTGTGAAAATGCCAAATGCGTCAGCAAATATGATGAGGCATGCGAAAAATCCTGCAAGGATGGCGTATGCAGTCATGGCGTATGTGTGACGTCCAAAATGGATAATATCAAGCTCGGAGATGAATGCGATCACGACGATTTTGTGGAATTCTGTGACGACGGTGAAGCGGTTTACTGCTCCGTCTATGGGTTCGTCATTCGCGAATCCTGCGGCGAGAACCAATGCACTATGGTGCAGGATTACAATAATTCTTCGAGACTTCTGGCATTCTGCCGCGGAGATGCGGATAAATGCACGAAAGACCGCGAAAAGCTGTTTTACTGCACGCTGGATAATGCACTTGGATTCTATGAATCCTACAACGAATGCCTCATCAATACGGACGATTCGTTTACCGCCATCAATGCATTCGACAACCACGAGATTGGGCGCGTCGATCTGGATGAAGTGGTTGGAAACAATGTGTTTATGTGTTTTGAAGGCGGTTGTGATGCCGAGGGTAAACGCTGCCTGAAGACATCGGATGAGTATTACTGTGCGCCGGAAGAACAGAAATTGACCTACACCTGCAACGGCAATGATATCATTATAGAACAGTGTCTGGATGGGGCATTGGTCTTCGGATTATCGGGAAAAGACGAAAGTGAGGTTGAGCCATGTGATGATGATAATTGCGTGATCATCGATGGCAAAGGTGCATGCAGGGCGGCATGCAAGGGAACGAAAGTAGGGAAGAACGATCCGGTCTGTTACGTATCGGAGAATGGTGAATCTTATGTATTTACCGATACCTGTGCCAAGGATGACAACGGAACGCTTTATAGGGTGGATAGCCAGACAGTGAAGTGTGACCATAGCTGCAGTGAGGGGGCATGCCAAAACCTCATAGATGATGAGGGCAAATCCTGCGATGAGGAAGAGTATCCGCCGCAGTGCAGCGGTGAGGATATCCTCGTGACCTGTGAAAAAGGTGTCATTAAGGCGAAGAAGTGTTCCGGCGAGAATGGTGTGAATTTGCCTCAGCACTGTGAAATGGTGGAAGAGGGTGACGCTGCGTGCGTCGACGATTCCGGAGTTGCTGTCGAGTAGTGTATTTTTGATGGGAAGCGCCTATTCGTGCGCACGCGCACGAATACGGCACTGCTTTGGGCGATGTTATTGGCTGTGCCAATACACATCGCCTTTTTTTTGCTATGTTTAACGACAGTGAATATGCCGAATGAGTTTTGAGTTTTGAGTTGGAAGTCAGGCAATCACAAGGGGCTTTGCCTAAGCATTGGATAATGCATACACTTCTGTAAGCTATAAGCTATGAGCTATTTGACCAGGGCTGAATGGTTACGGGTGAATTTATGAATGAATGGATATCGCTTGACATTTATTTTTTATATCACATAAAATCTCCCCGCTATTTTTCCATTTGTAATTGGAGAACGTTCTTCATGATACAAGTGGTTTGTTTGAAGGATAATTGGCATGTATTTAACCCCGGAACAACTTGCCGAAATTAAAAAATCGATAGAGGATCAGCGTCAGGAAATCCTCGAAAAACTCAACCAGCGCAATGAAGAAGGTTATGAGCCCGAGGTTCGTGGTGATGAAGCAGATATCGCCAATTCCGAGGGAATCGCCATGACGATGGAGCGGCTTCAGTCGCGCGATGTCCGGCTGCTCAAAAAACTCGACGAAGCAGCTCGCTGGGTTGAATCGGATGATTTCGGATATTGTGAATCCTGCGGCGAGGAAATTGGATTCAAGCGTCTGCTTGCACGTCCGGCTGCTCGCCAATGCATCGAGTGCAAACAGAACGAGGAACAGAGAGAACGCGGTTATTATCATCCGCGTCCCCGCAAGCCCCCCAAGCCGCTGCATCGCGATGAAGATGAGGATGAGTTGTAAATAAAGGCATGGTCTGCGGACCATGCTTTTTTTGTTTTTTGAAATGGAGTTCGGATATGAAATTCCGGCGCGTATTGGCCGCAGGCCAATAGCGGCGGACGCAGTGCGTATTGACCGGATGGCAATAGCACGCGCCCAAAATTTTAATTCCCGGGCAATTTGTGATTTAAGATGAACGGCGTCTGAATGCCGAACGGTTCAGACGGTGATGAAGTCGATGCATTGACGGGTTAGTGAGATGGTTTGTTCCCGAATATTCCGGTTCTGGGCATGACGAAAGAGGTTTGAATCAACATGGCCAGAGTGGTTAAGATCATTTTTGTGCTGCTTTTGGCGGCAGGAATTGGATTCGGGTGGCTGTATCACGAGTATAGTGTTTTTGTCGATTCGCCGATCGATCTTGGCGATCGGGAGCGCATCGTTCAGATTCCATCGGGAAGCAGCGCAGGTGCCATCGCGCATCTGCTGAAAAAAAACGGCATTGTTCAGAATGAGTGGATGATGCGTTACGTTTTTATTCGCAGTGGTCTTTCGGGGCGCCTTCAGCCGGGAGCAGTCGTTTTGACGCCTGGAATGACGCCGCAGGATTTGCCGGATGTGATTGCCAGAGTGGGTAAGTATGCGCGCAAAACGGTCCAGATCCTTGCGGGGATGAACGTTTTTGATATCGGGGATCGATTGCAGACGCAGCGGATAGCCGACAGCAAAACGTTTGTGTCGATGGCACTCGATCCGGTGCGCGCTGCGCAGGCGGGCATTCCGGCAGGAAGTTTTGAAGGGTATCTGGCATCTGGGGCATATACGTTCGAAGCTGGTGACACGCCGGACAAAGTGCTGGAAAAGATGCACGAACGGTGGCTGGAACAGTGGCATGCGGCAGTCAAGGCGCATCGCGGGGCATACGAGGCAGCGCTTGGTCGTCAGATGACGGATCATTCCCTGATTACGCTGGCCAGTATCGTCGAAAAAGAGGCAGTTGTGGACGCGGAACGACCGGTGATTGCGCGGATTTTTATGAACCGTATGCGAAAAAAAATGAAGCTCCAGTCGGATCCGACGTGCATTTATCCGCCAAAGTCAAAAGGCGAAAAACCGAGTCCGGAGCGGTGCCGCGATGAAAATAATCCCTATTCGACGTATGTCATCGCGCAGCTTCCGCCGGGCCCCATTTCGACGCCGTCGCAGGCGAGTATGGTGGCAGTATTGTCGCCGTACAACGGCCCGGATGCGGGAGCATTGTTGTATTTTGTGGCGCGGCAGGATGGATCATGGCGGCATTATTTTTCCAAAACGTATGCCGAACATCAGGTTGCAGTTGATTATTTTTTAAAAGGCAAGAAAAATAAGGCGCCCAAAGGAACTGTTCAACCTTGATTGACAGGAGATATTGACCGAAAGCTTTTCATCAAGTACGAATAGGATGTTCGGGTCGGCAGGTTGCCGATGAGCAATGGGGAGAATCGTCATGTTACGAAAAGTATGTGGAATTGGAGTAGCAGTCATCGGCTTGTTGCCTGTTTCCGGCTGCGTGATCGATGGTTCCGAGAGCGGTGCGAATGCGACAGTCGAGAACCAGATCGAGCAGTATATCGATCTCGACAATTCGAAAGAACATCCTCTGGGGCTTATTTTTGGTATGCCCGAGGTGGATGACCGTCTCGACTATAATTCCGGGGACCGCGAGGACTGGCGCTATATTGTCGTGACGGAACCCGGAATGATGACGATTTCGCTGAATCTGGATACCCCGAAGGATATCAAGGGGAGCGCGACGATCGTCGATTCCGAGGGCCGTATGGTTCGTACCCAGCCGTTCATTGCGGGACAGGGATTTTATGAGTTCAGGGATATTCCGGTGACGCGCGGCATTTTCTACTTCCAGACGCTGGCATCGGAAGGAAAGTCCATTTATACGATAGCCGCATCCTATCGTGCGACACCGACGGTGGCCGCTTATGCTCCGCCGCCCCCGCCGCCTCAGCCCGTCTATGAGGAGGAAGAATATGAGCCGGATCCTCCTCCAAAAGTGAACGAACCCCGAAGGAATCCCAGACCGTCGAAACCTTCAAAGACATCGGGCAGCAGCGGCGGCAGCCACGAGCCCAAAAAGCCGCCTAAGGAAGAGGCTTCCAGCGGCGGAACGCGTCTGGTCGGAAATATTACCGTCATGACGCCAAAAGCAGACGGCAGCTATGAAGTAACTATCCGCAACGTGGGCAAGGACAAGGGCGTCGAGTCGGGAGCAATTGGTACGATCGAGGGAACATCGATAAAGATCGAGACAACGCAGTGTTTTGCGACATCGTGTCGTGCCCTGATTCCCGAAAGCGCGAATCCGAAGTCACTCAAAAAAGGCGCGAATGTCATCTTTAAGGTGAACTGAGCTTTTGAATTGTGAGATGTCGGTTGTGAATTGTGTGCGAGTTTTGGGGGGCCGCGTACAATGAAGGGGGACTATGTATCCTGATTTACTCGGTGTTTTTGGTGTCACCCTCTATGGTGGAGGATTTGAGCGCCTTTTGTGGGGGCTGTTGGCCCTGCTGATGGTTTGGGGAATCATCAGCAGTATTTTGATATTTCGCAAAGGCCGCCGCTATGAAGGCGGCATTCAGGGAATCATCGTCCTCGTCATTCTGATTTGGGCCGCAAGCCGTTTTGTATCGACGTTTTCGCCGGATTATGCCCTGGTATTCAATGAGCCGCTTGTGCTGCATACCTATGCTTTTTGTGTGCTGATTGGCGTCGTTTGCGGCACTCTGACGGCGATGAAGATGGCTGCGATTCGCGGACGGGAACCCAGGGAAATGCTGCGTTTGTGCGTTTTCCTCGTGTTGTTTGGCTTTTTGGGGGCTCGTGCTGCGCACGTCATCGTCGATAATTCGACGTACTGGAACGCCTGTTTTCATCCCGAGGCAATAGGCGCAGATTCTGCGGATTGTCTGCGAATATTGAATTTTGCCGAAGGTGGTCTGACATTTTATGGTGGTGTTATTGCCGGACTCCTCATTATCGCTTTATTTTTGTTCCGCCGCTATCGGCGCGGCGTGCCGGTCGAAGCGCTTTCGGTCATGGATGTTCTCGGCGGAGCCCTGGCTGTATCCCACGCCTTTGGTCGTCTCGGATGTCTCGCAGCCGGATGCTGCTGGGGGGCTGTTACGACGGGAACGATAGGTGTCCGTTATTGCAAGGATTCCTTCGCATTCGCACTATCG
>JAEEGL012077075.1_pt1 | contig 12602 bp, 12 predicted proteins | sample 9134231 | NCBI WGS metagenome assembly JAEEGL01 (sample SAMN16246548, study PRJNA631951) | gut metagenome | biome: gut microbiome; feature: rumen; material: fiber-attached | host: Bos | place: Iran: Karaj | collected 2018-10
CTCTTGATTTTCAGTCAAGCGTAAATAACCATATCTACGACTCCCGCATAGTTGTCCGCACAGGGAAACCTCGACAACTACTCAGGAGTTGCCGAGGGCCTACTTAAATCGTTTCTGTCTAAATCGTGTCATAATTCTTTTCCAATATTTCTTGTTGAAGGGGCAGGATTCGAACCTGCGAAAGCCTTAGCCGCTTGATTTACAGTCAAGTTCCGTTGACCGCTTGGATACCCTTCATTATTTTGAGCCAACAGAAGGATTCGAACCTTCAATAAACCACATTACAAGGGTGGTGCAGTACCAATTGTGCTATGTTGGCGTTAGTCGAGTAGCCATGATTCGAACATGGGGTCTCCACATCGTTCTGTTGGTAGGATTCGAACCTACAAACAAATGTAGCCATTTTTAACAACAGAATCAGTTCGTTTCGGTGAACCATTCCGTAACCAAATGTGGCGCCTTAACCAACTCGGCTACTACTCGTTTCTTTGAGTTGAGGGAGAGATTTGAACTCTCATAAAACAATTTTGCAGACTGTTGGCTAAACCAATTCACCCACCTCAACATCTTTTCTTTGCAGGAGCGACAAGACTCGAACTCATATCAAGTGGTTTGGAGCCACCTATGCTGCCATTGCACTACACTCCTATTTTTACGCACATAAGTTTTACCGCCATAAAATTTGCAACAAAAAACCTCTGATTAGTTTTTTCAGGATTGGGAAACTGTATCAGAGGTTGGGAATATGTTGTGGTTAGAAACCTATGTGTGCGAAATTTTACTTTTTAACTATTCCTCCACCTCTATCCTGAAAGGGTTTTCCGAAATTAGCATCTGATGTGGTAGCATACAACGCCTTAGGGCAACCCCAACTGAGATTGTCGCTAATATAATTACATATGTATGTTCTTTGTCTTATCATTACTAATTTATTCTTATTTTCGCTATTTTTTCAAAATATAAATATACTCAATTTCCAAAAAATCTGATTTTTCATCAAAAATTTTAGCAAATATACAACTTTTTTTTCAAAAAAGCAAATTTTTCTGATAGAATTTTATTCAAAATCGCCAATTTTCTTGTTATTCCCAATCAATTTCTTGTCAGGACTAAGATACTCTTTCTGATACTTTGCGATGACCTTGCCCATCTTAACCTTATAAGTGGAGACCATTCTTCTTGCGATATTTGCCCACCAAGCATATGACTTTCCAAAGGCCGACTTAGCAACGGCATCAATTCCTTCCTTATAGTTTCCAGTCTCTAAGACTCGCTCAATGGCAAGGACATTCTGAAAATTCACAGTTTGCTTAAGGTATTTAATAGGTTCGGTAACGTTATTATCAACCATCATTGAGTAAGTGCCGTTGGCGAAGGCGTCTCTCTCAAAGTTATTATTATAATATAAGGTATAGCCGACCAATTGTTCAGCAAGAGTGGTTCCGTTGTTTTTCAGGTCACAGGCTTTCTTATATATATCCCCTGTTAGTTTATTTGACAGCAGCCACTTATTTTTCCTTATCGCTTGATATATATGCCCCAACTCATGCTGTGCATCACCTACAACATCAATATACTGATTTTTCTCTTTAACATATACAAGATGAATAAATATTTCAGAGGAATTTGAATATCCTCCTGGACACTTTTCAAGTACGTATTTATAACCCCAATCATTATTAACATAATAAACCTCGTACTTTACAAGATAATCTTTCTCAAAGAGAACTTCATTAAATTGGCCACGTTTTACATAGTTGGCGATAGGGGAAACTTCCTTCTCCCTTGCCTTGCTGTCTTTTATAATGGCAGAGATTATTGTCTTCTTCGCCTTAAGCACTTCATCGGAAATGCTTAACTCTTCCTTTATGATATTCTTTATTTCTGTAATCAATTTTACCACATCAATTTCTTTTTAGTATAAATAGGCGCAATCGGATATAATTTTTCTACTTTGCTGTCCGAGTACTGCCTATCGGGTATAAAATTTCTTGAAGTAATTCTTCTTCGTCTTCACCTTCCTGTAGCCCTCATTAAACTTATGTGAAATCGTGTAGTGCTTGAGGGCTTCAAAGAAGGATGTCATTGTCGAAAGGAAGTAACCGTCCCATGTTCCATGCTTATAAACGGTTCCTGACGCCCTAGTGATGTCAAGGACTGGGATATCGTACTTAATATACACCTCGTAGGTCGTGTTTGTCGGGTGAGACGTGTCAATTCCATCCTTGCCTGTGTTGAAGGTCCACGCTTCATCATCTTTCTTCAAGCGAATGCTGTAAATCTTTTCAATTTTGCTCTTTGAAACATGAATGTGGAGATTATCAACGAAAAGGTTATTAACCACCTCGCCGTCTTCCTTTACCTTCTTGAAAAATGAAGGCTCCTCGGCTGAGAGCATGGCTGTCGGCTTCTCGTTATAAAGTTCATACTTTTCAATGATAGAAAGTGCCCTATCAATCTTCTCGTCCAGTTCATTTGTCTGTGACTCAATTGCCCAACGGCAGAATAAATTTCCCATTTCTTTTAAAATTTTAGTTAAACCTAAGTTTTGTAGTGCAATATTATAAAACTTTTTCTTTTTTACAAAATTATATCTGCTAATAATTGATTAATTCTTCATTATCCTCTTGGATGTCCTCTATGTCTTTTACTCTAAATTTAAAATAGCCCCCATCCTCATCTGGTACATCAACATATTTATACTCTATATCTTCAGGGTCTTCCAAGTCCCAGAGAACAAATCCATGCCCAGTAATTGATTCTCCGAAGTTCTGCTGTTTGATACTTGAACTATAAACGACTGGAACTCCGTTCTTCTTTATCTCTTGTCTCTTATGGATGTGTCCAGCAATTACAAAATCACAGCAAGCGAAGACCGCTGGGTCTATTCCGTGCTCTGCAACGTAATTAGTAACTGTGATAGCGCCATTTACATCACCATGTATCAGACCTACATAGACAAGTCCTGTGTTGTTCTCCTTATGCATAGCGACAGATGGCGTGTTAAATTCATCAAATGAAGAGTAAAGGCACCAAGCAACATTATCATCAACAAGAATTCCTGACTTATAACCCAATTCTCTGTCAAGATATACCACATTATCCAGTTCTCCAATCTCAAAGAGTGGCGTTATAGAATCTACCCTATCAGTGTTATTCATTAACATATCATGATTTCCAGCAATCACAATCGTCTTTGCAACCTTTCCCAGTTCAGAAAGGAACCAGTGTGCCATAATGATGCTCTCGTTGGTAATTGCTATCTTGTTATGAAACAAGTCTCCGCAGACCACAATTCTCACATTTTCAGCACTTTCCTCATTAGCAGCCACCTTATGACATTGTGTTATAAATCTTTGAAGATGGGCCTTTAACTCATTCATACCCTTTAGTGATGGTATGTGTATGTCACTACATGCTATAATCTTTGTAATCATATCTAAATCTCCAATAATCCGCTATCAGACCATTCCTTAGAAAAATATATGTTCTCTGGGTAACCATCTTCCTTTGCCGCTTCCTTGAACATACCCATTAGTTCTCTTCCCGAATAACCGCATAGTGTTCTCTCGCTCGGAGAATTTCTGTATGCTACCTTGAACTTCTTGTCAGGGTGCTCGTTGGCACATTCATACATCTTCTTGATATTCTCAATTATCGTCTCACGCCCCATAGAATAAGGTGAGTTCTTATCATGAAGCCAAGAACGTAGTTCCGTTGTAGGAAGAGCATAAGCGTCTCCCTGCAGCCCTTCTCCGTTTCCATATTCGGCATTGAACTGCTTTACCGCCACCCTCGCACTTCCTGCCCCATGTCTCCCTTCAGGATTAGAGCCAAAGACAAAGATAGTGTCTTTCTCAGGTACAATATTTCCTTCGTAACTTTTCATTTTTTTTGCAAATATACAAAAATTTTGTTAAAAAAACAAACCCCGCCACTTACTGACGGGGTCCTACTTACTCATATAATAAAAAGTTATTTATCCAGAATCTTTTTCGCCATGCTTTCAAGGCTGCTGCTTTCCATACACCACTGTTCTTTCCAATTGCAGTAGAAACCATATAATTTATTAAGGATTTGCATGTTCTCCTTATTCATTATCATACCATCTGCCCAGATGAAACAGCCGTTTCCCGTGTTTGTCTTAAGGACAAACTGCCATTTCAAGTTATTAAGGCAAGGTATGACGCCGCTAAACACAAGGTTTCCTGTCTTCGGTATATAGATAAGTGGGCATTCGCTCACCTTTGACATCTCTGGTTTGCTGAATTCAGCACCGCTTTCTACCGAGGTCCTGAACTGCTGAATCTGATTTGTAAGGACGTTCTGTCCGAAGATTGGGTCATCGGTTATTGCAATGCCATTCTCGGTGCCCTCTACCTTATTAGTTCGGTTGTCTTCATCACCTTCGGCTTCATTAATCATCCTTCTGGCCGTACCAGAGGTCTCGTTTTCTCCTTCAAGGATACGCAGTCTGTTAAGCATATCTCTTGTTATTTCATCCTGGGTTCTAACTTTCTTTACCATAATTAAAAATCTCCATAGTCCATTCCATTCCACCAATTAGTTACATTTTGCGGCTTCTTGGTTTCAATTATTAATCTTTTTGTCTTTTCTTCTAACTTGTCAATCTTCTCAATTGTCTCCTTAATAACTTTTTCTGCTTCCTCAGGAGACTTATTCACCATGTCGACTGCCTTGCTGACGGCCTTTTCAATCTCTTTTGCCTCATTTTTTACCTCAGCAAGAGGTTCTACCGCCTCGGCTACCACGGTTTCAAGAGTTTTCTCTTCATCCTTCGGTACCACAATTTCTGCATTCACCTCTTCCAGGGACTTTGCCACTTCTTCTGGTTTTACCTCAACTTCATTCGTTGGTATGGTCTCTGGTACCTGCTGTTCTACATTAACTTCAACATTTTCTTTCTTTTCTGCTACCTTTTTCTTCGGTGCTGCTTTCTTTGCCATATTCTAAAATTTTATACCATTATTTATAAATATCAGTCTTTATTGATTTATTTAGCACTTCTGCTCTTAATTTTTTCAAACTCTTCGCTAAGACCTGTCTGACGCGCTCTTTTGTTATACCTAATTTATTCCCAATTTCCTCTAAAGTCAATTCATCAGTGTTTTCTAACCCAAAATAAGCAATAACAACCGTTTTTTCCCTCTTAGTAAGACAATCCAACAAAATCATTGTTATGTCTTTTATTTCATTCTTATCTAAATTTGCATCTTCCTTCTCAATAAAATTTTCAGAGAGCGTCCCTGTATAGTCTTCATCTTCGAAATCTAACCTTTGATAATCCTTCGGAAGGTCTTCTCCGTCCATCTGGTTCCTGTTGCTTAGTGCGTCCAGTATTGTCTGTTTTATCCACCAGACAGAGTAACTGATTGTCTTTACATCCTTGGTGTAATCAAACTTGTCTATCGCTCTGAGAAGACCTAAGTTTCCTTCAGCAATAAGGTCTGCATAAGAAAGTCCCATTCCTATATATGGTTTTGCTACGCTAGCAACAAATCTCAGGTTTGAAGTAATTAATTTCTCTCGTGCCTTAAGGTCGTGGTTCTTCTTGTATCTTTCCCAAAGTGACCTTTCTTCTTCTTTTGATAATGTCTTGAATTTACTAATTTCCTTGAAATAAATCTCTGAACTTTGTTCAAAAAGGCTTTCTTTCTTCTTTGTCCTTAACATTTCATTCCATTTGTTCTTCCCTATTTTATTTTTGAAATATTGTTTACTTTTATAACAGTGATGATTCCTCCATCATGCCAGTCGGCAATGTCACTCAAGTGCGTGATGTGCAAAATGAATTGATATTCCTTAACTATCTTATCATAAAGGCGTTTCATATCATCATAATTCTCTTTTGCCACAGTACCAAGCACCTCATCAAGCAGGATAAACGGTGGTCTTGAGAGGTTAGACATCTTTCCAAGGACAACCCTGAGGGCTAAGGCGGCCTGTGTCTGTTCTAAACCAGATGCGCCTGAAAGTCTCGTAACTATTCCATCTCTCTTTAATATAAAATCTACATCATTTTTCTCGTTCATTATAACCTCAACCTTGAAGTCGGAAACATCAGCAAGAAGGTTGTCTAACTCACCATTTATAATCGGTAATGTATTCCTGAGCACCATCTTCCCAATTCCGTCCTTTCCAATCATCTGGAGATAAAGTTTCCAGTACTTCTCGGTATTCCTCTCTTCTTCAATCTTCACTATATAGCCCTTTTTCTGTCTGATTAACTCTTCGTTCTTGGCAATTTCCCTTTCACAAAGGTTTATAGTGTTATTATTATCTCTTTTTCTTGACTCCTCTACCCTTATATTAGCATTAATCACATTTATATCCGCATCAATCTTACTGTTAGTTGCAATGGCTTCCTTGTTCTTTTGTATCTCCAAGAGCATGTTATTTTTCTCTCGGTAATCGTTCCTCTGGGAGTTGAGTTCGCTATTCAGGGTTGCAATCTTCAGTTCTATCTGGGACTTCTTGTACTTGTTGCTTCTCTTAGCCTCAATTTCTTTCATCTGTTTTACAATCTCATCACTCTTCTTCTTCATTGCAATGCCATTATTGGTAAGAGTCTCAATTTTCTTCTTGTTCCCTTCGATAATTCCGCTATTATCAATATTGTCAAATTTTCTATGGCAAGTAGGGCAGAATTCTGCGCTAGCAAGATTTGTATTCTCGGTTGTCAGGTGCCTTATCTCCGTCCTGGCCTCCGCCATCTGGCTGATAAGCGTCTGATTTTCAGCAGTCAAATTCTTATATTCATCCTCAGAAAAATCAACATCTCCCACATTTGCCAGTTCTGTCTGAGCATTTTCAATCTTCTGTTTTGTCTGCTGACCGTTTGTCTTAAGTCTTTCTAGGGCTGTCTGTAAGGTAGTTACATCTACTTTCAAAAGGCTCTCATCAACCTTTATCTTCGATGACAGTAAGGTGTCTCTAATACCCTGTTGCTCAATTATTTTCTTTTCAGCGTCATCAATTACCTCCTTTGCCTTCACAATATTATCTTTCAGTTCTGTATTACTATCTTCAAGATTCTCAATGTCGGCTTGTAACTGGACCTGACTGTACATATCACAATAACGGCCAACAGTAATCTCCTTGTTCCACTTCTCCCTAGCCTTTGCGTCCTTATCCTCAATGACCAGAAGACCAATCCATCTTGAAAGAAGTCTTCCCCTCTCTGTCTCCGTCAGGGAAATCAGGTTAGCAAGGTCTCTGGCGTTTGCACTAATGATAAGGTCAAAGTCGCTTTCGTTACCGATGGCATCTTTTATTATCTTGCTTGTAGCGGTAGTTGTTGCCCCCTGCTGATTTTCATCTGCCAAGGCTTCTTCTGAGCCGTCCTTCAGTAACTTGAAATACTCTACCTTATTAGTCACCGACCTTGTCTTTTTGCCCGCAGCGGGTCTTGTAAGTGTCCTTCTGATGATGTAATTTTCTCCATCTATTGTAATACACCCCTCAACCTTAACAGTCCTTTCTTCTGGGAGGTAATTATTAAATAGGTCTCCTAAGGTTTTTGCCTTGGCAGTATTTGTCTTTCCAAAAAGAAGAAAATGTATAAGGTCATATGCAAATGTAGATTTCCCACTCTTGTTTGCTGGCTCTCCATTAAGAAGAACTAACCCACGGAGTGTCGTGAAGTCAAAATAGTTATCTGGACCATAAGACAAAAAATTGTCCCAACGTATCCAATTTATGTTATAACGTTTTCCGTTATTATAAAGGTCAAAGTCAATACAGGAATTTATCTGAGAATCAATCTTGACGATTTCATCAAAGTTAATCTTCTTGGCTTCTTCTTCCCCATATTTTTCTACAAGCCAGCGTTTCATAAGTTCTTGCATGAACTTGGGGTCATAGATATTATTTACAATATCCCCCGCCATTGTGCTGTCTTCTCCTTCGGAAATGAAATTTTTTTCAATCTTGATATTCTTCTCAGGAATATCGTATTTCTTTGCCATGGCGGCAATCATCTTCTTTTCATCTTCTTCGGTTATCAACGCCTGCTTTGTATCCCAACGGATAACGACCTTCGCGTTTTGACCAATATCTATCTTTTTCATAATCTTCTCTTTCTTGGCTTAACTGGAATTATTGTTTCTGCTGCTTCCTCAGCCTTTGGTGCCTCACCCTTCTTCTCTTCTGGGACCTCTACATTCTGTTTTGGCTCTTCTGTAACCACCTTTGGCTCTGGTGCTGGTTCTTTCTGCAAGACAGGCTCTTTCGGTGGTTCTACAGGTTCCGTTCTCGGTCTTATAGGTTCAGCCTTAACGATTCCAAATGGGGTGTCACCATATTTCTCCACAGCAAAAGCCCCGAATAGCAACTTTGTGCAAAAATCGCCAATCTTTAAGTCGTTCTCCTTGCAATATTCAACTATCTCAGAATATAATCTCTCATCCGTTATCGTTACTCTTGCCATTATTTTTTTTCTACAATATTACAAAAAAATTAGAAAATAAGCAAAATTTTTAATAAAAAAGATTGATTTTAAGTGCTGACCTGTTTATCTTAATAAAAATTGAATTAATAATGGAACAAAATGAGACTGTTTATCCGAGATATATTCTCGGTCTGGACATAAGCACAGCCTGTATCGGTATCTGTGTGGTGAAGGATAATGGTGACGATATGCCTGAAATCCTGTATCTTAGTCACAAGACGCCAAAGGTGAATAGAAAGATTAAGGGCTTTGAGGCTTTGTGCTTGAGAAAAAAAATTTTTGAAGAAGAATTTATAAATGAGGTTAGTTCGGCTTTCTCTATTACAGATGTGGTCATCGAAGAACCTCTCCTTTCATCGAATAATGTGAATACCGTAGCAACGCTTTTGAGGTATAACGGCATGATTTCCGAAATGATTTACAGAGTCCTCGGAGTCGTTCCTAATTTCATATCTTCTTATGATGCTAGAACCTATTCCTTCCCTGAACTGGTAGCGATAAGAAAATATAACAAGAAAGGAGTTGAATACCCTAAAAAACATATTCTCAATGCTATCAAGAATAACAAGATTGTTCTGTTTGGGTCTTATCCTTTCGATGTCGACAAGAAGACTGTCATGATGAACATGGTAAATGAGAAATATAAGGATAATCCAATTCCATGGGTTTATGATAAGGATGGCAATCTAAGGAAAGAGAATTTTGATGCCTGTGATTCGCTTATATGTGCCCTTGCCTTTATTAATATTAATCACCATGGCATCGAGGAACCAAAAATTATCAGCAGCGAAGCCAATGAAGACTGCACAAAGATTACTTACACAACTAAGATTTGGGGCCATGAATACACAAAAAACTTATTCCTGACGAATTCGAGTGAAGATAAATAAAAATGGTAATTTTTTGGTTCAGATTAAAACTCACTTTCTTAATTGAAGGTGAGTTTTTTTTGCCTAACAAACTATTTATAGGAAAATATAGTGAATTATGGAGACATACACAGGATTAGACGACCCAAGGATGTACCCAACGAGAGAAGAACTCCCTACCACTTTTGAGGGGGCCAAGAAATTTCCGTTGTGGAACGCACAATTAATAGATTTGAACGAATTGCCTCTTGAGGAATATATGAAACCAATGCCAGTAAATGTGGTAAGTGGTGGAACAGGCCCTGGACCTACTCCTCCTACCCCTTCTGGAGAGACTACTTACTTCGCTGTTAAGTTCGAAGCAAGTGGCACCACATATGGCTCATACCAGATTGAATCAGGCACGACAGTTCCAGAAAGTTATGTACCATCACCATCAAAGGATGGTTATACTTTCAGCGGATGGACACCAGACCCAGCAACAACCGTTATAACCGCAGCAACCAATTTCAACGGATGGTTTATTGAAACTGTTGAAAATGCTTACTATACTCTTATAATGGTACCAGCAGGCTCTGAATTTACTGAAAGCGGATTACAGTCATGTAATGTAGCAGAATTTGCAGGCGGAAAAACCATTGGTTTTGAAATCCCTCTCGATGAAGAATATGCTGCTATGTACCAGCAATATGAAGAAGGTGAAATTACAAAACAGGAATGGAAAGAATTCCTGGCTGATTGGGAAGCAAATCACTTATATATAATACGTGTTGCGGTGCCAGTTAATAAAGAAGTAACCAGTGCTTCTGACGGATATAATGAGTTAGCAATCTCTGGGCCTACAACCGTAACTGTAGATGGTGTTGAATGCCGTTGCTACGAAATTTCTGATGAACAATTCTTCCCAATAGAAGATACCCAAATATTTAATATAACAATTACAATCGGATAAAAAAATAAATAGATATGGGAATAATAACTGATAAATTACATTTTAAGTACGGATATGTCGATGACATTATGTCCGTGGAAACTTTTAATGACTTGATGTCATTAAATTCATCACACAAATTTGCTGGATTAACAGTCACAGTTCTTGACATATTTGGTACTGATGAAGATATACCTGCAGATTTTTGGCTTGTTGGTGGTGAGACAAAATATGATTGGCAGTTAAAGCATGTTGGAACACTTGGTGAAGTTGCTCAACTTGATTTATTGGCTAGTATTTGTGTTGCTTCTTCTTCAACCAAGTCTGTTTCTTTAATTCCTATTGGCTTCGAAGCAACATTATCTAATGGCGACACCTATATGTTTGATGGAAGCAATTGGGTACAGTCACAAGGTGCCGAAGGAAAACAAGGACCACAGGGCCCACAAGGTGAAAATGGTGCTGAAGGTAAACAAGGACCTCAGGGTGAAAAGGGTATAGACGGTGCTCAGGGACCACAGGGTGCTCAGGGTGCTGAAGGTAAGGGCGTAAATATTAAAGGCTCTTACACTCGTGAAGAATGGGATGCAATTTCAGGAACCACTACTGGAGAACCTGGCGATGCATACCTTGTAGAGGGTGACCTTTATGTTTGGGATGAGTTGAACCAAACATGGAAAGATGTAGGAGACATCCAAGGTCCGCAGGGTGCTCAGGGTGCCGAAGGTAAACAGGGCCCTAAGGGAGAAAAAGGCGAGAAAGGCGATACTGGTGAGAAGGGCGAAACTGGCGAGAAAGGAGAAAAAGGTGACACAGGAGAAACTGGTCCTCAGGGTGCACCAGGTGAGAAAGGAGATAAGGGAGATACTGGTGAAGCAGGCCCTCAAGGTGCCCCAGGCGAGAAAGGTGAGAAAGGCGACACTGGTGAGACTGGTCCTCAGGGTGCTCCAGGAGAAAAGGGTGAAAAAGGCGACACAGGAGAAACAGGCCCTCAAGGTGCCCCAGGCGAGAAAGGAGATAAGGGAGATACTGGTGAAGCAGGTCCTCAGGGTGCTCCAGGAGAAAAGGGTGAGAAAGGCGACACTGGTGAGACTGGTCCTCAGGGTGCCCCAGGAGAAAAAGGTGAAAAAGGCGACACAGGAGAGACTGGTCCTCAAGGAGCCCCAGGTGAAAAGGGTGAAACTGGTCCACAGGGTCCACAAGGTAAGGACGGCGAAAATGGTGAACAGGGTCCAGAAGGAAAACAGGGTCCAAAGGGAGAAGAAGGCTTCCAAGGTCCAGAGGGCGCTAAGGGTGAGCAAGGTAATATAGGTTATCAAGGTCCTGAAGGTGCTAAGGGAGAAGATGGTGCAGAAGGAAAACAAGGTCCTGAAGGTGCACAAGGCTTCCAAGGTGACATAGGTTATCAGGGACCTCAGGGTGCCGAAGGAGAACAAGGTTACCAAGGACCTAAGGGAGAAGATGGCTTCCAAGGCCCTAAGGGTGAAGAAGGATATCAGGGTCCTAAGGGCGAAGAAGGATATCAAGGTCCTCAGGGTCCACAAGGTGCTGACGGTAAGGGCGTAAATATTAAAGGCTCTTATACTCGTGAAGAATGGGATGCTATCTCAGGAACTACTGTTGGAGAGCCTGGTGATGCTTATCTTGTAGATGGTGACCTCTACGTTTGGGACGATTTGAATCAGACTTGGAAGGACGTTGGAGACATTCAAGGCCCACAAGGTGCTCAGGGTGCCGAAGGTAAGCAAGGTCCTAAGGGAGAAGATGGCTTCCAGGGTCCAGAAGGCGCACAGGGCTTCCAAGGCGATATGGGTTACCAAGGTCCTAAGGGTGAAGAAGGTTATCAAGGCCCAGAAGGCCCACAAGGTTTCCAAGGACCTAAGGGTGAAGAAGGTTATCAGGGACCACAGGGTGCTCAGGGTGCTGAAGGTTATCAAGGCCCAGAGGGTGCTCAAGGTGTACAGGGTGACATAGGTTATCAAGGTCCACAGGGTCCTGAGCCAGATTATGATAAGGTAAAGGAAATGGCTGAAAGTGCCATGACTGAAGTCTTTGTAATCAACCCAAGTGCAGAAACCCCAACTACTCTCGAAGATGTAGCAAACGCTCTCTATTGGGAAGAAGATGGTACTGAACTCCGTAAGCCAGATGAAAGTCTTCCTGAAATAAATGATGACAACACCCCTGAACAGGATGCTATTGAAGAAACAATTGTGAACGCATTTGAAAACGGAAGCAATTCTTACACAGCAGCAGAAGGTGCAGTTATTAATAATGTAACAATTCCTTCTTCTGTAACTACGACTTCTTCAACATTGACAATTAACGGTGC
>JAEEGL012368679.1_pt1 | contig 12602 bp, 4 predicted proteins | sample 9134231 | NCBI WGS metagenome assembly JAEEGL01 (sample SAMN16246548, study PRJNA631951) | gut metagenome | biome: gut microbiome; feature: rumen; material: fiber-attached | host: Bos | place: Iran: Karaj | collected 2018-10
ACCAGATAGTTGGTGTAGTCGCCCACGTGAACCTTATTGATGGGCACGAACATGCCATACGCCTCGAAGAACTCCGAGAGGTCGGCCTGTGCCACGTCGCAAATCATCTTGGCCAGATGCAGATAGTCCTTGGCACCGTTGGCTACGTTCACCGTGCCCGTCACCTCGTTGCCTTCGTTGTTGATATAGGTTACGTTGGCCGTCGCTGTACCCTTGTTGATGGGGCTGGTGCGCATCTTGCGGAACAGATTGGGTAGGAACTGGTCGTCGTGATGCTGGACGTGGAAGTAGAGATACAATTGGTAGAACATACTTGTAGTGTTCCAGATGTTACGCTTTACCCAAGGTGTCTGCTTGCCCAGTTCCCAGAACACGTCGGCTGCTATCTGGCGGCGCGAGGTGACGATGCCTTGCTCGAAGGTGTTGATGTTGGAGAACATGTTGTTAGAACTTTCCGTCGTGCCTATCACGTTGATGCTGGCCTGGTGGTTGTGCCCCATTTCGTGGCTCGGTCCCCACAAGTTGCCGCGCTTGCGCATGTTGTCGTAGTTCATGATGGTGGGCAGGGTCGTCTCGTTGTAATAGGTACCGTTGGTGGTGGCGAACATGTAGTTGTAGTTGATGGAGAACACGTTCCAAATGTTGTTGTACCTACCTACGAAGTCCTCGACGCCCATGTAGCGTTCCTCGTTCTCGGGTATCATGTCCCAGATGCGCATCAGTCCTTCCATCTCCTTCGGCTCGCACTCCTTCACCAGCTTGTTGTCCATGGCGAAGACGAGATGCTTGGTCTTCAGGTTCACGTTCTTGCAGACGTCCTCCTTCAGCAGGTCTTGTTGGAGCAGGGCCCAGTCGGCGTTGGTCATGCCGCGTGTAGCATCCCAGTAGCCGTGCAGGCTGCCACCCTCGATGTGAATCTTGATGTCGGGGTAGTTGGCCAAATACTTCTTTGTGTTGTTCAGCTGGTGGAAGATGTACAGCATCTTCTGTTCGCTGGCCATATACACGTTGAGTCCTCGCTTCAGGTCGATGGTCTGACCCGTGCGGTTGTCGCCGGGCACGCCGATCGTGCCTACACATTCCAGTTGCAGGGTGCATTCGCTCTTGGGTGCAGCATCGACGTACAGATAGATGATGTCGCCCTTTTGGGCCACGATGCCCGTAGGTCCGGAGAGCTTACCGAACTGGTTGCTCATCTCGAAGTTGCTACGGTTGCACATCTCGGCATAGTTGCTGTAAATCTTGTAGTCGGCGATGCGGAAGAATCTTTCGTAGTCAGCCGTGTAGCCTGTTGCCCCGTTGGTGAACTGCTGCCACGTATTGTTCTTCACTTTGAGCACCATAGCCTTCATGTCGTCGTTGAGTCCTGCGAAGTTGGCATTCTCGGCCAGCTCTTCATCGGTCAGCGACTGGATTTCTTCCTTCAACGTGGTGCAGGCGTAGTCGCTGAACAGGTTGTTGAGGCGTGTTTGCAGGGCCGACTTGTTTTTCTCCAGTTCGTTGAACACTTCGTAGGGAGCGCGTGCTTTCTCCAAGTCCTCTTCGTTGAGTTCTACCTCTTGGAACTGCCATTTGCTGGCATCGGCGTTCGTGTACCAGCGCACCACGTTGTAGCTCTGGCTGGAAGCCGTGTGCAGACCCCAACTGTCGCCCGAGGAATTGGCAATGGTCCAAGTCGTGGTTCCGCTCACTAAAGCGGGATAGAGCGTATAGGCCGTAGTGCCAGTCAGATAGATGCCGCTGGTGGTCGTCTGGCTCTGTACGTATCGCTCGGTTACTGCGTTCTGGATGGCGTAGCCACTGCCTTTCTTCACCATCTTCCAGCATTGGAGCAGATTTGTCTCGTCCAGTGCGATGGACTTCAGTTGCTTACCGTCAACTTCGGTCATGTACAGGCTGTACGTCGGGCTGCTGATGCGGTAGTAGCTTCCGTCCTTTAGTTGGGTGACAAAGTCCTGGGCGCTGAGGCTGCTTACCAGCATGAGCAAAAACATGAAAAGTGAGTAACGTTTCTTCATGATAGTTAAAGTTTAGTTAATAGTCCGAAGCAAAGATACAACTATTTTCTAAAACGACAAAAAAAGCACCGCGATTTTTCAATCACGGTGCCTTTTTGTAGGATTGTGGTCCTGTTGGTGTACCTTATTTTATAACAACCTTGAACTTCGTTCTTAGTTGTTCATGTTCGGCAATGCAAGCGAGCCTTCATTGCACTCACTTAACCACAACTTTTACACCATTCAGGATGTAGATGCCCTTGCCGAAGCGACGCAGGTCGTTGACGTTGCCCTTGTTGCTGACCAGACGACCGTCGATGGTGTAGATTTCACCACTCTTGGCCACCTTGTTCAGAGTCTCGGCAATGCCGTCTTCGATGCTGCCGTCGATTTCGATAGTCAGCTCAGCGTCGAGGGCAAAGCCTTCCTCGCTGCTGATGTAAGCCTTGTTGGCACCCACAGACACGCGCTCATCGACAATGGGCGTATCTTTTCTAATGGTATTAACCACGAAGGTATTTCCGCTGGCATAGGCTTCGCCGCGATCCAGAACGACAGAGGAGAACGTACCCTTCAAGGCTTCGCTCGTACCGGGTTCTTTCACGAAGTCGTAACCATGCTTGAATACAACCATTTCACGTTCGTTTTCTTCATTGTAGTTCTCGGTTTCGCCAAGAATATAGATGAAAGGACGACCGGCTTCAGCTTTTTCCATCGGGAAGAGCTTGATGGTTGTGCCTTCAACTTGCACGCCATACATGCCTCCGTCTTCGCTTTCAACTTCAACAGGGAAGCAGAATGTGGAAATTTCGCCTTCGAGTGCTGATACGTTGAATTCCTCGCCCGTGTAGTCAGAAGCCACATCTTCGACTTCCTCTATGTACATGCCACTTGCAGAACCTACGGTGTAAGCGTTCCAGGTTACAAGAATGTTGTACTGCTTCTGAGCGTGCAGGTAGTTCTGGTTGGCACCGTCGATAGCCTTGGCAGCGATGATGTTGAAACCATAACCGATGGCCTTGACGTTGAACAGCGAAGGATGAACGCTCAAGGTTACAAAGCCACTTGTGCCGGCAGCCTTCAGGAACAGGTTCGTAGCTTTGTTCTGCAGGTAGTATGCGCTGTCGCCAACAGCTACGAAGCGGAACAGCGACATGTCCTTCTCTTCGATGTCCTCGTCGTCGTCGAAGAAGATGTTTTCACCTATTGTAGCATCCTCAGCGTTCAGAGCTTCGATTTCGTAACCTGCGGGGTTGTCCTCAGAAGCGACATAGTTGCAAACAGCCAGATACTTATCCCAAAGCGGTTCGAAGTTTTGGCTCTCGTTGTATCCTGCTATCTTGTCCCAGCCGTGGTTATCGAAGTCCTGTTCCGAAGCAAAGCGGATGCGATACCACTTGCCCGTCTGAATCTTGTTGGCTGCTTCCATGATGGCTTCGGCCTGAGCCGTCAGGTCGGCAACGTAGGTGTCGCTCTGTTCCTGTGTGAATGAGCCGGCAACGTCGTATGCCTTGGCTGCCTCAACGGTGTTGGCCAGTGTGGTTGCGGTGCTGTTGTCGCTCCAGTAACCTGGGTTGCTGCCCAATACAATGCCATCGGATGCACCCTGAACGTTGGCGAGAGTCTCGCGCAGTTCGGTCGGGTCAACGAACTTCTCGATGAAGGCATCGTAGGCTTCCTTCATGGTGTTGTACTGCTCAACGGTCAGTTCGTCGATGTTTATGTTGGCTTGTGCAGTAAGTACGTCGTCGAGGTTCTTGGCGATGTCGCCCATAACCTTGTACTGGGTTGTCGGGGAGTCGATAATCTGAGCCTTGTAGAGCTGGAACTCGCTTACATGACCATAGCCACGACTTGTTGTTGTCGCGTTGATGTAGAACAACAGCGACTTGTAGCCCTTGGTTTCGAAGGCTTTGGTGGTGATGGTCTCTGTGTTGTTGCCATAGGGAGTCGAAAGCGTGGCAAGGGGTTCGCAGGTAGCCTTGTCAATGGTATCAGTAGGCTCGTAAGAGTTGTTTGTTCCATAAACGGCCCATTCGGTTATGTGGTCGTTGGTTACAGGACGGCGCGTGAAGGTCAGTGCAATAGCATCGACGTCGGCATCTGTGATTTCCACTTTCAGGTAGTGAGTACCGTTAGGCTGACTGCCATGGTGCCAGTCGGAGTGCCAATATGTGCTGTTCTGTCCATCAAGCAGAGCTGCAAAATTCGTACCTTCCTCACTGTCAGAGAAGGGGCTGCTGAATTGGGTTTCATCGACAATCAAGGCAAAATCGCTGACATCAGACTTGATGTCGCGTGCAATCTCTATCTTGGTCGTGGCATCGGCAACCATCATCTTGTAGCGTTCGCGCATCAGGGTTTCGTCCTTGATGGGCTTGTAGGCTTCGATGATGGCCTGTGCTTCCTCTTCTGTAACGGGGATGAACTGCCACTCTGAGCCACCGGGATGGAACTCTTCGTTGGCAGCGCTCAGTGTGCTGTACCAACCAACGAGGTAAGCACCATTGCCTGTGCCTTCGTAGTTGGTGCTTGCGCTCATTCCGTGACCTCCTTGATGCAGATATACGCCGTTGGCTCCGTCCTGAGTGGCCACGCGAATGTTGGCAGACGTGATGCCGTCCAGCGTGATGACGGGCTCGATGGCCATCAAGTTCTCGCCGTTGATGCTCATCGTGGCATTAGCGCTGCGCGAAATGTTGTTGAATCGTGCGTCGGTGGCCATGTTCAGAATGTCCAGGCCATCCTCCTTGTTCTCAATCTTCCACAGTGTGGGACAGTCGGTCGCGATGTCTTCAGGAGTACCCCAGCGGCCATAGATGGTGGTGCCTTCCAGCACGCTGTACATGTACTTGTCCTTGTAGATTGTGTTGACGGTTTCCTCACCAGTCTCCTCGTCTATGACGCTTTCGGTCGTGCGGTACTTGGCAGCCGTCTTGATGCGATAGTAGCCATCGGCCAGGACGTAGGTCGTGTTGCGAGAAGCCAAAACGGCTTCGTAGGTGTCCTTGATGTCTTGGCCCAGTTTGCGATAGTCGTCAGCAGTCAATGGGTCGGCATCGGGGTCGCCACCATCTACTGCCTCATGGGCATCGTCGAGTGCCTGCTGGAATGCAGCAACGGCTTCGGCGTTGTAGTTACCAGGCTCGTCGCCAGGATTGAAGTTGTACTTGTAAGCTTCGTACTCTTCAACGATTGCGCTGAGTTCTGTAATAGCGGCATCTTCTTCGCCCTGCTTTTCGAGGGTTACGACGATGTCCTTGGTGTTGGCAAACACACCGGGATTGGCACCCGATACGATCATGCCTACGGCACTTTCCTCTATATCAGTGATCTCAGCGTGTACAAACTCTTCGTAACTCTCGTTCTCGAATACGTTTACGCCATCGAAACTGATGCCTACGATGCCTGTAACGTCGTGAGCACCATTAACGTCTGCCGGACGGGCATACTTGACGAAGTCGAGGCTTATGCCTGTAATCAGGTAGCCTGCGCTTACTCGAAACTCGTAGGTCTTCGATGTGCCACTGTAGGCCTGTGAGTTGTAGAACTGGATGTTCACTTTGTCCCAGTAGGCCATGTTGTTTTCACCTGTGAGGTTCTTGATGGTGATTCTGGGGTCTTCGCTGACTGTGGCCCACTCTTTGGCCCAGGAAACACTTGTTCCTGCCGTCCATTCACCTGTCCTCGAGTTAATTTCGACAGTAATCTCTTCGGCCAGTGCGTTCGTTGCTCCAATCATGGAAAGAAGCAACGTGAAAAGAAAGTAAAGTTTCTTCATAGATGAATAAATTAGTTAATATTAAGGTTGTAACGGGACAAAGATAGTGATTTATTTCAGAACTACAAAAAAAGCATCGCGATTTTTTTCGCGATGCTTTAATTTAATATGGTAAGGTTAGGTTGTGTGTTACTTCACAATCACCTTCGTGCCGTTGAGGATATAAACGCCCTTGCCGTAGCGGCTCAGGTCGTTGAGTGTAGCGTTGCGGCCCACGAGGCGGCCATCTACGGTGTAAACGTTGCCGCTGCGACTTACGTTTTGCAGAGCGGCCTGCAAGCCGTCGGCAGCTTCGCTATCCCAAACCACTTCGATATTGGCTTCGAGGTCGAACTTATCCTCGGTTGCAATCCAAGCTTCGTTGGCACCTACTGTGGTGCTGCTCTTCTTGCTGACTGCGAGTGTGTTGCCCTCTGCAATGAGCACGCCTGCGCCTACTTTCTCACCGCCGAATGTGCCCTTCAGCGGACCTGCGGCTGCGGGTTCGGTGGCTGTGATGGCATAACCATGCTTCATCACGAACATTGCCTGTTCGTCCTCGGCATCGTAATCGCCGTTGGCTACTGCAATGAAGGGACGACCGCCGTTGACAGCACCTTCAATCTTGGCCAGTGTGACCTTATTGCCTTCTATGCTGTTCAACCCCCAGAACTTTATGTAGTCGCCTGCGCTAACCTCTACGGGGAAGCAGAAGGTGTGAACCTCACCGGGCTTAAGGGCTACGTTGAAGTCTGCACCTTCGTAGTCGCTGGCCACGTCCTCAATCTCCTCGATAAGGAGGCCGCTGCGGCTTCCCGGAGTGTCCACGTTCCAGTTGACGAGCAGGTTACCGCCTACTTGAGCGTGCAGGTAGTTCTGGTTGTCGCCGGTAATGCTCTTGGCAGCGATGACGTTCAGACCGTAGCCGATGGCACGCTGGTTGTAGAGCGAAGGATGTGCACTCAGGATGACAGCGCCTGTGGCACCAGACTTCAGGAACAGGTTCGTGGCCTTGTTCTGGAGGATGTATGCCGAGTCGCCTACGTTGATGAAGCGGAACAGGGCGAGATCCTTGTTTGCAAATTCGGTGATACCCTCGTCGTAGATGAAGTGGAGTTGATGGCCCAGGGCTACCTGATCAGCTTCCGATTCCTCCATCTCTACGTTACCGGTTTCCTCTGTAATCTGTTCGGTTACGGCAGCATACTTGTTCCACAGGTTGGGAGCCGTCCAGATGTCCTTTTCAGCGTTGTAGGAACCCTCGCCAGCCACCTTGTCCCAATTGTGCTCCTCGAACATCTCTTCCGACGGGAAGCGGATGGCGTACCATTTGCCTTCCTTGATGCCGATGGCAGCTGCTGTGATGGCATCGGCCTGAGCCTTCAGGTCGGCAATGTAGATGTCGCTCTGCTCCTGTGAATAGAGGCCGGCAGCATCGTATGCCTTGGCGGCTTCGATGGTAGTGCTCAGTGTGGCGGCTGTGCTGTTGTCGGTCCAGAAACCAGGCTGTGTGCCGATGGTCAGGCCTTCGCCTGCACTTTCCACGTCGGCCAGGGTCTGGCGCAGTTCTGCGGGATCAACGAACTTGGCAATGAAGGCATCATAGACTTCCTTCAGTTTGTTGTAGTCGTCGAGCGTCAGGTCCGCATCTGCTATATCCTTTTGTTCTTCGATGACGTTCTCCAGGTTCTTCACCACGTCGCCCAGCATGTTGTACTGGCAGGTTGCTGACTGAATGACTTCGGCAGGATAGAGCTGGAACTCAGCCATGTGGAAGTAACCACGTGTGTTGGGATACATCGTGTTTCCATAGAAACGCAAGTACTTGTAGCCCTTGGTGGGGAACACATCGCTGGTCAGCGTCTCGGTGTTGTTGGTAAAGGGCAGGCTCGTCGTGCCCAGAAGTTCGCAAGCATCCTTTTCTGCGTCGAATTCATTGGTTCCATATACGCCAACTTCGGTTAGGTGGTCGTTGGCCACATTACGACGGGTGTATTTGAAAGCTGCATTGGTCACACTTTCATCCATAATCTCTACTTGCAGGTAGTGGGTGCCACCGGGGACAGCACCACCGCTCCATGCCGAGTGCCAGAAGGTGCCGGCATCACCGTCGATGAGGGCATCAATCGAACCTTCACTTGACTCGGTGTAGGGACTGCTGAACTGGCTGACGTCGGTCACGAGGGGAGTTTCCTCGTCGAGCTTGGCACTGATGTCCTGTGCAATCTTAATCTTGTCGTTGGCATCGTCCACCATTTCCTTGTAGTTGGCCACCAGTTGGTCGTGGTTGTTGATGACTTCCCAAGCGGCCTTGATGATCTCCACTTCTTCGTCGCTGACAGGAACGAAGAACCATTCGGAGGCCTTGGCACCGCTGGCTTCGTCGAATGTGCGGCACCAGCCTACGAGGTTGCTGCCTGCGCCTGCACCACCGCTGTGGTTGTTCTGATGGATGTAGAGATAGCCGTTGGCGGCCTGTGTGCTGACGCGGAGGTTGTAGTAGGTGGTGTCGTTGAACACACCAGCCACGTCGATGGCAATCAGGTTCTCGCTTTCGGGGCTCATCGTGATGGCCGTGCTCTGTGCTACGTTGTTGAAGCGTGCTTCGGTGGCCACGTTCTGTATGTCGAATACGCCGCCTTCCTTACCCGTGATTTTCCACAGCGAGGGACAGTCGGTCGAGAGGTCTTCGGGTGTGCCCCAATAGCCCTGGATGGTGGAACCATTCTTGGCGCTGTACATGTACTTGTCGTGGTAGATGGTTACGGCTTCTTCCTCGCCTGTCTCTTCGTTGACCACGTTCTCGGTAGTATAGTATTTCATGCCGGCCTTGATGCGGTAGTAGCCGTCTGCCAGTGCCATAGGCACCTTGCTGGCCAGTACGGCCTCGTAAGCATCGATGATGGCCTGCTTCAGTGCGTTCAGGCTTTCTACTGTGTATTGCGTGCTCTCACCGTCGGGACCCATCACTTCGTCAGCTGCATCGTATGCCGCCTGCAGGATGCTTTCGAAATTCGACACAGCCTCTTCGCTATACTGTCCGGGGTCGGTGCCGATGTTTCCTAGGAAGCTTTCCAGATAGGGGTAGTACTCGTCGTAGGTTGCCTGCAACTCTTCTGCGGCTGCTGTCAGCATTTCGACTTCGCCCCATTCAATCTCGACAACGCTCCAAATGCTGTTCGAGACAATCATACCCTCTTCGTTAAGTGCGCTTTCGTGCTTGCCAGAGCCCCACGCAACAACCGTGTTGCTCGTGGAAATGCCGCTGGCCGAACCGAAGTTGTTGTCAATGCGGACGCCCATGTCGTAGAGGTTGAATCCGATGACACCGGGAGCGGTCTCTGAGTCGATGTAGTAGAGGTTGAACTCGCCTGCATCATAGGGATTGTCGGTCGATGTGAACTTGGATCCGTTGCCGCTGCCTGCGGGTTCCGAAAGCCAGTTGCCTGTGCCGAACTGGATGTTGTAGGCACCCTCGTTCTCAGTAGGCACGAAACGTACCAGAAATCCGGCCTTGCTTGTGGCAATGCTCTCGTCTTCCACATTACCTACACCGGGTTTCAGGATGTCCTTGCCGATGCCTTGGTCGTAGAGGAAACCTCCGCTCATGGGAACTTCGCCAGCGAGTGCAGGTGCATACTGGCCTGTACCCACGCCGACATCGCGACCCTGATGCAGGAAATACCAAGTGTTAGGCTCGAAGTTGTCCACTACCATGCCGATGGTCACTGTCTTGCCGGCAAGTTCGATGTCTTCCTGAGCCTTTGCGCTGTTGCTAACAAAGAGTGCTATCAACAGCATGAGAAAAGAAGTAATTTTTCTGCTCATAACATTTAGGTTTAGTTAGTAAATAAGGTTTATTAAAACATTCTTCGGGAACAAAGATACAGAAAGTTTTCAAAACGACAAACGGATACGGCTTTTTTTTGAATCCCCTTGACGTAGAATGACAGAAGAATGAGAGTCTGGTATTTGAAAATGTATGTGCCTGAATGTGGCGAAATTGTCAATATCCTTTACCAATATATGCCCATGGCTGAATACCTTCGTCGGAAGGGTTATAGAACTTAAGGGCATAAGTTAAGTTAACCTATCGCCTCAAGTTAACTTAACTTATGCCCTTAAGTTAATATTATCTTCAGAAGGCCCTTATAAAGGCCTTTCGCGGCATGTTCTTGCCGTTTTCCTGATTGTAAGTATTTTTTACGACAATCGCTCTATCCACTTGTCACCAAGTGCAGACTTGACTTCGATATGCTGCTGTACAGCGGTGACGAAGGGATTGCTGTCGAACTGACCACGCACCTCGGCAAAGTCGGCTTCGGCAGTGCGTGTGTTGCCATCGAAGCCGAACCCTGTCTTGGTGGAAAGCGAGAACTCCTTCTGTGCATCGTGGTAGAGCATCTTGTCGAGTTCGACGACTGCTTCCTTCCAGTCGCGGATGATGCGGATGAGGGTCTCGTTTGTCAGTTCGTCTTCCCGCAGGTGGTAGAAGCGGAGCATCAGTTGGTAGGCCCAAGCCCATTCGTAGTCGTAGTAGTTTTTGTGAATCTGGCGCAGACGCTCGTTCATCTCGTGGTTGGTGCCGACCAAGCCGGCTTCGATGTCGTTCATCAGTTGTGTCACCTCGGTGTGGGGGGCGATGAGGCCGGAGAGGTCCAGCCAATCGCCTTCTCCTATGGTGGATTCAGGGCGCAATTCGCGAGTTTTCTCTAATCTGGATATGAGGGAGTTGCCGAGGAACTTGCGTATGCCCATCCGATAGAGGCAGATGCCACGCTCCAGCGAAGAATGGGTGATTTTGGCGCTTTGGTAGGTGTACGTATCGCTGGTGGCACCAGAGAGTGCCCTCAGTTGTTCCAGAACGTCCAGACCACGCACCATCTTGTCGATGGTGTAGGGCGAGAGCAGGTTGAAATTCACCAAATCCAATTGGCCTTCGGCATGGCGCTTGTCGCGCTTTGGCCACTTTTGTGCGTCGCGAACGGTACCCACAGAACGCAGGTTGACGGCTGGGGCAAGCCAAGTTTCGCCCTGTTTTTCAATGAGGTAGGAAAAGGGTAGGGCAGAGGTGTCGGGATTGCTGGTGTGGCGCCCCATGACGAGCGAGAAGGCTCCGATGCGGGCGGGCCACAGTATGTAGGAGTCCGAGGCCGTCTTTGCACCACGTTCCATAGCACCTTGGTGGATGGGTCCCAGTTTGTACATGTGGTTGCTCTGGTTGGAACCGCTGCCGGCATTCATGAACGAGAACATGCCGGCAATGAGCAGGGTGGATTTGTGGTGGGTCACCGTGAAGGGGCCGGCAAAGATGGCACAGGCCTCGCCATTCTCTTCCTGACAGTTGCAGAAGAAGAGCGAGTCGGAAGCCGAGTAGCCATGCCCCAGACTGCAGGCCTGTCCAACATAGGCACGCGAGATGGTGGTGCAGTCTTCAATTTTCGAACCGTCCTGTATGATAAAGTCTTCAGCAATGACACCGTATCCGATGTGGATGGGCGATTCCTCGCGCGACATGAGCGAACCGTTCTTCAGTCGGCCTGCGCCCTCAATCTTCGCGCAGGGACCTACGTAGAGGTTCTTCACGTAACCTGTATCTACGATGGTGGAATTGTGGCAGATGCGACCGCGTTCGGACGTGCGGCTTTGTGCTATCTCGTTGGCAAACTGTTTTAATCGCTCGATAAGCTGTGGACGGTGGCGGTACATCGCCTGCATGTAGGCCTCTTGGGCCGTCAGCTGGTCGTGGATGGTCACTTCGCGTCCACCCGTCTCGTTCAGTACGCTCACCTCAATGCCATTGCCAAAAGCTGTGGGACCATCCACCATGATGATGTCCACGTTCTCAATGAACGAATCGGCTTCGATGTCGTAGTTGGCAATGTAGTTCTTGATGTTCTCGATGCAACAGTCGTCGCCTACCGAAACGTTGTGAAGTGTGGCGTGGAAAAGACCTGAGTGCTTGTGGATGCCTCCGGGCATGGTGAACGACTTCTCGAAACGTCCCAACCGACAATGCCCCGAGAATCGCACATGGCGCAGGTATTTAATGTTCAATTCGGGATGAATTTCAATCTCCGACCAGTCTTCGGCCGTGCAACTTTGTTGCTCTAATTGCAGGATTTCCTCCTGCGTGAGATTACGGTATTCCATACATTCAATCTTTTTACGTTCATATTTTTGCCCTTACTAATACAATATTATAACGTATGAGACGTTTATTTATTGTAATAATAATCATGAAAAATGCTCATTCGTAATCCCTTCGTATGGTTGCGTCGCATCCGATACCGTCGAGGCTACGGCATACATTCACCGTATGCCTATAATCTGGTAACTGGCGTATTGTACAATCCTGGCACGTATTATGCCTATTCGTGGCTCGACCGTCTGCTCCCGCCTCGTGTGCGGCTGTTCCATCTTCGTTCCATGGCCGTCCATCGCTTGTTGTTCCGCTTGGCCAATCATTGGCAACCCCATCTCATTGCCGCTTTGGATTTGACACCAACCGAGTGGAACTATCTGCACGAGGGCTGTCGAAAGGCCGTCATTGACTCCGCAATGCCGAAAGGGAGGGCCGATATGCTTCTTTTGAAGCACGATACACCCGGGTGGGAAACCCATGTGGACGAGAATTCACTCCTCGTCGTCTCCGACCTGCGCCACAACCATCCGTTGTGGCAATCTGTGTGCGACAATCCTCTGACACGCATTACCTTCGACCTCTACGACGTGGGCATTGCCATCTTTAATCCCATACTGAACAAAAAGAACTATACAATCAACTGGTAATTTAACTCCCCCTTTAACTTACCCTTTAACTTTCCCTTTAACTTCCCCTTTAA